>Ga0255752_10001732_pt1 | contig 25048 bp, 20 predicted proteins | sample 011ome_25_FD_179952 | JGI IMG/M metagenome (GOLD analysis project Ga0255752, IMG submission 179952) | Coastal salt marsh microbial communities from the Groves Creek Marsh, Skidaway Island, Georgia - 011512CT metaG (version 2) | ecosystem: Environmental > Aquatic > Marine > Intertidal zone >... | reverse complement strand
CCTTTAGAATGTACTTTAGCCCAGCGCGGATAAATTCCACGAGTAGTACCGTCATCATCTTTGATAATTAGGCCGCTTGTAGTCTTTTGTTCGCCGAAATACATATCTGTTACAAGTACTCGATTGCCTACTGCTACTGGATTGCCTTTAACTTTATGTAATTGAATACTCATTGTTTAACCTTTTGGTACAAAATTGCCGTTTTCGTCTTCTACCCACTCACTGTCTTCGTCTAACAACTCTTGTTCAGCTACAGTTAGTGGCTCTTCAATTACAACCGGTGTTTCTTTTTTAGCACGAGTTGCAGTTTTCTTAACTTCTGGAACTGCTGTTGGTTCGTCTGCAACTATTGCAGTTTTGTTGATGCCGCTACGAACTTGTCCTGCTGTTGCATAATGCTCTTTAACAATTTCTTCACGCTTTTTAACAATCTGTCCGCCTGGACCAAGTTCGTCGCCCCGTGCATTTACTCGAGCATTACCTACTGCTGGAGTCAATTCATTTCTTTTTCTTAATAGATCCATATCTACTGTTTTACCACGCATACTTCTATGCTGTTTTTTTGCTGGTGATATTTTAGCCATTGCTAATCTCCTTTAATTATATTAGTACTTATCTCAGGAACTCTCTCCAATCCAGGTCATATTGGATTGAATTAATTCTGTGAACACCTATTAAGTATAGCACATAACTTGCTACACTACTACCTCTACCTACGCCCCATACAATGTTATTCTCACGCATAAAGTCTACAAGATAAACCATATAGCGTAGCAAGTCTTCCATGCCGCGTTCTTCAAACGCTTCAAGTTCTTCGCAAACTCTAGTCCATTCTACTGTTTCTTGCATGTCATACGCATCAAAGATTTGCATACTGTGCATTAGGCGTGACATTATATCTGCACCTATATCAAGTTCTTTATATTTGTCAGGCATAAACCATTCACCTTGACATACACCATCAAAAGTCTTTTGATCTACATCTAATGGGATATATTTTGTAAGTTCGGGCAGGTATTGTTCACGCATTGCTGCGTTAAACTTTTCTATATCATCTGAAGGATCGCACAATACAACATGACACTTGTCAACATGACCACTATAGATCATATCAATAAGGTCACGATTCGTGAAACGTGGTATACCTAGTTCATCTGTTTTCATAAGCATGTAAACAGTTTAACTGATATTGATTAAACTGTCAAGTGAATTATTACCGTCTTGGTCTCTTTGTCTTTGAGCTTCAATTGCACGTCGAGTGTAAAGCTCTTCTTTGTAAATCTCTAGGATGTTTGCAATCTGAGCTTGCAATCCTGGATTTCGAGTCTGAAAATACTTACGTTGGAGTTCAATTATCTTGTCCTCCAACTGTGTTAAGTTATAATCAGCTAAACTGTCTACTAGTGGATTGAGCATTATGCTTCAAATCTTCCTTTGTATTCTGCGTATACAATAGTTCCGCTGTTGTATGTCCAAAAGTCTACAATAATAGGATCAGTTGAACTATCTACAACAAATGTTGTCGGGAATGTAGAGTTTTTCTTAATAGTGCCGCCACTATCTACAGTAAACGTAACTTCTTTAGCAGTACTATTGCCAAAGAATTGAACAGTCATTTTTGCTAAACCATCTCTGTCTGGCCAATCGGCTAAATTGAAGTTAATTAAGTTAGTCTCTTCGTTTAAGTTAACAATTACACTTTGATAATGTCCGTTTAAAAAACTGATATTTTGCCCACCAATTACTGTACCAATATTATGATATTGTTCAGTTGTTAATTGTAAGTTAGCATCAGCAATGTTTGTTCCGTTAAAATCGTTTGACGCATTTAATTTTGCAGTGTTATCTTGCAATGCAGTTATTTCAGATGTTGCTGTTTGCAATCCTGCCTTAATAATTGTAAAGTTATCGCGAAACCCTTGAGTATCATTATCGATACCTGCTACTGGAAATTCTCCGTCGATTGTTCCGCTAATGATGTTGCTGGCCATGTTGTTTCCTCTTTTGTATATTTATCAGTATTATACGTTGAACTGATAATTTGCGAATAATATGTATTGATCAATATTTACATTTTCTGTTCGCTTAATGATATATCTGTCAATATCGTAATTTATATTTTTTGGATCAAATCCGTATGCTGTAATATTTCTAATAATATCAGATGCGTATCCCGGTTTACAGTAACAAATAGGAATTGCTGTTTGATAATCTAATTCTTGATAACCTTCTTGCGAAGTTCTCATCCATAGTGGGAGATAATTTCGTTCGTTTGCTCCTACCTGAGAAATATTTTCACGCATTTGGTCTGTACTAGATATATATTTTGTTTGATCTGTACTAGCACTAGTTTTGATTGCGTTAGAGTCTGCTTTGATTGTATTAGTAGTTGGCTGCGGACGAAGACGCTGCGGCTCACTATCACTCAATTGTAATGTAACAGTTACATCACCTGTATCGCGAACAGTTACAACAAAATCATTATTATCTGCATTTACTGTATAGGTATTATCTCTAGTATCTACTATAATATTTTCATTATCTGTAAAAACAAATCTTACAATACCTCGGCCGTATACTGGTAATGAATCATATCCTAGGCCGGTTCTTGTTTCATCGTCCTTTGCAGCATATTGTATACTATCAACTGTAATTTTATTCTTACTTTGAATAGATATTTGTGACTTTGTTTTTACACTTGTTTTAGAATTAGCAGGATCAATTACATCAATATATACAACTTCGTATACTGTATCAGTAGTTCCCGGCTCAATAGCTATTGCACTTTTAATATCACCTAAAATATACTTTTTACGTTTGTGATTTTTAGCACTTGCTGCTACAAATTCTGATATATTTTTTGCTTCGATTCCTGCATATACTAACATATCTAAATTTCTTTGCAATCCAAATACAGGATCAGTTGATCTGTAAATCTTTTCTGGTTCAAATATATCAGGGTTACTAATAAAATTAGTGTACATTCTGCGTTCTTGCTCTTTTAACATAGGACGCATATAAATGTCTGTATATTGTTTATTATCTGGAGTGTTTACTGCTAATGTAAACGTTTGTTCAATTGCTGTAAAATTAAATCTGTCTCTTGCTTGAATTGTAAATTTATATGATCTATCAAACGTGGTATCTCCAGGGAATGTACCGTCCCATTTGCCTGCATCACCGCCTAAACTAATATCAAAGCTAGTAAGGCCGCGTTCTTCGAGATTACCAAACTGTCTAGCTGCTCCGATAATTTCACCATCATATGTAAGAGATAGACCGTAAGGCAACTTTCCGCTTACTAGGGAGTATATCATCTTAGTATCAGGCACAGTAGTTTCTGCAACCAGCTTAAATGTGCTTGTAAAGTTTGCATTAATAGAACCGAGGTCCGGAGGTGTAATCCAGCTAATGTTACTATCAATCTCTCCAATTACTCGTATATCAAATGTCTTTGCAGTACTTGGAATATCAACTACATCGTTTGCTGCAACTATAATATTTTTACTGAAGTATTCATTTTTAAATAATGCAACACCGACATTGGTATTTTGGGTTAATCGTCTTGATAAGTTTACATCGAATGTAATTTTATCTTCATTATCTCGAATTAATTCTACCTTTACTTGTGTACTATCAGTACTAATTGCAAAAAACTCTCTAATATTTGCAAATATTCTAGATCTAGCAGTGCTTGGTATTCTAATTCTCCATTGGTTATTAGCTAAAACATCAATGTATGCAGTTCCATTATATTCAGATTGTAGTGCTTGCTTGGTTGCAACAATTCTATCGGCTAATGATAAGTCGGCTAATGTTTCTGCAACTTCTATCCAATTTGCACTTACAAAATTAATTTGAATAATGTCATCAATAACTATAAGATCACCAAATTCATCTAACTGTGGCTGCGTATTATGTGTTACCACACACTTATATATTTTTCCATTGCCGCCTGTGTTACTAGTATTAACAACATAATCGCCTACAAAATAGTTTTCATTTACTTCTATATTTCTCGGCGAGCCACTTGGATATATCTCATCAGATGATGGATCAGTTTGTGTAATTAGATATTCAATGTAAGGAGTTATTGTATTAATTGTGTATAATTCATTTACTCCAAATTTTAATATTCTATTAGCGTACTTAGATTTGTTTGTTTCTGATAATCTAGAAACAAACATATGATCTTGTCCAATTGCCGCAGATCTAGTTAGTAATAGGTCTACATTAGATAGTAGTGGGGTATCTAAAAATACAATATCATAGTCTGCATTTCTGCTATCTACGTTTACAACTTTGTATTGACGATTATTTAAAACTATATTTCGTCCAATTAATTCAAATAAATCATTTACACCATCAATATCGCCAGTTAAGTCAATTTTATATATTTTAAAACTATCATTTCCTAATAATGTATCTTCGTAGAAGTTTGCAAAAATACTAACTGTATCTAAATCAGTGGTTATTCTAGTAGCTCTAACAGTAAAAGAGTAGTCTTGAGTAATTGCTGGTTGATAAGGAATTCTTCCAGTAATTTCTCCAGTCTGGCTATCTAATGACAGACCGGGAGGTAGTATTGACACAGAACCGTCGTCGTTAATATCTTCTAATGTATAAACTAATACACCTTCTAACGTCCAGTTATTAATAATATCTAAATAGATTGTTGTATAATTATTAGCACGTTTGTAACCTAAGTCCCTAGGAGTAATCCAAACTGGTGTTCTTACATTCGTATTATCAGCAGTAAACACACCTGTGCTAGAATTCATAATTGTGTTATCTGCTTTAAGATAATCATCACCAACTAAATAAATTTTAAATTCACGTCTAACAAATGTTTCACCGTCTGTAACAGTAACAGCAAATGGATAATATCTATTTAATTTTCTAACATTTGCAGTTGATTCGTTGTAATCATAGTACACTGTGTCATAATAAAAACTACCATAACCGTTTGAACTTAATACAGCATAATCTAACGCAAGTCCACCATACGGTGTTGCATCATAGCCGCCTGATTGATACCGCTTATCTAGTGATAACAATGGTTCAACAATTCCGTATAGTTTTCCGTCTTCAGTTAATGTAATACCTGGTGGTAAAACACCGTCTCCGCTAGCAATAAAGTAATTAAGAGAATCGCCTGCTGACAAATCTGTATCTGTTGCTACTAGTTGATAGTCGACTAGTGTACTATCTAATACAAATAAACTATTGTTCGATCCTATTGGTAATAATCCTGGATTAGTTGCCCATACAGGATCATCTGGACCAGTGACTACAAATTCTATTGTTCGATCTTCAAATATACTTTCATAGTATGCTCTAATTACAACAGTAAATGTAGTGTTATACGATACTTCGTATACCGTACCGATAAGTTTGGTTCCATCTAGTCTTGTTCCAGCCGGTATTCTTCCGCTGATAATTTCTAAAGAGATATCCAATCCCTCGACAACAGGGAGCTGGATATCTATCACTGATCTTTCAATTAGTGTTTGTAGTCGTTGTCCTGTTGCTATATTCCATAATTGAGACATTAATCAATTCCTTATACTACGTATTTATTGGAATTATACAAATGTTCCGTTGTCGATAATACGTGAATCAGGATTTACTATTGACCCCATGTCAACATCGGTTGATGATATTAACCACTCTATAATATTTGTTGGACTATATATTATATCAGAAAAATCCCATGCTTGATCTTCAAAATATGCCCCTGCTATAGCAGGATTGTATCCATTTACTAATCCAGTTAAATTTCCAATAAAACTTCCATTAAATGATCCTGCGTTAATAGAATTTACATTAGTAATATTATACGCCTGTGCGTCTAAATTTCCACCTAATTGAGGAGTTGTGTCTTCTACAATTTCTGATAATCTAGTATTTTCGATAGTTAGGATGTTATCAACAACATTAGTTGTTATTCCGCTTCCACCTCTAATATTAAATATAGCAGCATTTTCAAGAGTTGCACTACCTGTGTCACCTGCTATGTAAACACTGCTAACTCCTGTTCCTGAAATAACAATTTTTTCATTGTCAACAGCTAATGATATAAAATCACCTGCTGCTATCTTTTTAAATTGTAAATCGTAGTTAATTTTATTAGCAAATAGTCCTTCTCCAATTGTTCCAAGATTAGAGACGGTAGTTTGTTCATCATCACGTAAATCAAGCTCTTCGAAGTTTTGATTTACTTTAAAAAATGCTTCACGAAGGTCGTCGCCAGTACCGTCGTTTGCTATTTGCCCTATATTAATTAATTGAACTGCCATAATAAAATCCTTAGTTACCTATTCTTAGTTGTACTGCACTATTAAATTTATTAAAGGCAAATTTATTATTGCTGCCTTTAATACTGCGATGATCAGTATAATCATTAGTTAGACTAGTTGTATGTATTACATCTGTTGCTGCAACGTTATTAAGAAACGCTTTAGCTTGTGCAGGAGTAAGATTAGGATTTATTTGAGCATTTAATGCAATTACTCCTGCAACTTGAGGTGCTGCCATACTAGTCCCACTAATGTTTGTAATACTAAAATTGTCATTTGGTGGATAAGGACCGATGTTAGGTGCAAATCTATTAACTGTAGATGTACAACTCATAATATTTGTTCCGGGCGCATAGATACTTACTCCTGGCCCTGATTCTGAGCTTAGTGCTTTTTGTTCTAAAGTATCTTCATTAATTTCAGAATCAATATTTCCTACGATATTTGCTTCCTCGCTAAACGGACTTGATCCTCTGTTATAATAAATTGTTCCAGAGAAGTCATTGGTTAGGTTATTATCATAATCATCACCGCCAGTAACATCAATTTTGTGATAACTATTTCCTGCTGCTATACAAACGTGTATACCGGCGTCGATCATTTCTTGTACATCAACATCAACAGACGTAATTCTTACCGGCGATCTGTAATATCCCGGAGTGCTTGAATTTATTAGTATTAATCCATATGCACTTAACTCACTTACTTCGTCAATTTCAGTACCTGTATGTGATACGCCTCTATAGTTAATCGCTGTAGGGGCAGTATATAATGCCCCGTAACCCCAACTCATATTAACAATAGTAGGACGCTTATATCCTGTTGCTGGATCAATTGGTTTTGCATTATGCCATGCTGTAATAATGTCAAAACAGTCTACAACAGGAATACCTACGTTTGGATCTGTTGGACCCTCTAGCCCTGCAACCTTCACTGAGTAAATATTAGCACCTTTAGCCCAGCCATATACCTTTCCTGTTGCAATGCCTGCAACATGTGTACCATGGCCGTCATAATCTGTATAATGAGCAGTTGGCATAGTACCTGGCAAACCACTTTCGGCATACCAGTCGATTTGTTGTACTCTACTTACACCGTTAGCATCTTGAAATTCTGGGTGATCTACTTGCAGTCCGCTATCTTGAATAACAATATCAACACCAGTACCGTCTAATGTATAATTGTAATTTCCGTTAACAGCATCGTTTTCGTATGGATTAGTTTCTTCGTTAATTCTGCGAAGACCCCAGTTTATAAAAAACCCACGGTCTTCTAATGTTTTAGAAAAATCTCCAGTTTGCACTGCCCGTCTTACAAGTTGAATATCATCTCTTAAATCAGGACGCAATTCAACAGCAAGTACTCTAGAATCAGCAGCAAGTGTTGCGGCCTCTTCAACAGTAAGCATATAATGAGTGTTACGCTGACTTCCTGGTCTTGCATTTGCAACTACTACAGAACGAGACGGAATGTCTCCTGCTCCAGTAGTAGCAATCATTTCTTGATTAAATGCTGCATAATCTACATTTTTATTTAACGTTACAATATATTCTTTTTCGCTCATTTTTATTTTCCTAAATTATGCTGTTTGTATCTGTTTCCAACCATTGAGATAAACTACTAATGTGTTTACACCTGAAAGTGTCGGATCCCAAGTTGTTCCATCTGCAATTGCCATCATACCGTTTACTGGTTCGGCTGGCTCTATAGTCAATACATTCAGTGTCATAGTGTCACCAATAAATGCATAATTAACAGCATCAACCATTACACTTGAATCGTCACCAAATACCGTACCTGTTAGATCGCCAACAAACTGCTCGCCCTGTTGTACATATGTTCCGGGTATTGCAGTAAGATACCCTTCTGTGCTATGATCACCCCAACCATAAGCAGTATTCCAGTTAGTTGCTTCTGTTCCTGATACATTAGCACTTGGAATTATGCTATTTACTGCATCTACAAGCAATGTATCATCAGAACCAGTTACAGATCCTTTAACGCCAGCTGATGCATCAATTTCTGTTACCACCGGACCATAGAATCTAATATTATCAGCAGTTAAATTAACAAATGTGTTTGTACCTTGTGGACCAATACTAATTGCATTTCCGTCGCCGGTTGCTGTAGTAATTGAGATACTGTCATCTGCTGTAATTTCGCCTACAATTAATGCATCTGGCAATGTAAAGTTACCAACAACCGTAGTTGTGCTAGTTGCATTACCTATTTCAATTGTTGTTGCGTCTGTTGTACCTATTGTTAATGTAGTATTATCGATATTACCAATTAAGTCACCTGAAACTGTTCCCGGTAATGTTAAGCTACCATCTTTTCCAAATATAAAGTCGTATTGCCCAAGTCCACTAGCGTTGGTTCTAACGATAATATCTCCGTCGGTGCTTGAACCTTTAATGTATAAGTTACCATCTTCTGCTACTTCGGTAAAGTAACCAGTAGCTGATCCAAATTCGATACCTGCTTCGGCGTTCAAATAAACATTCTGGACTGTAACTTTACCTGATGTAACTACTAGATTATTATAACCGCCTGCACCAATGTTTACACCGACTTCATTACTTGCATAAATGTTTTCAACTGTTAGACCATTAGTAAATGTGCCAAATGTAGTTTCAACATTACCGACAATCTTGCCTGCTACTCCGTCTACGAGTATTGTACTGTCATCGCCGACAAATGTACCTTTAAATGCTGCTGCTGTTACATTGCCTTTAACTACTGTATTCTGTTCTACAAGTAAGTCTGAATACAACCAAACATCATTTGCTTCTACAAATAGTTGTGCCGTACCCGGACTATAATCTTCTCCAAACATCACAACTTTAACTGTACCATCAGTGTTACGAATTTCAGGAGCAGTTAAACTGTTAAATGTAATTCTACTTGTTGCACCGTTTATTTGAACATCTGTTGCAGTAACATCACCGGCTAAGTCACCTTCAAAAGTAGCAGCAACAAAGGTCTCTGCACCTACAGTCCATTTATCAACACTGTCGTCCCAAACTAATGTTTTATTAGCTTCACTTCCTCTATCAATCTCAATACCACTAGTACTTGCTGTAACACCTGCGCCTACTTCACCGTTGTTAAGAACAATAACATTATCTGTAATTGTAGTATTTGTTGTATCTATACTTGTAGTTGTTCCTTGTACAGTTAAGTCACCTGCTACTACAACATCATTAAAGTTTGACGTACCTGAAGTTGCTTCAACATTACCATTTACATCTTTCCATGCACCACCTTGGTACATTTGTAAACGGTTAGTTGTTGTATTATAAATTACATCACCATTTTGTCCAGCTACTCCTAATAGTTCAGTAGCAGTTGCACTTGAAAACTTAAACGGTACTCCACCAGTTATTTTAACCCTATTACCTGCATTAATTTCTATGTCAGTTGTAGACGATATAATACCAATGCCTAACCCTAACCCATTGTTGATCGATTCTACTTCTAAGATTTCTGTATTAAATGTAGCAAAATATCCATTGCCAAATCTGCTATCAACAGTACCTATTGATTGAGTTCTATCAACATCTGGATTAATATTTGCAGTTATTAATGTTTCACCTAAACTAATAGTATTATCAGCAAGAATAACAATATTCTGGCCTCTAATAAATCCAGTACCAACGTATTCAGTATCACCGCGAATGACACCGCCTACAGCATCTACTAACGTAGTTGAATCATCTGCAAATACACTTCCTTGTATGTCTGTTACAAAAGCTGCATCACTAAACAGACCATCAAGTGCTTCGTCTAAATCAGTAGTTTTTAAAAATCCGATATCATCTTCAAATTCTGATAAAAATTCCGGAGCACCTTGTAATGCTCCATAAGAAATTAATCCTGTAACAGCATCAAAAACCATTACTCCGTTAAAAGATCTTAAATTACCGATTAAATCATTTGCCCTAACTGAACTAAATTGATTATCTGTAGTTCCTACATTACCTGTATTAGTTATTGCTGGAATAATGTCTTGGGTAACAGTAACAGTGTCAATATCTATATTACCTAAATCACTAAGCGGTCGATATTCTAGACCGTTGCCTGCTGCATTTACTTTAACAAAAAAGTCTTCTGAACCTGCATATGTTGCTGGAGTGTCAGTTAAGTCAGCAAACTGCTGTGCTACTAACTGTTGTCCGTTTACTGTGATAAACGCAGCATTAATAGTGCCTAGTGCATTAATATTTTGTACGTCGACAATGCTTGTATTTCTTAAATCAAGGTTATCACCTGCCGGGATTTCTTTAATTTTATTACCGTCTGCTGTGTCTAGTACTAGTGGAAATCTATTTGCCATTTGTTGTATCCCGTTTAGTATATTTATCGTATCTCATTAAAGTGCTGCTATCCTAGCTTGGAAGTCGGCAAAGTCTGCACTTGCTGCAACTACTGCTTTTAATGAAGTTAAACTAATAAAGGTATCATCTGCGGCATACAATTCGTCAAAGTTAGAATTAACTTTTGTAAATGCTGTGCGCAACGGATCTCCGTCACCTTTGTTTGCACTTGATCCTAAATCAATTGTTTGCTTTGCCATTTGGTTTCCCCATTCCTACTTGTACTCTTAATTTTCCAGCATGAGCAATTACTTGCCTTTCCTGGGTATTTTTTTGGTCGGTGCTAGCCTTAACACCGTCCTTTACTAGTTTATCAACTTTATTTTTTTCCATTAGTGCTTACCTACAACAATTTCAACTGTACCACGTTCAGTATCGCCTTTAGCAGACAATGCTTTACCAATAATAGTACCAGCTTTTGCATTGTTATCTACACATGCATATCCAGGTATAGCACTTGCAACTAACATGTCACCTTTAGCAACACGACCTACTACATTACATGGTACACGACCTTGTAGTGCTAGCGCAGTAATGTTTTCACCTTCAATGTGTGAGTTCATTAAGTGTGCAGGGTTAGTTGAAACAACACCAGCAACACGATGTGTACCTTTTTCAGTAGTTACTGTAAGTTCTGCATCTCCACCAAATACTAGTACTGTTCCTGGAGCATATTCTGCATCAGCAAGATAGTTCTCTGCCAAGTCAGCGTAATATGATTCAGTTGCAGTACCGCGGAATAATGTTGCATAAATGTCTTTATACTTTTTAGTAGCAGTACCAATATCGTAAGTATTGTCAGTATCTGGTCTTGCACCAGCACTACTAAAGATAAACGGTACAACACTAGAACTTGTTCCACTGTCACCAGTAACAATGCCAACTTCACCTGCAATTGTCTTACCAGTGTCTGCACCTAATGCAATACCAGTTGATGCTGTTCCCTTTTCACTAGCTGCTTCCATAAAGCTAGAGTATATCCAATCTACAGCAAGACGTTTTTCGTTGTTAAAGTTTGAAAGTCCTTGTAGTACTGATTGTGTAACACCTGTACTACCGATGTTAACACTACCTGGAATTTGTAAGTCTGGATAAGTTGGAGTTGATCCGCCAGTTCCACCGACTGCTGTTAGTATAACACCTTGTGACGGAGTTTTGAATACTAATTCAGTTGTGTTAAGTGATAACACTTCATAGCTGCTGTTACCACCTAGTATTAGCGAGTTAACTTGAATACTTCCATTAGCATCTGTTTTAACAATACTATTAACTTCACCTGTTTTAGTAACATTTGAAATACCATATGTACCGTCGCTAGTTTTGATTAATGCTTCGCCCGGATCAAATACTGAACTAATTTCAGATACAAAGTCACCATCTGCTAGTCCTAATCCGTTTTCAATAACTGTAGCAAATGGTACAGCACTAACAGTACCAATACCGGTGTCACTACGTCCTGCAACAGTATCAGCTGGTATAAGTTCAATATCAGTTAAAGGAACACTTCCTGATTTAACAGTAACCCAACCGTCTGTAATAGTAAATCTTGTATCATCAAACGATGCAAGACCTAAGTCACTTTGTCCGATTCCAACAGCATCTACTCTTGTAGTTGCAGCATTCATATTCAATTTGCTTTGTGCAATTTGAGCAATACCTGATACATCTGCATTAACAATAGTATTCGGTTTAATTTGTAAGTTTATACTAGTATATCTATCAGTTATTTCTGATCCAACAATAGTTAATTCTCTAGTTGTTGTTACTGAAATATCACTACTGCTAGATAATACACCGTTAGCCCACTCGTCAATTGGTCCGTCAGCAACTTGTCCTTCTGCTCCGCCTAATACTGTAATAACATCTTCTATTGAGAACACACTAGTTAAAGGAGTATATATAATTTCAGTAATATTACCTTCAATACTGAATAGTCCTTCTTGTACATCAACAATAGTTCCTGTTGCACCCGTAATTGTTCCTGTTATAGTCTGGCCTGCTTCAAACGGACCGCCTACTATAGAACCTGACAATATAATTAATTTTCTTAATCCAGTTCCGATAATTAGTTGCCCGTCAGCATATCTAGCATCATTATACTGTAAACTTCTAAGATCTTTTAATTCCGCCGCAGATGCTGAACCTTCGTCAACATAGGCTTTGGTCGCAGCATCAGATGCTGTTACCGGAGCTTTCAAGTTTGTAATTGTATTGCCTGCTGCGTTCAAATTATCAGTCATTGGCACTGCACCGTTAGGAGCAAGAACACCTGGACCGATTTTGTTAGCAACTGGCACACCGTTTTTATCGTAACCTAAACGTCTATTAACATAACCACGTACAGCACCTTCTGTTGGAACTGTATCAGAGGCGTTATCAGTCATTGCAGTATCTGTCGAGAATTCAGTAACAACAACACCACGTTTAAAGCCTAAGCCGTCAACGTCAGACAGTGCAATACTTGCACTAAATGTAACTGTACCAGTTCCCTGGTCAACTTGGAAAAAGCGTCCAACTTTAAAGATACCGTTTTGATCTGTACTTACAAAGAATACACGACCTTTGCCTCGTTCTTCAACTTCGTTAGCTTCTTTCTTCTCAGCTGGTTCACCAAAAATAACGTTTGGATAGTTTGTCTTGTTAAAACCGCCTGTACCGATATCTAAGAAGTCATGTCCTGTAGCACGGCATGTACTAATATTAACTGTAACATCGCCAACTGCGCCTGCTTGCAAACCACAACGTATTGTTACTAGTTCACTTCCTAATACAACAGTACTTGCAATACCTGTTGCATCTGTTTGATTAATAGTATCAATATCAATGAGATCAACGAGTGCATAATCATTATCTTCTGCAGGGGGAACTTCTACGCCTAATACACTAACACCTCTATAGTTAAATACATAATGTTTTTTACCACCCCACGTCATTATTGGAGGTGGAGTTAGTGTAGCTGTAGTCCATCCGTCTGGCCTATTTGCAGCTGGAGTATTTAGGTTATTGTTAAGTCTAAATATTTCATTATCATCAGCAATAGCTTGAACTGCAAGTCTAACGTCGCCAGCAGTAGCACCTTTAGTAGTTCCTGCGCCTGCAAGATCAGTAGATTGTGCAGCAGCACTGTCAACTATCAATCTGATGTAATCGTAACTTTCATCCATTCCTGCTTGTGATGTATTAGCCGGAAGTTCATCTCCAATACTGTTACTAGTTAAGAACGAAATAGTTCTATATACTTGTGTTGGATTTTCGTTCCATACTAATGCAGTACTTGGACGAATTGTTAATACATCCGGACGAGCCAAATCACTAATTATATGAGTTTGATTACGTCTGTAGTTAACAATGACATTAAATGATATGGCTTCCAACAATCCATTTGTACTGTATTGTGCATCACTAGTAGAGAAGTTTAATTTATAAACTGTATTACTAAACATAGGTGTTGTAGCTTCTACTGATATAACACCTGATACAGTAATTTCTGTAATTGCACCTGACCCATCATCGACAGCCTCGATCAATATAGTACAATCGTTAGTACTATCAATACCACCTAAGTCTGCTCCTGATACTACAATTGAATCTCCAACTGCATAATCAGTACCGCCGTTTTCAATAGTAGCAGTATAACCGTCGGTTATATTTTTATATACTGTAAATATTGCTCCTGCATGAGTTCCTGTTGGAGTTGGCCCAGCAACAAATGTTGTAGTAATATCTGTTCCTACATTTAAGTAAGACCCTACGGTTGGAATAATTTTTTCAACGTTTGCAATTTCATATCGAGCAAATGCAGGACGACCAGGATGATAAACATCGAACTCAGATCTATTAGATGGCACATCCTTCATATCGTATACATATACAGATAATGTTTGTAATGCGTTACTATAGTTTGTTGAGTCAACGTCTGTAGGCACGCTGCCTGCGCCCAATGCACCAAGAGTACTTCCTGTCAATTCTCCAGACTGATTAAATGCACCATCTATTTCAGTTAGATATACAGTTCTTGAACCACCTACTTGGCTAGTATCAACTGCAACTGTACCAAACGCTCCTGATCCTGCTTGTGTAAGTATTTCGCCTGCTGATATAATTTGCGGGTCTGTTAATGTTAGAATAACGTTCGCAGTAAATGTTTTAGCAGGTTGTACCATATCTTCATACAACTCAACTGCATCTGGAATTTCGTTTGGATCAGAACCTTCTGCAATTAGACCGTATTCACCATAGCAACTTGATCCTGTTAGTGATCTAATTTCAGCACCATTCTTCGAATAATAACTTGCCCAGCAATAGTATGTAAACATTGACACCATTTCAGATAGCGCCCCGTTTACTGCAACTAGACCGTAACCTAAGTCGTTAACCTGTGTAAAGTCGTTACCTAGGATAGATCTGTTACCAGCTGTTTGTAGTGTAATATTAATAGGTGCATTAACGCTTTGTACAGTTACTTGAACAATTCGTGTTGTATTAGTTAAAATTGCTAAATGACCGGCTATGTAATTACCACCTGCCCAAGATACATCTGGATTTATTGTTTGTGGTAATCTGTTTAGCGTTCCGTCTGTTACTACATTTTCGATAATTTGTAATAGATCTTGTAGTTGTGTTCCTTCGGTAGCAGTTGCATCGACGCCGCCGACTGCTGGAGTTAGTAAGTTACCTGCTGTAGGAGTTACTGGAGTTCCTATTACTAGATCATTTACAACACTTGCTAAATGTGCATACGCTGCTGCTGTTGCAGTACGTTGATCTGTTGGTAATTGATCAATTGTTGTTCCAACAAAATATGCTCTTGCATTAGTAATTGTAGCACTGTTACCGCCATATAAAATATCGTATGTTAATGCATCAACAATATATCTTACATCTCTTGCACACTTAACATCATCATATCCTGCAGGAGGAGTATTAAAATCAACGTATGCAACTACTTCTGCTGCTAGGAAATCTCTATTTGCTTGCAATCTTAATGCAGCATCGTCGGCATCTGGAGTTGGTAATACCCCTGGTGTTGGAAATACTAGTGCATCTGCAGATGTGTCAGTGCTTACTACACCATTAGTTAATATATCAATAACTTCGTCAAAGCCTTCATCAGATCGAGTTAGTACTGCTGAATCAGCTAACATTGCATCTAATGCAGCAACTTCTGTTTTAGCAACTCCAATAGCTGCAATTGTTTCTGCTTTCTGATCATTTTGCACAGTGTATGCATTTGCACGTTGATATGCTAGACCGGCTGTTACAGAATTATAGTTTGTTCCGATTGCAACATCATAGCTTACTGCTTCTAAAATTAAGGCAGCGTCTCTTGCACATTTTTCTTCATCAAATTGGAATGTTCCAATAGTGTCCAAGTTAACACCAGTTGCTAACGTGCTTGTAATACCACTAAATCCTAGTCCACTGTTTGAGTTCGGTGATAAAATAAGTTCAGCAGTACCAAAGTCTGGATCGTATTGCGATACAGCGTTAACCTGGAAACGTCGTCCGTCGATATAGAACGCACATGGAGTTTCAGGTCGTCTTACAAACAAGCCTTGTGGTTCTGCTTGACTTCCTAAACTTTGAATTCTTAATCGGAATGGACTGCCGTCGACACGTTCAATAACTTGTACAGCACTATTACCTACAAAGGCATCAACATACATGCCGCCTCGGAATGCTTGTTTGTTTGCACTTTGTGAAAAGCTAGAACCAGTTTGAATATATGGCGACTTAGTTAGTACTTGCCCTTCTGGATCAAGTACAAGCATAAATCCGCCATGACCTTGAACTGTTAAGTTTCTGATCATAGTTGCATCGTTAGTTAAGAATACATCCATCTCGGTGTTTCTTAATGGAGGATTGTATTCTACATTAAATGCAAATACTACAGTTGAAATTAAATTTTCAATTACTGTATCTGGTCCGTCAATTTCCCTCCAGAAACTTGCAATCTCGCCTGCATTAAACACAGAACCTGATACATGCTCTTTAGTAGGAGTATAGTAACGATCAATACCTGCTGCGGTAAATTTAACAACATTGCCTAATCTGTAAGTTACATTAGTTGTCCAAAAATCTGGATCTGCATTACCGTTAAACAAGTCTGCGGAATATGTTAAGTTTTCACTAGTTGGTACATCGCCGCCTGGACCATACAATGTAGTAGGTTCTTGGCCTAATATTAAATCACTAGCTAATGTATAGATATGGTTAATACCGGCAACTGTTTCGACTTCAGTGCCCGCTTCGACTGCACCTGCATAGTATTCGCCTTGTGCTTCTAATGAAAATTCATTGCCGCCTGCACGTAAATCTTTTACTAGAGCATCAACAATTAGACCAGCATCTCTTGCACATTTTACACGCCCGTAAACACCAATAAGTGCAGGGTAAGTAGTTTCAATATAGTTAACAACTTGTTCTTGTATAAATTCTCTATTGTCTATTAATACGAGTGAAGCAGTTTCCCAATTACCGATGTTTTCATATCCTGGACCTGTATTTTTTAACGCAGCCGGTTGCGTTAAGTAGTGATAACCAAAATAGCCATCTACTGATCCTGTTAATGGATTTATATACTGAATACCGTTTGGAACTTTAGTAATTGTAAATAGTACAGGTGCTGCGCCGCCGTCACCTAAAATATTATCTTCAATCCTGATTAATTCACCAACCTGGAAACTAGTGCCTGGATCAGTAACAGTTATGTTAGCAATCGACCCAAAGGTGTCAACTGTAACTTCAAATATTGCTGAATGTCCTAATTTGTCAGTAGTAAAATCGGAAACAGTATATGTTCCTGGAACTCTTGATGCATCTAATTGAGCTTCGTAATTAATAGTCTCAATTGAACTTTTACCAAGTACTAGACTATCAAATTCTGCATCACGATAGAAGAACGTATTCGCCCAGCGCGACTGTGACACACGATTTTTAGGACGTATAATACAACGTCTGAATTCATCGCCCTTGATACTTACGTTTGCTGGTACACGAATTGGATAATCTTCATAATAGATTCCGCTTTCAACTCTAATTGAAATTTGTGTTTCACGTACAAGGTTACCATATTCTAATTCTTCGCCTGGTTCAAACTCGATTGGTTTTAGTAGCTGCACCTCAATTTCGTCAGTTTCTGGTAAACTTACAGCACGTGGACCTGCTTCGTATTTGTAATCAATAATACGTGCAGTTGCTCCTGAGTTCTTACCTCGTACAACTTTACCTGGAATGATATCAGTGTTTGCAGGGTTTGCCTGATCAATAAAACCAAAGTTACCATTTCTTATATTAATTTTATAAGTAGTTGTTCCGTCTACTACTGCGGGAGCATCTAGTACTCCATTTGCAATTATTTCTAAAACAATATCAAACTTTGCTGAAATAGCATCATCTGCTTGTATGTCCGGTGCAATAGCAGGTTCTATATATTGTTCAACTCTAGTTTGATATGTAGGTGCTGCTGTGTTTGTTAAAATATAATCTTGAACTAGAGCTTTAGCATATTCAATACCTGCAATAGTTTCTACACGCTGTGAGCCAATTGCTTTTTGCGCACTAACATTTGCATAGTATCTAATACCACTCCATCGTGATAGATAGTTTGCGTTATTTCCTAGTAGTGCATCTAATGTAGCACTTTCTAGTATATAACCTATATCACGTTGACAAGTTTCTTCATTATATGTTCCAGCAAATTCTGGATATGTAAAATTAATATAACTAGTGACTTCTTTTGCAATAAATTCTTTGTTTGCAAGGATCAGTGTTCTTGCATTATTACGTCCTGCTATCGGAGATTCAATACCTGCTGTAGCAATTAAAGCAAGAGATTCGCCGTCATTGAATGACATGGTCTGCATATATGGACCTGGTTCAAAATCTGCTGCAATAATTAATTCTTCTGCTTTACGGGCAGCAGCGTTAATAGTTCTATATGCATATGAAGGATTACGACCTTCTTTACCGTCTGGTGTAAATTCTTGAGAATCATTACCTGATGTGCTAACATACAAGTTAACTTGGCTTGACGAAGCAGCATTGTCAACATATAGTTTTGTAGCTGCTTGCAAATCATCTGGACCATTTGGTAATCCAGTTCCTTTTAATTCTCCTGGGTGATCAAACAAGTTAAGAGCACCTGTCATATTATCGCCTTGGCGACGAACTGCACTCTTACGTGGAATTGCAACGTTATCTAACCAATTACCAGGTAATGTAGGATCATATGCAGCATCAGTAATTGTAAATGTACCAGTTCCGCCTGCTAAAAGAATACGTCCTGTTTTATTAATTGCATCTTCTTCAGTTTCGTATAAAGAAATATTATCAGTATCAAATATACTTACGTAGTAAATGCCTTCGTTTACAACCCCAAATGGAGCAGTTCCAGTTGTACGGAACACAAATGCAGCACCATTAAATGCTTCAATAAGGCCGTGATTAGGAACAACCATGTGTCCAAGACTTAAATCAGTAGCAGTAAGAGTGTATTGAGTTACATCAGCTGGCTCATCAGGTAGTCTTAGTCCGCCACCTGCAACAGATTTTTCTTGATAGTTTCTATCTGCAAATGCCTTGTCAATAACTAATGCACTTGTTGTTAAATTTGTTCCGTGTACAGAGTTAAATGTATCAATGGCTGCTTGTGATACACTTACGTTTGCAATAGGTTGTGTTGCAGCGTTTAACGGTCCGCCTAATGTTGGCTCTGGATCGTTTGCAACTCTTGAAACTAATTGTTGTAAAATTAACTTTCCGTCTACACTAAAATCAAAACCAATAGTATCAGTTGTACCGTCTAGTGCATTGTTTGATGCTAATTCAAGAAAATTCATTCCGCTACCGTCTGACTTAACAAACGGAACTTTATTTTCATTACCTTCGTATGTGTTCGGAGTATCACTTAAATCTGTAAATGATATTTGTCCACCGATACCAAATACTGCGTATAGTTCTTGGAAGTTTTCATTTACTTTACGAAACGACTCGCGAATACTATCGCCTGTGCCGTCATTACCCTCTACGCCGATATCAATGTTTTGCTTTGCCATTTAAATTACTCCGTTTATATTGCTGGGGTTGCCAGCTTGTCCATATCAAAATTTACGCTAACTCCGCAACCACATGCGGATTTTGCGTTAGGATTTCTTATCTCAAAATTTGCACCGACTATGCTTTTAACATAATCAATCTCTGTTCCTGCTAAAAACATTAAACTGTGTGCGCCTATAACTAAACTACCTTGATCACATGCTATTACAAAGTCATGTTCTTCAATTTCTTCTACTTGTAGGGTTCCCCATTCGTATTCAAAGCCAGCACAGCCGCCTCCTTTAAGGTTTAAGCTGATTGCGTAACAGTCATTTTCTTGACATAATTTGCCAATTTGATGATTTGCTCGAGCTGTTACTGTACAAATACTCATGTTTTTAATCCTTCGCTAGTGTATTTATTATTTAATTTTATAATCTTAATGTAAATATAGTTATGTTCATAAGAGAATTTCAGGAAGAGACCCGGCACGTTCGCAAGAGTAAATTAGGAGCAGAGCATCCGTATACTCGTAAACGTACATATGCTGTATTTAGATGTGACAGTTGTGACGTAGAGTTTACACGCCCTAGAGGAGATATGGATCCAAAACGTCTAAGTAATAATTACTTTCACGTATGTAAGACCTGCGATAGTAAGACATTTGCACAACGAAAAGGTGTTGAACGCAAGCATATCTGGGATATGCCTGCTTCTAGTGATTTACCAATTGGTAAACTTTAGTCTTCTTTCTTGAATAGTGTCCAAGCACCGTATGCAATAGCACCGTATGCTACTAAACTTGCGATTGGTTTAAAGATTAAAAACGCTACGCCAGCACCAATTAGAATAGCACCATCTAGTGTAGTACGTTCTTTTAGTCTAGCCATAATCCACTTTTGTATCATAGTAGTTCTCCTTACTGTAAATACTTATCCTTAAGGAGAATTAAAAAATGTTTAATTGGATTAAAAATCTATTCAGCTCAACAACTAACTATGCAGAACCAATTCAAGTAGATCCTACTACTAACTGGCCATTTCCAACTGGTGATAAGCCAGTAGCTGCTAACTCTGCAACTTACGAAGAGCAAGCTAAACCAGTTGCAAAGCCTAAAACGCAAGCTAAAAAGCCTGCGGCAACTAAAGCTAAAGCACCTGCAAAGCCTAAAGCAACAGCCACTAAAAAAGCAGCCCCAAAGACTGCTTCTAAAAAGCCTGCTGCTGTTAAAGCAGAGCCTGCAAAGCGTGGTCGTAAACCTAAGACCTCTGCGTAAAAGCAGATTGTAACTGCGCTATTGCAGTTTCTTGGCGAGTCAGCTTTCGTTCTAACACAGCGATAGCAGCTCGCTGTTTTCTTGACTGCTCTTCCAAACTACGAACATATGCTAGTGTAGGAAGCTCTTGACTAGATCCGTCTTCACCTAAGATAGTTAAAGTATCAACACCTTGTGCTCGCAAGCCGCCTGCTACACGATTAGGATTCTTGTTAGATTCTTTTGTTTCTTGCGGCTTATTTCTACCGTACATTTTGTTTAGATAACTCATTGCATATTCTCCATACAGTATTTATCGTGGGCGTTTTAGTTCGTGTAATAAAAATTCTTTTGCGTCACACCAGAAGTCTTCGAATATTGGCTCGCCTGGACCTGTTAGCATAGTGCTTATTACTTCGCAGCGTTTAAACCATAACTGTTTACGAGACAGGAAGCATTTCCTCGGTAGCAGTGAACGTTTCTGTGTTACTTTGATTCTGCGATTGTTGAAAGCGTAAAAGCTCATTGATTCCTTTTGAAAGTTGATCTTTTCTGGTATTGGCATATTCGTATAACTCTATTGATGCTAAGTTCTTCATTTTGCTTTCACACATGATATCTGCGTAGGGAAGGAAACTAAGTGCGTAGTCATTTACAGCATCATTAGTATACCAATCACTGTGCGCTCTTAGTTTGGCTTTTTTGTATCCTTGGTCAATGAGCGTTTGGAAATTGGGTCGTACATTTCGTGGTACGTTTTGGAGAAACTCTCCGCGACTAAGGCTATAATGTATGACAGGCCTAACGCCACGCCAACTATCAATAATCCTTTTAAAACGATCATCATTGACATCAAAATACTCTCCTTCTCTGCACCATGTATGGTGTATATCTAGCACCAAAGCGAGATCGTTTGCAAGCTCAAGTGAGTCGTCGATTCCCCATTTGTTTTCGTCGTTCTCGATTGTAATACAGTTTCTTGCCTCCGGTGACAAACGTTTAAGTGCGTCTTTGATACCGGCTGGACCTTTGCGGCCGCTGATGTGTACGTTGCACTTGAAGTCTTGGAATTGTCGGCCATAGCCCATCCAGCGGATGACATCGGTGTGATATTCAAACTCTTCTATGCTCCTCTCTACAATACCTTCATCGTCACTAGCAAGAACTGTAAACTGCCCAGGATGCATACTGAGACGAACATCAAGCCTACGAGCAATCTCACCCACCTTGGCAAACTCTCTTTCACAATAAGCGACAACGTCTGGTAGTCTCCAATAGTACCGCCAATCAGACTGAGTGTACACAGGAAGGACGTCGCTACCGAGTCTAACCATTCTAAGGCCTTGTGGTAAACTTCCAACATATTCGATCAATCTCCTATACGCATCAATATTATGCACCATAATGTCCCACAGCCGTTGCTCTGCATCATTACGACTTTGACGATTAAGCCATTGCACTGTAGTTGACTTTGTATTTAGTGGCCGCTGGATTTCTTCAAGCAGTTTCTTAGATTGGTTTTGATCTGGATGCATGTATTTACATGCGAAGCCTATACGTTGAATCATTCTGTGTGCCTAATGTTTGTTAACTTAGTTTATATTATACTATCGTTAGCGCCAATTGTCAACCACCCATGGATCCTTGCAAATATGCGGATTAGGATCTCCGTGAAATACAGCAACACTAGTATTAGTAAGCAATGTTGGATGTCCGGGCGTAATAAAATCTCTTTGTCCGCGAACAGCCCGATCCATTCTCGGTTTTCCACGCATTTCCCATTTGTAACTTTGTATCCATTCGTCTGGCCAAAATGCGTAGCTGTTAGTGATAGATGCACGAATCCAGTCTTGGTCGCCGTGATACTTTCTTACAATGCTACTTGGTTGTTTAATAAAGTCAGTATAAACATTACTATGGTTGCCAGTTTCTAATCTAAACACGCTACTATTAAACTTTTGATAGTTATTAATTACATGTCTATTAAAATCTCTAATGATTAAAAATTCACCCGGACGATGTAAAAATAAATTATCAATATTTCTAAAAATAACTACATCTAAGTCAAAGAACAATATAGTTCCGTTGAGTCCAATGTTCGGATTAAAGAACATAGGTTTGTGCCACCAACCTGTTATTTCTGTTGTAACAGTCAGCGGCTCTATCCTAATGTCTGAATCTAACCCTTGTGGATTTTCAGTGAAGCAAACAAACTCGTAATCTAATGTAAGATTGCGTTTGACCATACGAGCAAGTACGTTTACATAGTCTGCACTGTACTTGTCCCCCCATTTTAAACAAACTACATAACGCTTGTTGTTATTTTTGGGTACAGTAACATCAAGGGCTCGTTCTGCACTTTCTTTTGCTTTACGAGCCCTGCGTTCTTCCTTACTTTCAGTCCAGTTTTTCATTTATGCAAATGAAGTTTTCTGCGTTGTGTATGGAGTATAGATTGCACTGTTAGCACCATGCTCTGAGCACTCAACACTTTCGCACCAGCATCGTCCACTACTTGCGTTTCGAATCAAGTTATCAGCAAAACGCCATGCGTGTTCAGCAAACTTTTCTACTCCAACACCGTCAAAGATGCGTAGTTCTGCTAAGTCAAGTGCTTCTAGTTCACGAAACTTTTCTAGATGCGGGTCGTTAGCATCTAATGCTACTTTGTGATCAAAACTATCTTCAAGCCAAGCCTTTAACGGCTTTAGTCCACCGAAGTCTACTGCCCAATTTTTGTTGTCTAATTCACTACAACCGAATGTAAATTTAAATGCTAGACTGTAACCATGTAGCAGATGACAGTGTGAATGATCTGCGTTAGGTTGACGGAACACTGCTGATAGTCCAATGTTATGTCCGTATGTTTTAGTCGAATAGTAAGCCATTTTTTTAAACTCCTGTGTTAATGGAGTGCGCGGAATATTTATAGTGGGTCGAACACAAAGTCCACTTTAGTAACTATTATATTACAAGTTACTTATCGTGTCAACCGTTACGTTTGGGTGAATCCAGGCTGTCGGTATCTCCCACTCAGGCAATTGATATATTATAAAATTCCTTCGTGGATACAATTCAAACACTTTACCAATTTGATGTATCCAGTATCTAGGATCTACTGCTCGTTTGTCCGCACTGTCGTAGTTGCTAGTACCTTTGTACACGTTGTTTACATTTTGATTAGAACTATACAAGTCAAATCCTAGTAGACGCACTGTGTCGCCCTTACACAGCTTTGCAGCTAGTAATACAGCGTATGGTCCGCTCCCCCAATTCCACGGATCATCCCATCGTTGTGTTCCGTTATAAGGAAGTTGCGGTACTGTTCGAATGTGTTTAAAATCTTTGAATTGACTAGACCAATCTTCTCTAGTATAAACTAAAGCATTATCATTTATACCATTGTCAATTGCTTCAATTACCATACGACGATCTACACATACTAAATGATCAATTGCATAATCGCGATAGATAGCATTGCATCCTATCTTAATGCCGTCTAGTTTGTTAATGTTTACAGGAGTGCGGCTTTCTCCATTGCCAAATACGTACATACCATTATTTAACATAAATACGATAACTAACAAATTTTGAGGAACATCAATGCCTGCTGCATATTACGACTTTTTTAGAAAAATTTTATTACAACCAGACGGTGTCACTCTAGAAGCAGATGGCATCGATGACACACTGACTATTACTGGTGGCGCAGGTGTAGCCTTTAATCCCAATGCTACGAATGATAGTTTTGAAATTGACGTTGATTACCAATTATATGTTCCTATTGGAACGACTGAGATTAGATTAAATGATGTGAATTCTAATTATACCGGAGTAAAAATTACTGCTGGTAGTAATATTTCAATTGGTAGAAATAGTAATAATGAAATAACAATTACTAGCACAGTTGGCGGAACAAGCCAAGCAATTTCTAATCTAACTCAAACTAGTCCAGTTGTTGTAACAACTTCTAACCCTCATAGTTTTACAGAAGGTATTGCTGTTACAATTACAGACGTAGCAGGCATGACAGAATTGAATGGTAATGAATATTATATGAATGTTCTTACTAGCACAACATT
>Ga0255752_10001729_pt1 | contig 25063 bp, 20 predicted proteins | sample 011ome_25_FD_179952 | JGI IMG/M metagenome (GOLD analysis project Ga0255752, IMG submission 179952) | Coastal salt marsh microbial communities from the Groves Creek Marsh, Skidaway Island, Georgia - 011512CT metaG (version 2) | ecosystem: Environmental > Aquatic > Marine > Intertidal zone >... | reverse complement strand
CTTTGGCGGAGGTGGTTGAAGGTTGGTAATTTTGTTGCAAAGTTTCACTATTGCTACTTCATTTTTTCAATCAAAATCCGATGAAGACTATAAGCCATTTGTTTTTGTTTCTCAGGACTTTTTTATTTTGGAAACACTCCTAAAACATCACCCAGATCCTGTCCAATTCCCCGCGCTTTTGTCTGAATACGAGCCTCATTTGTCCTATGAATCTAGAGTAAAAAAACTTCGCCTTTCAATGTCAAATATTGATAAAGTAATTAGGAAATACACTAAAAAGCGAGCATTGATATTCAGTAAGAATAAAAATGATAAAAGAATCAAACAGGTTTCTTTATCAAAATAATTTACAAGAAAAATTCTTCATCTTTATTAATAACTTTATATTCTGTTTCGAAAATAACTCAATGAGGTGTACAAAACCCACAACGATCGTTGTGGGTTTTTTTGTTTTTGATTAGTTGTTGGTTAAAGTTTAGTAAGCTGAATATCCTGTATTTGGGTGTATAATATTAATACCATCTGTACCTCCATCTAGGAAAGGAACCATTGCACCAATTACAGTGTCTTCGGTTTGTCTCCAATTTAAATAAGCAGCATATTTATCATTGGTTTCCCAATTAGAAACAACCCAAATTGTGTTGGTGTTCTCATTGATCGTCATTTCTAATGAAAGACAGCCGTCGTATGCTTTTGTGGTAGGAAGGCCACCATCACTATTTAAAATTTCAAGAACATTGTCTAGTTTACCGTCTTTAACTTTTAATGAAACGATCACTAAATTTTTTGGATAAACCGCATCAAGCATGCCCCCAAAATCAAAAAAGTCGCCTTGTGCATTAATTAATCCATCCTCATCAAAACCAAAATACCAATAGCCTTTTAAGCTTAATTCTTTTTTGGTTTGAACTTGTGTCCCTGTCCATACACCATAGGTACGAACACTTCCATTTAAGTTTCCTAATGTATCGCACCCTGGGAGCCATACTTCTGGAGTATACTTGACATTGTCAAAGGCCATATGATATCCTTTAATATTGGCCATAAATTGGTCATAACCCATTTTTTCTGAACCATACATAGACGTTTCGGCAATGATATCTTTACTAATTAGTGCCGCTTGTCCATCGTAATCTTCAACCTCGTGTAACGCAAACATTTTTTTTGCAGTTTCAAGATTCTTTGCATAATCAGGATGTTGTTGTTGCATACAACTTGTAACAAAAATAGTTGCCATGAACAATAAAAAGATTCTTTTCATAATTTAAAGTATTGGTTAATAAAGGATTAAATCTATTAAATTAACTTGTAATTCACAACTAATTTTTTTTATATTTATGTTATTAACCAAAAATAAAAACTTTAAGAAATGAAAAAAACAGCATTGATAAGTATGTCTTTGATTTTAATGACTTCGTGTGCCATTAGTATCGGAAACTCAAAAAAAACACCACCACCACCTCCAACTCCAGAAAAAATTGTAGAAGTGGATAGAGAAGTTGGCTATTTAAAAACGCCAAACAAAACTTACACGGCTTCTTCTGGAGATAATTCTGTAGTAGAATTGTGGGACAAATACATAGAAGTTCATAACAACAGAAATATTGATGCAATTATGGAAATGGAATCCAATAACATTCAAATTTGGGGACCAAATGGAGAATATATTAAAGGGAAAGAGGCGCATACAACATTTTTGACACAATGGTTTGATGGAGCAAACCCAAAATGGAATACATTTTTCTCGTTTCCAATGAAAGTTAATGATTTGGAAGCTCAAAAAGACGGGCAATGGGTAGTCACTGGAGCACAAGTTACAATGACCGTTGAGGGTCAAGAAATGAATGTTATTCACTTATCAGATATATATATTGAGAATGGAAAAGTGAATAAATTTTATGTGTATCAGCGACTTCCAGCTTCAAAACAATAGCTCAATACAAAGATTTATTTATAAAAAAACCACCATATGGTGGTTTTTTTATTTTTTTAGATTTAGGGTTTAAATGATTTTAAGCATTATTTTTTAGTAATTATTTATTTATTTAATCAACTATTGATAAATCTTTAATTTTTGTAAAAAAATTAAAGCTTGTGTTTTTATTAAAAAATTAATTTATAGTTTTACGCCAATTATAAATGAATGATGATTGCACTTCAATCGATACTAATTCTAACGCCATCGCATACTTTACCGAGTAATGCTCCTTTGCGTCCGCGCTCCAACCGCCGTCGCCCTTAGGGTGTATTTATAATTTTTGGAACTTAGGTGAGTCCGGTTCTTTTTTTCAACAACTTTTTTCAAAACTAATTTTAAAAATCTATTGATAATGAAAATAATTATCACAGATAAATCACATCATATTTATGCTCATGCGATTTGTGCTACCATTGAAGATGCTGCACAAGTTAGGGGTACTGGAATTGCAAAACGCTCTCCAGATTATATTTGTTCCAAAATGGAACAGGGCGATGCTATTATTGCTTTAGATGGCGATAACTTTGCTGGGTTTTGTTATATCGAAACCTGGGATCACGGTAAGTTTGTAGCCAATTCGGGACTTATTGTACACCCTGATTATAGAAATCAAGGTTTAGCAAAAAAAATCAAAAAGGTCATTTTTGAACACTCCAGAAAAAAATATCCAGAGGCAAAAGTATTTAGCATCACTACAGGGTTGGCCGTTATGAAATTGAATACAGCTTTGGGTTACAAGCCTGTTACTTTTTCTGAACTCACCAAAGAGCCCTCTTTTTGGAAAGGGTGTCAAACATGTAAAAACTATGATGTCTTGCAGCGTACTTCCCAATCGATGTGCTTGTGCACAGGGATGTTGTTTGACCCAAAACAGCAAAAAAAGAAAAGTAAAACAAAATTTAAAGCAGCAACTTTTAAACGTCTAAAAAGTATCAAGCAAGCGCTTTTTCTTAAAAAACAAAACAATGAATCTTAAAAATAAATTAGTATTGGCCTATAGTGGAGGACTTGACACTTCGTATTGTGCGGTTCATCTTTCTCAAGACCTCGATTTTGAGGTACATGCTGTAAGTGTCAATACAGGGGGTTTTACTCAAAATGAAATTCAATCTATAGAATCTAAAGCCTACAAAATGGGCGTTTCTGTATATAAAAATATCGAGGCAACAGCACAATTTTATCAAAAGGTAGTAAAGTATTTAATTTTCGGGAATGTATTGAAAAACAATACTTACCCTCTTTCTGTTAGTGCCGAACGAATCATTCAAGCCATTGAAATTGTAGAATATGCAAAATCTATAAATGCCAAATATATTGCACACGGAAGTACGGGGGCAGGAAATGACCAGGTTCGTTTTGATATGATTTTTCAAATTTTAGCGCCAGAAATTGAAATCATTACACCAATCCGTGACAATACTTTGAGTAGAGAAGAAGAGATTTCTTATTTGAATTCTAAAGGGATTGACCTGTCTTGGGACAAGGCAAAATATTCCATTAATAAGGGACTCTGGGGTACAAGTGTAGGCGGAGATGAAACCTTAACTTCCCATTTGGCTTTGCCAGAAGAAGCTTATCCTTCAGCAATTAAAAATAATAATGAAACTCTGGTAAAACTCAGTTTTATAAAAGGCGAGTTGGTGGCTATTGATGGTATTAAAAATACTCCAATCGAAAATATTCAAAAGCTTAACGAATTGGCATCAACATATGCTATTGGAAGAGATATTCATGTTGGCGATACTATTGTTGGCATTAAAGGGCGAGTAGGTTTTGAAGCGGCTGCGGCTTTAATTATCATTAAAGCACACCATTTGTTAGAAAAACATACGCTTTCAAAATGGCAGTTGCAACACAAAGATGGTATGGCTAGTTACTATGGGATGCATCTTCATGAAGGACAATATTTAGACCCAGTGATGCGCGATATGGAGTCCTTTTTTGAGTCCAGTCAAGCTCATGTTACTGGTGATGTTGAAGTTGTTTTAAAACCTTATCATTTTACGCTTAATGGGGTTTCTTCTCCCTATGATCTTATGAAGTCGGAGTTTGGAAGTTATGGCGAAAAAAACACGGCTTGGACCGCAGATGATGCCAAAGGGTTTATCAAAATCACGGCTAATCAAAACAAAATTATTCAAAACGTAAATTCAAAATCATGATAGAAGTTGGTATTATTGGTGGCGCAGGATACACTGCAGGCGAGTTGATTCGATTACTATTAAATCATCCAAAAGTAACACTTAACTTTGTGTATAGCACCTCTAGTTCTGGACAAAATTTAAGTGCGATTCATCATGATTTGGTAGGAGAAACAGAGTTTAAGTTTTCTAATCAAATTAATTCAAGTGTTGATGTTTTGTTTTTGTGTTTAGGGCATGGAAATTCTAAAACATTTTTGGAAAACAATACATTTTCAGATCATACAAAGATTATTGATTTGAGTCATGATTTTAGATTAAATGCGTCTGCTAATTTTCAAGCTAAACAATTCATATACGGACTTCCAGAATTGAATAAAAATAAAATTACAAATGCAAATTACATTGCTAATCCCGGCTGTTTTGCAACAGCTATTCAATTAGCACTTTTGCCGTTAGCGGCTCAAAATATGATTCAAAGTTCAGTTCATATTAATGCAGTTACAGGGGCTACTGGCGCAGGAACCAAACCTTCTGCAACAACTCATTTTACATGGCGTGACAATAATTTTTCACATTATAAAGCTTTTGAACATCAACATTTGTCGGAAATTAAAGAGTCCTTGATTGCACTACAAGATACGTTTGATTCTGAGCTCAATTTTATACCAAATCGAGGAAATTTCTCTCGTGGAATTTTCGCAACCTTATATTTGGAACTAGAAGAAAGTTTGGAGGACATTACATCACTTTATAAATCATATTACAAGAATGCACCATTTACCATTATTTCAAAAAATGAGGTTCATCTCAAACAAGTTGTAAACACCAATAAATGTTTACTTCATCTTACAAAACACAACAATAAATTACTCATAACCAGTGCCATAGACAATCTTTTAAAAGGGGCATCAGGACAAGCCATTCAAAATATGAATTTGATGTTTGGCTTTGAAGAACAGGAAGGATTGAAGCTAAAGGCGAATTATTTTTAATCAATTTTAATATGAAAATCGCAATTATAGGAACAGGAAATTTAGGGCGATCCATTGCCAAAGGGCTAATTATAAACAATGCCATTACGTCGTTGTATTTGACACGACGTAGTTTGGATAATATAAAAGAATTTGATGGCTATAACAACGTGCACTTGACAACGGATAACAACTTAGCCGTACAACAATCCGATATTTTGATTTTTGCAGTACAGCCAGCACACTTACAATCTATTTTAGAATCAGTCGCGCCACATCTCACAGAAAAACACATTGTGATTTCAACCATAACCGGATTTCCAATTTCTAAAATTGAAAGCATTGTTGGTGCACAACATCATATCATTAGAGCAATGCCCAATACAGCAATTGCTGTTGGTAAATCCATGACTTGTTTGTGTTGTAATACTTCTGGAAAAGCAAGAATTTCTGTAGCGGAAGCTATTTTTAATAGGTTGGGAGCAACAATATGCATTCCAGAAGAACAGATGCAAGCGGCAACTGTAGTTTGTGCTAGTGGAATTGCCTTTTGGATGCGTTTAATTCGAGCTACTACACAAGCGGCCATTCAACTTGGTTTTGATGCCGAGGATGCACAACGTTTGGCCATGTACACCAGCGAAGGTGCAGCTCAATTATTAATCAAAAATGGAAATCATCCAGAGCAAGAAATTGATAAAGTGACGACTCCCATGGGATGTACTATTGAAGGATTAAATGAAATGGAACACAAGGGTTTGAGCTCTTCTTTGATTCAAGGAATGGTGGCGTCATTTCAAAAAATTAATGCTATTAAAACCAATCAGGTATGAAATTATTTGATGTTTATCCATTGTTTGATGTCACACCAGTTCGAGCAAAAGACGTCAATGTTTTTGACGAAAATGGAGTTGAGTATTTAGATTTGTATGGTGGTCATGCAGTGATTTCTATTGGGCATTCTCACCCAACCTATGTTCAAAATTTATCAGAACAATTAAATCAAATAGGATTTTATAGTAATGCCGTTAAAAACCCATTACAAATCCAATTAGCAAAAAAACTAGCAATAGCTTCTAATTGTAATAATTATGAATTATTCATGTGTAGTTCAGGTGCAGAGGCAAATGAAAATGCCTTAAAGTTAGCCTCGTTTCACACTAATAAACCTTCAATTATTGCTTTTGAAAATTCATTTCACGGGCGTACTTCAGCAGCTGTTGCAAGTACGGATAACCCCAAAATTGTAGCACCATTAAACGCACAACAAGACGTTCAATTTTTGGCTTTAGGGGATTTAAAAGCTGTAGAAACAACTCTTCAAAAAGGAAATACTTGCGCCATTATTATTGAATGTATTCAAGGGGTAGGTGGATTAGATCAAAGTACGACAGCGTTTTATCAAGGACTAGAAACACTTTGCAAAACTTATGGCGCCGTACTGATTGCTGATGAGGTACAATCTGGATTTGGGCGAAGCGGTGATTTTTTTGCTTTTCAAAAACATGGAATTACGCCACACATTATTTCCATGGCCAAAGGTATGGGTAACGGATTTCCTGTTGGTGGAATTTTAATTCATCCAGAAATTCAGGCCTCTTATGGACTTTTGGGAACAACCTTTGGAGGAAATCATTTGGCTTGCGCTGCGACTCTTAGTGTTTTGGAGGTTTTAGAAACTCAAAATTTAATGCAAAATGCACAACACATGGAGATTTATTTTAGAGAAAAAGCCAAAGAAGTTCCTCAAATTCTTCAACTTAAAGGACGAGGGTTGATGCTTGGTTTAGCGTTTGATTTTCCTGTGGCAGAACTAAGGAAAGCACTTCTTTTTAAACATAAAATATTTACGGGGAGCTCTAAGAATCCAATCTTAATTCGCATACTTCCACCTCTAACCATTAAAAAAGAACATATTGACACCTTTTTTAATGCATTAAAACAAGAATTATGAATCAATTTTTAAATATTGGAGATATTTCAAATTTGAACACAACAGTTCAAGATGCTATTGCTTTAAAAAACAACCCTTTTGCGTTCCATTCAATAGGGAAACAAAAGACATTGGTACTGCTTTTTTTCAACGCTAGTTTACGTACCCGTATGAGCACAGAATTGGCGGCTAAAAATTTAGGTATGAATGTTATTGTCCTAAATGTTAGCGATGCGTGGAAATTGGAGTTTGAAGAAGGAGTTGTTATGAATCTTGATACCTCGGAACACATAAAAGAAGCTGCTCAGGTGATTTCTCAATATGCTACAATTATTGGAGTTAGAGCGTTTCCAACCTTAACGAATAAGGCAAAAGATCAATCGGAATGGATTTTAAATGCGTTTTCTAGTTTGGCTTCAGTTCCTGTAATCAATATGGAAAGTGCAACTGCACATCCATTGCAAGGCTTGGCTGATGCTATCACTATCGAAGAGCAACGCCAACAAAAAAAACCAAAAGTAGTTCTATCTTGGGCGCCACATCCAAAGGCGCTTCCACATGCTGTTGCAAATTCTTTTATACAAACGATGCAGTTACAGGATGTTGACTTGTGTATCACTCATCCCGCAGGCTACGATTTAGACCCAAAAATAGTTAAGGATACGCCAGTTTTTTACAATCAAGAAGAGGCGCTTCAAAATGCAGATTTTGTTTATGCAAAAAATTGGAGCAGCTTCAATGATTATGGAAAAATTTTAACGCCAACATCTGATTGGATAATTACTAAAGATAAAATTGGTGAGGCCAAATTTATGCATTGTCTTCCTGTTCGCCGAAACGTAGTTGTGGAAGATGCTGTTTTGGATAGCTCTCAATCCTTATGTATAGAGCAATCCAACAATCGAACATATGCTGCACAAATTGTACTGAAACAAATTTTAGAATCCTTATGAAGCAGTCATTAAAAATTGTAAAAATAGGGGGTCATATTCTTGATGATTCAAGAGCAAAAAAAGAATTTTTAACTCAATTTGCTGCAATTGATGGGTTAAAACTTCTGGTTCATGGTGGTGGAAAATCAGCGACTGCATTATCAAAAAAAATGCAATTGGATGTTCAAATGGTTAATGGACGTCGGATAACTGATGCTCAAACACTAGAGATCATTACTATGGTTTATGCGGGAAAAATTAACACTTCAATTGTCGCTATGTTGCAAGCATTGAACTGTAATTCTGTAGGGTGTTCTGGCGCTGATGCAAATTCAATTCAATCTGTAAAACGACCCGTTTCAGAGGTTGACTATGGCTTTGTGGGGGATATTCAAAAAGTGAATTCGAAATATATTTCAATATTGTTAACTGCAGGTTTAACTCCTGTTTTTTCTGCTATTACGCACAATAAAAAAGGGCAATTACTCAATACCAATGCAGATACAATTGCCGCTTCACTCGCAAAATCCTTAGCTGATGTTTTTGATGTTACACTATATTATTGTTTCGAAAAAACAGGCGTTTTAGAAGATAAGAACAATGACAATTCAGTCATAAAAATAATTGACAAAGTTAAATACAAAGACCTTGTAAAATCTGGAGTCGTTTCTGACGGTATGTTGCCAAAATTGCAAAATTGCTTTGATGCCCTCGAAAATCAAGTTTCAAAAGTTTGTATCGGTCAGCCAAGCATGCTTTCGGATCATTCAAATAATTATACAACATTAACGCTATGATGACTATAGATTCTCTTACTCATTCAGCTATTGAGTTATTAAAAAACTTAATTCAAACACCTTCTTTTTCATCTGAAGAAGACGCAACCGCATTGCTTTTGGAGCAGTGGTTTCAATCTTTTGATATTCCATACAATCGTCATCAAAATAATGTTTGGGCCACCAATAAAACTTTTGATGATTCGAAACTAACTCTTCTATTAAACTCTCATCATGACACTGTTAAGCCGAATAGCGGGTACACTAAAAATCCATTTGATGCACACATTGAAGATGGAAAGCTCTATGGTCTTGGCAGCAATGATGCAGGGGGATGTTTGGTATCGTTGTTGGCGGCCTTTACTTATTTCTATCATAAGGAATCATTGGCCTATAATTTAGTTTTTGTTGGTTCAGCAGAAGAAGAAAGTAGTGGCTCAAATGGCCTTAATAGTATGCTTAGTATTATTCCAAAAATTGATGTTGCTATTGTAGGGGAACCTACTCAAATGCATTTGGCCATTGCCGAAAAAGGGTTGGTTGTTTTTGATATTAATGTTTTTGGAACACCAAGTCATGCCGCTCACCCCAATACTGATAATGTACTTTACAATACAATACCTATTATGCAGTGGATTAAGAATTATGAATTTGAAAAAACCTCTGACACTCTAGGAAAAGTAAAAATGACACTTACGCAAATCAATGCTGGACAACAACACAATGCTGTTCCAGCAAAATTATCTATGGTAGTTGATGTTCGTGTGAACGATTGCTATTCTAATCAAGAGGTAGTAGATATTATAAAGGAACAGTTACCGAATGCTGAGGTTTCTCCAAGAAGTACAAATTTAAATTCTTCTTCTATTCCAAAAAACCACCCATTAGTTGTTGCTGGTACAGCATTAGGTAGAAAAACTTACGGTTCCCCTACGCTTTCAGATCAGGCGGTGTTAAGCTGTCCTTCTTTAAAATTGGGGCCTGGAGACAGTACAAGATCCCATACTGCTGATGAGTTTATTTATGTCCATGAAATCGAAGAAGGTATAGCAATATATATTCAAATATTAAAAAATATAAACATATGAAACTTTGGGACAAAGGCTTTTCTATTGATAAAACTATCGAAGCATTTACGATAGGAGACGATCGTGAAATTGATTTGTATATCGCTCAGTATGATTTGCAGGCTTCTTTGGCACATGCAAAAATGCTGGCCAAAATAGGAATTCTGGATCAAAATGAGTTACTGCAAATTGAACAATCTATTCAACATTTACAAAATGAAGTTGAGAACAAAACCTTTAAGATTGAAGATGATTTTGAAGATGTTCATTCTAAAATAGAGTTTGAATTAACTCAGCGCCTAGGAGACGCAGGGAAAAAAATTCATACTGCACGATCAAGAAATGATCAAGTTTTGGTGGCTTTACAATTGTATTATAAAGACAATTTGATGGTTCTTAAAAAGCAAGTTAGAGCCTTATTTGATACATTGTTGAATTTAGCAGAGCAGTACAAATCAGAATTATTGCCAGGCTATACACATCTTCAAGTTGCGATGCCTTCGTCATTTGGACTTTGGTTTTCTGCCTATGCTGAAGCCTTGATTGATGATGTTATACTGCTTCAATCTGCACAAAAAATTGTAGACCAAAATCCATTAGGTTCTGCAGCTGGTTATGGGAGCTCTTTTCCTATTGACCGCGAAATGACTACTAATTTACTGAACTTTTCAGATTTAAAATATAATGTAGTCGCTGCTCAAATGATGCGAGGCAAAAATGAACAAATTATAGCTTCTGCCTTAGGAAATTTAGCATTTACACTGTCTAAGTTCGCAATGGATATTTGCTTGTATATGAGTCAGAATTTTGATTTTATCAGCTTTCCAGAAAATCTTACAACTGGGAGTAGTTTTATGCCTCACAAAAAAAACCCGGATGTGTTTGAATTGATTCGTGGAAAATGCAATAGAATACAAGGGTTATCATCTCAAATACAAATGATGACTAATAATTTACCGAGTGGTTATCATCGCGATTTTCAATTGTTAAAATCCCCTATGGTTACTGCATTTGAAACGCTAAAAACAGTATTATCTGTTTTTGATTATGGATTACAACAAGTTGAAGTCAAATCTGTTGATTTGAAAGATGAAAAATATAAGTATTTGTTTACTGTAGATAGTATCAACTCATTAGTGCAAAATGGAGCAACATTTAGAGAGGCTTACCAAATAATTGGTGCTCAGGTTCAAGACGGATATTATAAATGTGAAACACGACAGTATCACACGCATATTGGGGGTATAGATAACTTGGCCTTGGACAAAATCAAGGCCAAGTTTCCAAATTGTTACTAATCCTTAGTATTCCTTAAATCTGTATTGTAAATCAAGCCGAACTGTAAAAATGTTTTGGCAGTAGTTTGTACTTCTTGACGCAATAATCCCACTTGAAAGTGGATGCTATTTGCATATTGATACCCCAATCCTCCATAGAGTCTGTTGCGATCAAAAAAACTGCGTTTATCATTGATAAATAGTTCGTCATAAATACCTAAGTATAATGTCCCTGTTTCAATTTTTTGTTTATTCAGGGGGACAAAAACCATTAAGCGGTATCGAAAACGCATTTTAAAGTCATCCTCAATAAAGCGTTCTTCCACTCGATAACGATGTTCAAATTTGACACGACCTATGGTGTTTGTGGTCAAAAATTGTTGCCAAATTCGGTGTTCTTCAACTTCTGGGCTTTTTTGTTCAGATTTATAAACATAGTTTCCAATATGTGCATATCCAAACGTTGCCGAAGCGTTGGGTCTAAAATGATAATTCAATCCAGTTCGAAGTAAAAGTTGTTCAATATTGGTTGGGCTAATGGTATGATTTCGGTACTGTGCTTCAGTGTGAATACTAAACTTATCACTGATTTTATTGGTGCCAAAATACATGAGCCAATTGCCTGTATCATTTTGAGCCGATAAAAACATTGACCCCCAAAAAAGGAGGCCAATGCTATAGTTAAATTTGATTTTCATAAATTAATAAAATGTGACTTCACCAGTTTTGATGTCATACATTCCACCAACGATTTCAATCTCGCCGGCGTCTTCCATATCTTTAAGGACTTGACTTGATTTACGAATATTATCAATAGTCATGTAAACATTCTTTTTTGCTACATCATTAACAAAATCGATATTTGCTGAATTTCTTAAACTTTCGTCTTGTGGTTCAGTCACTGCTTCAACAGCAGGTTCAATTTTGTTGATTAAAGTTGTTAGGTTTCCAAGACGGGCATGATCACATGCACCTTTTACAGCGCCACAAGCCGTATGTCCCAATACAACAACTAGTTTTGTGCCTGCTAATTTACATGCAAATTCCATGCTTCCAAGAATGTCTTCGTTTACAAAATTTCCAGCAATCCTTACACTAAATATATCGCCGATGCCTTGGTCAAAAATAAGTTCAGATGAGACTCTAGAATCAATACAGCTAAGTATAGTAGCAAATGGGAATTGCCCAGTACTTGTTTGATTAACTTGCGTCATAAGGTTTCGATTTATTTGTTGTCCTTGGACAAAACGTGTGTTTCCATCAACCAATGCATTTTTTGCAAGTTGAGGTGTCATTTGATCTTGTGTATCTTTTGTGTGTGCGTTCATTGTTTTATGTTTTGAGTTATTTTACTTTATCTTAAACTTTAGGCTGTAATTTAAAAAAATCTGAAAAGCTTTCTGGGTTGTTAACTGTACCTCGTTCAGAAATTAATGTGATATTAATATTTCGGTTTTTAGCTTTTAATGAAAAATCATCTAAAATTTCAATAATATCATAATCTAAAAATCGTGTTTTTCGTACATCAATTTCTAACTTGGTATCAGCGGCGATGTGCTCTAGCTCATTCAGAATAGCGCCTTTATTAATAAAAGTTACTTCTTCTGCTAGGGTCATTTTTAGTTTTTGTGCCCCATTACTTTTGTCTTCCATATGAAGAAAATGTGAGTTTTGGTAGCTTTCAGTTAAGACTATAATAATTCCAACGGCTAACCCCAATCCAATTCCTACTAACAGATCTGTAAAAATAATACCTAATACAGTTACAATAAAGGGGATAAATTGCTTCCATCCTTGCTTGTAAATAGTAACAAATAAAGTTGGCTTTGCCAATTTATAACCTACTATAAATAACACTGCTGCCAAAACAGCGAGTGGAATTTTATTGAGTAATGTAGGGATGATTAAAACTGAAATTAGAAGTAAAAACCCATGGATAATGGCCGAAGCTTTGGTACGACCTCCTGATTGAATATTTGCAGAACTTCGTACAATCACTTGTGTTATAGGCAACCCTCCAATGAGTCCAGAAATAATATTTCCTGAACCTTGAGCGATAAGCTCTCTATTGGTCGGAGTTACACGTTTTCTAGGATCTAATTTATCAGTGGCTTCAACACACAGTAGGGTTTCTAAACTTGCAACAAGGGCAATCGTAAACGCAGTAACCCAAATTTGTGGGTTGGTGATTTGATCAAAGTTTGGAGAACTGAATTGCCCTAAAAAGGATGATAAATCTTCTGGTACAGGAACACTTACTAGCATGCTCTGATCAATTGACCATGTGCTATTGTCTTTAGTCATTATGTAGTATATTATTCCAACAGCTACAGCAACCAAAGGGCCTTGAACAATTTGAAATACTTTATGTAATTTAGATAACCATACATTCCAAATGATGAGTATAGCTAGGCCAACACAAGCAACAAGAGTTGCTCCTGGACTTATGTAGTTAAACATTTCTGTAAAACTCGCATTTGCAGCAAGAGTCTTATCATAACCAAAAAAATAAGGAATTTGTTTAATCACAATAATTATTCCAATACCTGTAAGCATTCCTTTGATGACAGACGACGGGAAGTAATAGCCAATAACTCCTGCTTTTAAAACACCAAAGGCAACTTGAATAATTCCACCAAGAACAACTGCTAAAAGAAAGTTTTCAAAACTTCCTAAGGTGCTTATAGCTACCAAAACAATAGCAGCTAAGCCTGCAGCAGGGCCACTAACACCAATGGCAGAGCCACTAAGTGCGCCGACAACAATACCCCCAACGATTCCAGCAATTAGGCCAGAAAACAAAGGTGCTCCACTCGCAAGTGCTATTCCCAAACATAAGGGGAGTGCAACAAAAAATACAACTATACTTGCAGGGATATCTGATTTTAAATTTTTAAAAGGACTTAAATGATTCATTTTAAATAAAAGTTTGTCTTTCAAAATACCTGTATAATAAATAAGAAAGAAAGGATTAATAATTGATTGTGCTTCGAATAAGCACGATGGTTTTGAGGGAAGGGCTTTTCTTCCACAGTAATTAGACATTATCGTCTTCTGGAGGCGGAAGATTGATATCAATACTGACAATAGATTGTTTTTTTATTTTATAGGGGGTATAATTTATAGGAATTAATGCTAGTTTAGACCCTATAAAATAATACTGTTTGAATTGCTTTTCTTGTTCGTTTTCTTCACTGTCAAATTTGTCTGTCTCACTAGAGTCAGACGTATCATTCCATTCTATATTGTAATCCAAATCAAAATTTAATACAAATGCTTGTGATAGCGTTTGAAAACCAATGGTTATTGCCAATATTCCACAAATAATGACTCGAAAAAAGTTGATTTTTGAAAACAGCTTTAGCATTATTTTAAGGTATTAAAAACAAGGTTTGTATAAAATCGAATGATATTGTTTTGACCTTCTTCTACATCTGTCAGCGATGGAAGGTGTTCTGCAAAGTAACGTTGATGATGAGCGCCTTCAATTATAGTAGATACAAGCATATGTGGGTATTTATATATTGGATTGAAATCCAATATAAAATCACTTACACGTTGTACGACTTGTTTGTAGGTTTTATAAAATCCTTTTTCATTTTCATTATCTACATCTTTATTGTGATAAATTTTAGAAGATTCAGTAATGATAATTCTATGAAGTAAAATTTCATTAATAAAAGAAAAATTACTGTCTTGTTTTACATCAGCGACTAGCAATTCTACTGCTTTATTTATTTTGTCTTTTGCATTGTTTAGATTAGAAGTTTGCAAAACAATTTTATAATCCATCCAACTCCAGTACCAATTTAAAAGGTAAACCAATAACATGTGTTTATTGGAAAAATAACGATAAACAGAGCTTTCATTAGAGCCAATAGCATTTCCTAGTTTTTTGAATGTAAATGCTTCAAATCCGAGTGCATTTATCATTTCAATACTTTTGGATATAATATGCCTCCCAAGCGTCGAAGATTCGGGATCTTTGACATAAAAAGTACTGCTAATTTTTATTTGAAGATTTAAGTTTTCCATAGTATTGCGCTGCAAATATAATAGCAATACTATTAAAAATTCTTAAAATTTTCACAAAAATTTTTCAAAACACACGCGTTTTTTTTGGACAAAATTTCCCGAATATTACGTCAAATGGCCGTTTGTTACATGACCCTTGCAATGACGAAAAACCTGTCTTATATTTACAATGTAATTTAAATATCTTATTTAAAGTTAAATTGGTTAATTTTTGGTGAAAACACTGCTTTCGGGCAGTGTTTTTTTTTGCAACATTATTTTTCGTCATTTTCAGATCTTTTTTTACTCAAATTTTAAAAACTTTATTATGCACACAAAATGTAATACTTATAATAAAGTATGTAGCGCTAAGATTAATAAAAAAATCCTGATAATTTATTTTGAATTCGATTTGTATACCTCTTTTTTAATCTGTTGTTAGAATTACATCACTACACAAATATGTGCAGTAGAGCAAAATAGATTTCTATGTTGTATAGGCATATTTTCATATTTGTATATTTTTGGATGTTAAATTTTATGAACACATTACCTAAAATTTGTATTTTGCGTTTATTAAAATTAACATGTTGAACTTATAAAACAATAATCTATTTAATAATGAGATTATTTATTACCATATTTCTTTTACACTTTATAATTTTTTTGAATGCACAAGAGCATCCCCCTGTTCTGGCTTTTTTCCCTGAAACCTATGGTGCAGAAAATCAAAACTGGAGCGTTACACAAACAGAGGATCAAAAGATGTATTTTGCTAATAATTCTGGTCTTTTAGAATTTAACGGCTCTAAATGGAAACGATATTCTGTCCCAGACAATTCCATAGTTCGTTCTATAAAAGCTGATGGAATGAAAATTTATAGTGGGAGCTACATGGATTTTGGTCTCTGGGAGCAAAATAAATTCGGTATTCTTGAATATCAATCTTTAGTTGAAAAGCTGAACTTATCTATTTTAGAAGAAGAACAATTTTGGAATATAGAAATTTTAGATGATTGGATTTTATTTCAATCCTTATCAAGAATTTATATGATAAATAGAGATTCTAATGAAACAAAAATTATTGAATCTAACTATGAAATTTTCAACATTTTTAATGTCAATGGTATTATTTATTTTGCAAAAAGAAATAATGGAATTTATAAAATTGTGAACGGGGATGAAGTTTTGGTAAGTAATCACCCAAAGCTAAACTCTTCTAGATTAGTGGGGATTTCGAAGATTGATAACAATTTACTTTTTATTACAGCAGACAATGGATTTTATTTTATAGAAAACAATATTCTAAAGCCTTGGATTATAGACTTAGGGGTAGACTTTGATGAATTAACAATATACAGTTCAACTCAGTTAAGTGATGGAAGTTTAATTTTGGGGACCATATCCAATGGTCTAATGCACATTACTAGGGATGGGAGATTAAAATATAGCCTAGATTATGAAAAAGGATTAAGTAATAATACTGTACTTTCAATTTATGAAGATAAAAAAGGTAACCTTTGGTTAGGCATGGATATTGGTATTAGTCATATAAATCTTTCTTCCAGATTTCGAATGTATAATGATGCTAAAGGACAAATAGGAACTGTTTATACTTCTATTGTTCATAAAGGAGATTTGTATTTGGGAACCAACCAAGGTCTTTTTGTAAAGTCAAGAAATAATTCAGGAAATTTCAATTTTATTGAAGGAACTAGTGGACAGGTTTGGACTTTGAAAGCAATTGATGGACAACTTTTTTGTGGTCATGATTTGGGAACTATGATTATAGAAAAAGGAAAGGTAACAACTAAAATTACTGAGGCCAATGGCACATGGGATTTTAAAAAAATAAAAGGATCAAATTTTGTTCTTCAAGGCAACTATTCCGGCCTTCATGTGTTGGAAAATAAATCAGGTGTATGGAGCTACAGAAACAAAATTGAAGGATTTGACATATCAAGTCGATTTTTTCATTTTTCCAATAACAAACTGTTCGTAAATCACGAGTTGAGGGGGCTCTACGAGTTGGAGATTTCTAAGGATTATTTAAAAGTTGTTGATACTAATCTTGTGAAGTCTATTACAAGAGGTAATGGTTCAAATTTCATAAAATTTTCTAATGAGTTTTATTACACATCTTCAACTGGAGTTTATCAACTTTCAGAATCAACAGGGGATTTTGTAAAAGCACCAATAATTTCAAATATTCTAGATAATTATAACACCACATCAACATTGTTAGATGTTAATACTACCGAACATATTAAATGGTGTTTTGCAGACAATAATATTCTACTCATGAGTCCTGGGAGCTTGAGTAGTAAGCCAAATATCGAGGAAATCCCTGTCTCTTTGTATAATTTTAAGAAGGTAGTTGCTGGGTTTGAAAATTTGACAAAAATAAATGACGCGGATTATTTGTTAGGCTCCTCAAACGGATATTATATTCTAAAAGGGGATGCTCCAAAACAAGACAACTCACAAACAATTCATATAAATACAATTGAGGCCAATATCAACAATGAGCCGAAGACTAACTTGAGTTTGTTAGAATCTCCATCTTTAAATTACAATAACAACAACCTTAGTTTTAACTATAGCATTCCACAGTATGGCAATATTGTTGATATTAATTATAGCTATAAATTAGAAGGGCGCTCTGAAAACTGGTCTTCTTGGGGATCAAAAAGCACACAAGTGTTTGAAAATTTGCCTCATGGAAAATATATTTTTAAGGTTAAAGGTAAAATTGGAAATACAGAAACTATAAATGTATCTTCATTTCCATTCATTATAAAGCGCCCATGGTACATATCCAATATAGCTATAGGGATTTATGTAATTTTGATTTTAGTTCTTTCTTTGATTATACATACTATATATAGAAAGTATTACAAACGTCAGCAGCAAAAGTTATTGATTAAATCACAGAAAGAAATGGCATTAAATGAATTAGAAAATAATCAAAAATTGATGCAGCTAAAAAATGAAAAGCTAGAGCTTGATATTGAAAATAAAAATAGAGAATTGGCGATTTCAACAATGAGTTTAATCAAGAAAAACGAGTTTTTAAACACAATTAAAACCGCAATTAAACAAGAAAATACACCTCAAGGTATAAATAAGGTGATTAGAATTATTGATAAAAATATAAATAACACGGATGACTGGAAGTTATTTAAAGAAGCTTTTGACAATGCTGATAAAGACTTCTTGAAACTTGTAAAACAAAAGCATCCAAACCTAACACCCAACGATTTAAAACTATGTGCGTATCTTAGATTAAATTTATCATCAAAAGAGATTGCACCACTACTCAATATTTCGCCAAGAAGTGTAGAAGTAAAACGATATCGTTTGCGGAAAAAGATGAATTTGCCACAAAAATCGAGCTTAGCAAATTATATTCTTGATTTATAGAATGTATTATTTGCCAAAAAAAACTATACACCACCCCAACATTATTTAGATCTACCACATCATTTAACCTTAGCTAATTTTTTTTAGACCTCATTTCTTATCATAAAAGTAGCATATTTTTACCTGTTTTACATTTTTTTTAAAGATGTATAATTTTTGTAGCGGTGAAATTTTGCACCTCTACAGTTTGTTATGATATTTTTAATAAAAACAAAACAAACCAAATTTTATGAAAAGAATAATTTTTTCCTTGCTGTTAGTCGTTTTGTGCTCTTCATATGCAGTAGCGCAAACGTTTTCAGTTTCTGGAACAGTAAAATCTAACGTGGATGGAATGCCATTAACTGGTGTAAACGTCCTAGTTAAAAACACAAACAATGGTACTGTAACAGACTTTGACGGAAACTTTTCTTTGACCAACGTCTCTGAAAATTCTGTAATTGTCTTTACATACGTTGGCTTCAAAACTCAAGAGCTTTCGGCATCCGCAAACATGCAAGTATCACTTAAAGAAGACAACGAGTCTTTGGATGAAGTTGTACTCATTGGATATGGATCGAAAAGCAGAAAAGATCTAACGGGTTCTGTTTCCATGGTAAAGTCAGAAACCATTGAAAAATTAAAACCAGTTGATGTTGCACAAGCCTTACAAGGAAGATCTTCGGGTGTTTCTGTAACTACAGCTTCTGGTTCACCTGGTAGTGGATTTCGTGTCTTAGTTCGTGGTGTTAGTAGTAACGGAAGTAATGACCCTTTGGTTGTTGTAGATGGTTATGTAGCATCGATGAATAGTGTAAATCCAGATGATATTGAATCATTAACAGTATTAAAAGATGCTCAAGCAGCCATTTATGGTATTGAAGGTGCAAATGGGGTTATCTTAGTAACTACAAAAAATGGATCCAAGAATGCTGCACCAAAAGTATCTTACAACTTTTACTCAGGTGTACAAGAAACATCTAAAAAATTATCGTTACTTAACAATGTAGAATATGCTGCTTTATTAAACGAAAGTTATGCAGCTAATGGGGAATCAATACCTTTTCCAAATTTAAGTAATCTTTCAAACAATACCGATTGGCAAGATAACCTATTTGGTGATGCTATGATTACAAATCACAACATTAGTCTTTCTGGTGGAACGGATGCAGTAACATATTATTTAAGTGCTTCGCATCTTGATCAAGAAGGGATTATTGCTAGCGACAAATCAAATTTTGTTAGAGATAATGTTAAATTAAGTTTAGGAATTGATGTTACTGAAAAACTTAAAACAACTTTAAACCTAAATTATTTTGCAAATGAACGCAAAACAATTAATGAATCAGGTTTAGGCTCTGTCCTTTTTAATGCCATTAGTTATTCACCAATATATGCCTTGGATCAGGAAGATATTATAACTCCTGGTACTGCAAACATTCCAACAGGATGGGCCGGTTTTGGAAATGAAATCATTAATCCATTTTCTCAAATTAGAGACACATACAACTCTTATTTTGGAAGTAGTATAGAAGGAAATTTCCAATTGGAATATGAAGTAATTGACGGATTGACAGCAACTTCGCGAATTGGATTTAAAACCTACAGCGATAAAGCAAAAACTTTTTCACCTATTGTAAATTATGGTGCAGGTAAAGTTTTTAATACAGACAGAAGTACTGTAAGTCAAAACAAACAACAATACAATTCTTACACTTGGGATAGCTTTTTAAACTACAAAAAATCATTCCTAAAACATCATACTGCAGAAGTTACTTTAGGTATGGCGGTAAGAAAAGACTGGGGTGATGGATTGTTTGCTACGGGTTACGATGTTCCCAACAATTCTTGGGAATTTGCAGACATAGCCCTTACCACTGGTACTAATGAAGGTAAAGAAACGGGATCATATACATATGACAATAGACTATTGTCTTATTTTGCACGTTTGCAATATGATTTTAAAGGAAAGTACTTACTTTCTGCAATGTTGCGTAGAGATGCATCATCTGCATTTGATAAAGACTACAGAGTTGATTACTTCAAATCTGTTACAGGAGGTTGGAAAATTTCAGAAGAATCTTTTCTAGAAAATGTTAGTTTTCTTGATTTCTTGAAATTAAGAGCATCTTATGGAACACTAGGAAATCTGGTAGGAAATGATTTATATAGAGCAACCCTAAGTGGAGAAGCCACTTATGTTTTCGATAACTCATTAACAAACGGAACTGCTTTAGGGCCATTACCAAACCCTGTTGCCTCTTGGGAAACTGCAGAGAAGTTGGATGTTGGTCTTGATGCCAAATTGTTTAACAACAGTTTAGAAATTGTTGCCGATTATTTCGTTGAAGATCGTGTAGACTTATTAATTCCTGGGTTACCATTTACTGGGATACTAGGAGCAACAGCGCCAGGTTCTGGAACACCAACTGTTAATGCTGGAACAACTCGAGTAAAAGGTATTGAGTTAATGCTGAACTATGGAGGAGACATCAATGATAATTTGTCTTATAATGTTGGTTATAACGTTACAAAACTTGAAGGAGAGGTTACAGAAATTCAAGGTAACGTAGCTCTAGAAGGTGGTTCATTTGGGATTGGTCAATTAGCACCATCTCGAATGGAAGTAGGAATGCCCATAGGCTATTTTTATGGTCTAAAAACTGATGGTATTTTTCAAACCCAAGCTGAAGTTGATGCTCACCCATCTCAAGCAGGTTTAGGAAATGAAGCACAACCAGGAGATTTACGCTTTGTAGATGTGAATGGTGATGGTGAAATTGATGCAAATGACCGTACTTTTATAGGGAAGCCAATTGCAGATTACATTATGGGATTCAATATTGGAATCAACTACAAAAACTTTGATTTTTCTGCTTATGGATATGCAGAGCTAGGTAAAGAAATGGTACGTAACTATGAAAGAGATCAGAAAAACGTAAATAGATTAGATTACTATCTTGATCGTTGGACTGGCCCAGGAACAAGCAATGAAGTTCCAAGAGCTACAACAGGAGCAACTTCAAACAAATTATTCTCAGATTTCTTTGTAGAAGATGCTTCTTTCTTACGTATTCAAAACATTCAGTTAGGATACAGTATACCTGCTGATGTTGTGGAGAAAATAGGGATATCTAAATTTAGAATTTATGGTTCTGTAAATAATGCCTTTACATTTTCAAAATATAAAGGATTTGACCCTGCAGCCACAACTGGTGAGGCTATTGGTGGTGGAATTGATCCAGGATTCTATCCAGTCACAAGACAATACCTTTTAGGACTTAATATTTCATTTTAAAATAGAGCATGATGAAAACAATAAAAAATAACATATTTACCTTAGTAGTGGGATCACTACTTGCACTAGGACTCTATTCTTGTACAGATAAATACTTGGATGAGGAAGAGAACTATCTTATAGATTCAGAAAGCTATTTTAATTCTGAAGATGACTATTACATGGCACTTGTTGGAGCTTATGATTTACTACAAGCAACATATGTCAACAACTTATTAGGTGAGATTGCTTCTGATAACACATTATGTGGAGGAGAAAGCGCTACTGACGTTGTTGGATTCCAACAAATTGATGATATGACCCATACACCAGTAAACAGCAATTTGAGAGATGTTTGGAACTGGATGTTTGCAGGAGTAAAAAGAACAAACTACTTCTTAGAATTCCAAAATAAAATTGACTTTGATGGCCGAGTACAAATGGTTGCCGAGGTTCGCTTCTTAAGAGCGTATTTTCATTTTGAATTAGTGAAATGGTTTGGAGGAATACCAATTAAAAATTACAATGACGCACTAGCTGGAGGCGGAGCACGTTTTGTTCCAGGAGACGAAACAAGTATCCCACGCTATTCTGTTGATCAAGTATATGCACTTATTGAAAGCGATTTAAATTTTGCTGTTAATAACCTAGAATATAGCGCACCACAAGTTGGCCGAGTGACCAAAGGTGCTGCTCAAGCATTATTAGGTAAAGCATATTTGTATCAGGACAAATTTACAGAAGCTGCAACTGTTTTAGAAGATCTTATAAACAATGGTCCTTATCAATTGGTTAATGATTATTCAGAAATTTTTGAGCATGACGGAGAAAATGGGGTAGAATCTGTTTTTGAGGTTCAATATACAGATGCTGAAGGTGCTGGATTTGGATGTCTTCAATGTAGTGAAGGAAATGTAGCTGTTGGATTTATGGGAATTCGTAACCATACAGGTCCGTTATACGATTCTGGTTACAGCTTTAACGTTCCTGTTCAATCTGCTTATGATGCTTTTGATGCCGATGATTTACGTCGAGATGTTTCAATCTTAGATATCGTAGCATGGGCTGCAACAACAGGGGCAACATATGTTGAAGGTTATGAACATACAGGGTTCTTTAATCGTAAATACTTACCTAGAAAAGGTGATCAAAATATTGGGGATCAAAACTTAACGAACCCTAATAACTACAGATCTATTCGATATGCTGATGTACTCTTAATGGCTGCAGAAGCTCATAATAGAAAGAATACACCAAACGACACGAAAGCATTAGACTACTTAAATCAGGTTAGAGAACGTGCTTTTGGAGATAGTAGTCACAATATCTCAGCAACAGGGGCTGCACTAACAGATGCTATTCTTGAAGAAAGACGCTTTGAACTTATGGGTGAAGGACACCGCTTCTTTGACCTAGTAAGAACAGGTAGAGCTGCTCAAGCCATTAACGGCTTTGTTCCTGGAAAACATGATTTATTCCCAATTCCTTTTGAAGAAATTCAATTTTCAAATGGCAATTGGAGTCAAAATCCAAACTATTAAAATTTAAACTATGAAATCAATAAAAAATATACTTAGTTTACTTGTTATTGTTACAACCCTATGGAGTTGTGTCGATGATGAAAAAAATGTAAACTTAAATAATGTTCAAGCGCCTTCTGCACTGGATATGGCGTTTGATGTGACACAAGACAATACAGGGTTGGTAACTATTACTCCAACTGCTGAAGGTGCAGTATCTTTTGATATTGCACTAGGTGACGGAACTGCTGAGGCTGTAGAGCTCGAAAATGGTCAAAACACTTCTCATACTTATGCAGAAGGAACCTATACAGTTACTGCAACTGCATATGGAATTACTGGACTTTCAACGTCTTTGAGTCAAGAACTAGTAGTGTCTTTTCAAGCGCCTGAAAATTTACAGGTCACCATTGAAAATGATGCTGCTGTATCAAAACAAGTTAACGTTACAGTTACAGCCGACTTTGCCATTACTTTTGATGTTTATTCAGGCGAGTCAGGGAATAATGACCCTGTATCAGCCAACATTGGCGAGACTGCTATTCTACAGTATAATGACGCAGGAATTTATGACATCACTATTGAAGTAAAAGGTGCCGCAATCCAAACAACAACGCAAATTGTAGAGTTTGAAGTTACAGAAATTTTAGCACCAATAGCATCTGCTCCTATGCCACCTGCAAGACAACCTGAGGATGTTATTTCAATTTTTAGTTCTGCATACACTGATGTTGCAGGAACAAACTATTTTCCAGATTGGGGACAAGGAGGACAAGGAAGTTCATGGGCAATGTTTGACCTAGCTGGTGATGAAATGCTACAATACATTAATTTAAGCTACCAAGGTATTGCTTTAGCCGATGGTACAACAGTTGATGTTTCTAATATGGAATATCTTCATTTAGATGTTTGGACTTCAGATGATGGAGACGTATCAAATCTTCAAACATTTTTAGTTAACAATCCAGGGCCAAACTTTACGGAACAGCAAGTTACATCTTCTTTAACAGCTGGACAGTGGACTAGTATTGAAATTCCTATTTCTGATTATACAGACCAAGGATTAACAGTTTCACAGGTTGGTCAACTTAAGCTTGTTGGTGATCCATGGGCGGCTGGTACAATTTTTGTTGATAATGTTTATTTTTATAAATCACCATCTGCACCATCACCTCTTGTAGGGACGTGGCATGTTGCTTCTGAAGTTGGTTCATTAGCGGTTGGGCCTACGCAAGGAGCTGCCGATTGGTGGTCTATTGATGACGCGGGACTTACTGCAAGAGCATGCTACTTTGATGATACTTATGTGTTTGGAGCAGACGGAAGCTTTACTAATGTATTAGGAAGTGAGACTTGGCTAGAAGCATGGCAGGGTGTAGCTGCAGATGGTTGTGGAACACCTGTAGCACCACACGATGGAACAAATCCAGCAACTTACGTGCATAATGAAACAGCTGGTACAGTAACCATCACAGGAGATGGCGCTTACCTAGGTTTACCAAAAGTGCATAACACTGCTGAAGATGGAAACCCTGTGAATGATACAATAACATATCTTGTCGATCTTATAGATGCCAATACTGCAATTATTGATATTGAAGTTGGATCAGGTGTTTGGTGGAGATATAAATTAGTTAAAGAAGTTTCACCTCTTGTAGGGACGTGGCATGTTGCTTCTGAAGTTGGTTCATTAGCGGTTGGGCCTACGCAAGGAGCTGCCGATTGGTGGTCTATTGATGACGCGGGACTTACTGCAAGAGCATGCTACTTTG
>Ga0255752_10001721_pt1 | contig 25135 bp, 16 predicted proteins | sample 011ome_25_FD_179952 | JGI IMG/M metagenome (GOLD analysis project Ga0255752, IMG submission 179952) | Coastal salt marsh microbial communities from the Groves Creek Marsh, Skidaway Island, Georgia - 011512CT metaG (version 2) | ecosystem: Environmental > Aquatic > Marine > Intertidal zone >... | reverse complement strand
GTGTTTGAATTTCGCTTTGGGCGCTTTGGGAGCTGTCGCCGCACACGAACGCGCGTCGTCGACGCGGGGACGGGGATATCGGACGCGCGGACAGATCTTCTTCGTCGTCGTCGTCACCGTCGTCACCGTCGTCGTCGAGGACGGTATAGACGCATTCGTGCAAGAATGGAGACGGATGATGCGTCGTTAGAAGCGCGCGTGGCGCGCGAGCGGGACGATCGAGTGTTCCACACGAGCACGTCGCACGACGCGCGCATGGCGCTGCTCGAGCGGCGGTTACAGGGCGCTCCGACGTCGGCGTCGAAGGATGCGATGTGCGGTGGCGTTGGTTCGGCGGGCGCGAGCGGTGGTGGTGGGCGTAAGACGACTGGGGGCTCGGGTGGGGCGTTTGAGCGATGCTCGCTCGACGCGAGCAGTAGCGACAGCGACAGCGACGACGGTGACGGGTCGACGGACGAACGTTCTAGAGGTGGTGGTCGATATTCGGAGTTTGGTGTCGTTGCGGTGGATACTACGGGAAGTGGCAAGCGTCGTCGACGAAGTTTTGCCGCGGATGGGGCGGAGAATGAAATGTCTTTGAGTCAACGAAGTCTCGGAGGGGCGGCGAGCGGGGGATTGGCACGTTCGACGCGACATCCGGCCAAGAAGGCAGGTGTTAGTACGGCTGAACCGCACGTATCGTTATTGGAGCGTTTTGAGAACACTGGGTCAGGTTTTAAGTCTGCTTCGCCGTTGATGGAAGCTACGCCGAGTCAAGGGTACGTTCGGCAGTTTGAAGAGGAGCGCGTGGAATTTGAAAAGAAAGTTGCAGCTTTGGAAGAAAAGTTGCGCTCGGCGCAGAGCGAACGTGATGAATACGAACGCGGCTGCGAAGCGTTGCGCCAAGAAAATAACCTTATCAAAGAAGCGCATGAAAAGATGAATGCCGAGCGTAAGAGCGGCGTGCAAAAGCTCGCGGTAAACATGGCGATGTTGGAGCGTAAACAAATGCGCATGCAAATCGCGGAAGAAGGCTTGCGTCTGGGTACAATTGGAGTGCAACGCATCGGATCCGCTCTTCAAGAAGTATGGGAAGATGGCCGCGCTTTTCATGAACTCGATCAGCGTTTGGAAAATTTGGCCGAGTCTAAAAAGTTGGCGGATGAAAAGCGCAAGCAAGTAAAGAAAAACTTGCCGCCTCCAGGAAGCGTCGCTGCCGACACCGCGGCACACGCTGAGTACGTATTGAGTGAAGAAGTTCACAAGGCTCGCATGGCTATCATTCGTAAAGAAGAAGAAGCGATCAAGGCTGAGCGCGAGAGCTTAGAGCGAGAAAAGGCGGCGCACATTCGTGCGTTGAAGCGTACGCGCGACGAAGATGGATCGAGATTTAACAAGCACCCAGTGTTAGGTGATCGCTACGTGCTGATGAATCTTCTCGGACGTGGTGGGTTTAGTGAAGTGTACAAGGCGTGGGATAGCGTACAGATGCGTGAAGTGGCTTGCAAGTTGCACCAACTCAATCCACAGTGGAGTGAAGAACGCAAACGCACATACGTGCGTCACGCCGCCCGTGAATGTTCGATTCATAAATCCCTCGACCATCCGCATGTGGTGCGTTTGATCGATGTGTTCGAAGTAGATTCAGATAGTTTCTGCACTGTTTTAGAACTTTGCACTGGCGATGATCTTGACGCACGATTGAAGTCTCAAGGATCCATCAGTGAACGCGAAGCTCGTGCAATTTTAGCTCAAGTCTTCAGTGGCTTGGCGTACATGAGCTCAGGGCAGAAGCGAATCATTCACTACGACCTGAAGCCGGGGAACATTCTCTTTGACGAAGCAGGGCGAGTGAAAATCACGGATTTCGGATTGTCAAAAATCATGGAGGAGCGCGCAGGTGTAGGTACGGGCATCGATAGTGGTATGGAGCTCACTTCTCAAGGCGCGGGGACGTATTGGTACTTGCCGCCCGAGTGTTTCGAAACCGGACCAGCACCTCCCAAAATTTCTAGCAAAGTTGACACGTGGTCATGCGGTGTTATCTTATTCCAAATGATTTACGGCAAGCGTCCGTTTGGACATGACATGTCGCAAGAACAAATCTTACAGAGTGGTACGATTCGCAAAGCGACCACGGTAGAGTTCCCGAACAAGCCAACAATTTCTGCTGAAGGTAAAGCGTTCATCACCAAGTGCTTATCCTACAAGCAAAGTGAACGCCCGGATGTGCTCGAGGCGTCGCAAGATCCGTATATGACGTTTTTATCCAAGTAAAACACACGAATATTAGAAATTGATTTGATTTTTGTTAATTGCACAAGGAAATCACAAACTACATGATTACACACGCCTGTGAGTCCCGCTCGCGTCGTCTATCTCTGTCTACCCGCGACGGTGGCGGTCTTGACGGACTATGCTCAAAATCAGCCGTGTCTAAACCATATTTTTCACGCATTCTTGTGCGCCACGCGCCATCTGAGCTAGTGTTGCCGACGAGCGGAGCGCGCTCACGATCCAATCCATACTTGTCGACGTAATAATCATCGTCCTCATCGTCACTATCGACGCCTGCACTCGCTAAGGCCGCGCGTCGCAGCGCTATAGCTAAAATTATACTTAGGATTTGCACAAAGAACAACACCAGCATCAACGCCGTTACGGCGTTTTGATGTTCCTTGATGAGTTCCCAGGCGTGCGCTTGCTCGCCAGTAATATCCCGCGGCACCGATCTAAACGCCTGTCCGCTCGAACAGTACGCGACCAGTGCCGCCTGCAATAGCACCATAAACCCAACTTGATACGCATACACACCTAAACAACACGCGTTTGCATTTTCCGCGCCCGCCAAGCCCAACCACGCCGTCAGCGCCGCGTATCCCCCGCTCCCGCCGATAAAATACAAAAACCAAGGCTCTGTCTCAAAAAATGTATGCACGCGCGCTTTGACCACGTCAACATTCGATGCATTCTCCTCCATTGGCGGCGGCGGCGATGGATGCGGCGACTTTGCGCCCCACGCGTCGTCGTCGACGTCCCAACCCACGCGTCGCTTGTTGAATCCCAACCACAAATGAAACGCAAACAGCGCCGTCGCCAACCCTCCAACGAGCAACACCGCGTTCGTTAACCTCAACAGCGCGCGTAAGAACGACTTGAGACCCGGCGAACGCGCGCGACGCGCCATAGACACCATTTCTAAGACGTAACACTAATCGTAGCGCCACGTCAACGACCAAGCGTGCGTCGGTACGCCCGCGTCCGCGCGCGTCGATGCCCCCGCGTCCGCGCGCGTCGATGCGTCCGATTACTCTCACTCGTCCACGCGTGTTCGACGTCTGCGTGTCGTGATCTTGCGTCGGTGTGTCGTGAGCGTGCGTGCGCGTGAGTGACGAGACGGAACTCCGCGGCGCGCATCTTGTACGTCGCGCTCTTCAGCGTCGTCGTCGACACCGACGACGAGCGCGCGGCCACATGCCGCGGAGTGTTGATATGCTCACATTTGACAATCACTCAAGCCTCGCACACCGCGTGCGTCGCGCACGTGAAGAAGATGATGATTCGATTGAGAATTTGGCCAAGTACATCGAACCGCCAGAGATGTTGACGACGACGTGGCACAAGGCGGCAGGTATGTACTCTTTTGACCCTCGGATCTCGTGAATGTGCGTGCGATGCATGGACTGACGACATGATTCACTCGTTCCTTATCGCGCGCGCAACAGCGTTGACGTTTTGGGCCGTGAACTTTTATCTGTGGTTCGCGGTCATCGGCAAGGCATTCGTCCCGCTCGGGCTATACTTCACCGCGTTGGTGAAGAGTGTGTTCATAACAAATCTTTCGGATGAATACGGGCCTCATGCGGAGCAGGCGGGGATCGTCGTCATGATATACGCGTGGTTGCTGAGTGCAATCTTCATTTATCCAACGTACTGCGTTTTTGGACCGAGCGTGTGGCTGAAGTATGCGTTTTTAGTGTACATTGGGTGGTATTTGATTCTCGATCGGCGCGCGCCGGCATCTGGTAAACGGTTTATTCCGCTTTTCCGTCGTCTACCATTTTGGCGCGTATTAAGCGAGTACTTCCCCGTTCGGCTGCATGTCATGTCAGAGCTCGATCCGGCGGGAAATTATCTGTTTGGTTATCACCCACACGGAATCATCGGTGTCGGCGCACTGTTGACGTTTGCCACCGAAGCCACGGGATTTTCTAGAGCTTTTCCCGGGCTGGATTTACGTTTGCTCACGCTTTCATTAAACTTTAAGTTTCCATTCACGCGAGAGGTGCTCTTGGCGCTTGGGATAAATAATGTCTCAAAAGAAAGCGTCATCACGAATTTGACGAGACAACCAGGCGCTAGCTGCGCTATTGTCATAGGAGGTGCCGCAGAGGCGTTGGATGCCAAGGCTGGTAGCGCAACTTTAACCTTAGCTCGTAGAAAAGGATTTGTTAAGATGGCGCTCCGAACAGGAGCGTCATTGGTGCCTGTTTTTGCGTACGGCGAAAATGCAATTTTTGATCAAACAATTTATCCCGAGGACTCAAGGCGCCGAAGATTTCAATTGTACTGTAAGCAGCTCATCGGCATCACACCACCTGCCTTTTACGGTCGATCTCTGAGCAAAGGATTGTGGCGACGATTATTTGGCGAAGTTGGCGTGCTCCCGAAACGCGAACCGATTGAGGTGGTCGTCGGACACCCCATCGCAGTCCCTAGAATGGCATCTCCGTCGACGGAAATCATCGACGAGTATCACAAAAAGTACTGCGACGCTTTGAAAGATCTCTACGAGACCCACAGGCGCGCATTTCACAAGCTCAATCGCGGTCACTCGAGCGATGATTTGTTGTCTGACGTGCTCAGTAGACGCGATAGACTGCGGGCGATGCAATTTCGATAGCTTCGCGAATCGCTACACGGTATCATAGGCACACGCGGCACACATTCTTCTTGTAACAAACATTTCTAATTATTTGCGCGCCTTGTGCGCCTACGGAACCTCGCGAGGCGGCGATGGACACGTCATCTACGTTTTTCGCGCACGACGGCGCTGCTCGGTCGTCAGGGACGTTCATCGACCGAGCAATACGTTGACGAGTGTATTCTTTCGCATGGTGAGCATCACCGGGAGCGTTCTAAGACCAGTACGAATATGAATATTGAAATAATCTTGCATGTATTACAAATCAGCGCGTTGTTTAGTTCTTGCTGCCAGTGAAGCGAAGGAGAACGCCGTCGTTACCTAAGATGAAACCTTGGTTTTCACCTTGGAACTTCACCGTGTAAAGGTTGGCAGCGACATCATCGGTACCACGATCACGCTTCCACGTTCGACCTTGATCGTTGGAATAGAACACGCTTCCGGAGCCACCGACGGTCCAGAACGTCTTACCGCTCGGGGAGTACCCCAAATCGAGCAAACCGAAGCCTCTGGAACCAATCTTACCTTCGACAAACTCAGAATCTTCCTCTGGCATACCCGTTTGCTCGGAGAAGAAGATGCCACCACCGCGAGTGAGTTCCCAAATACCACCATCCGGACGCCATCCCATGCTTTGAACGCGGCGAGCGGAAGTTCTGTTGTGCGGTTGCCAGTACGCTTGGCCCGGAGCCCAAGACATGTAAAAGTTACCGCGGGAGCTCAAACCCAAGTACTCACCTTTGTCGTTGCGCGCAATGTTAGAGAACGTACCGGTGTAATACGATGCACCAGTAATACCCGAAGAGACCGTACGGTTCAACGTCGCGCTGACGGTTTCTTCGACCGCAGCCTTCCAGTTGCGCGCTGCGTCGCTGGTGAAATAAATGGCGCCCTCATCCGTAACCATTTCCGCGGTACCGTTATCCTTAACCGCGGTGATCAACACTGGCGCACCGGGCAAACGCGGAGACAAACCAACACGTTCCCAGTTCACACCACCATCAGTCGTGTGCAACAACACCGCGGGTTTACCGATAATCCAACCCTCGTTCCCGATGAAGGACACGCTGTTGAATCGATAGTTCACGTCGTCATCCAACAACGAGCTTAAATCTCTCGCATCCCACGTCTTACCGCCATCCTTCGTCTCCAACACGGTCTGTCTCGTCCCGAGCAAGAAACCATGATTCGGATCGCTCGTCGTGAACGCAATATCCAAAAGAATCACCCCCGGTTCCAACGGGAGCTCCACTTGTTCCCAAAACGAAGAGTCGATCGACGACCCACCGAGTTCAAGCGCGCGCGCGCGGCGATCCGCCGGCATCGCCGCCAACGCAGCCGCCAGCGTCACCGTCTTCGTCGCCAACGCGCGGCGCGAGACGCGCATCGCAGGCGCGTCCGTGTCCACGGAGGCGTCCGCGTTCGGTGTCATCGCCCTGGTCGTCGCGCGGCGCGCGGCGTGCGCGCGCGCGCGCGGCGCGCGCGCGGCGCACGCGGTGAAGGTCGCGGCGGAAGGTGCGATCATGGACGCTGGTCGAGCGTGCGTGCGGGCGTGCGATGGAGGTCTCCTCGGGCGCGCGCGCGAGTGAGTGCGGACGCGGCGCGCGATCGAAGACAGGGGATCGGGCGCGTGATGACGTCATCCATGGATGTGCGGCTGACGTCCTCGCTCTTGGCACGCGCCGTGTTCGTATACGTACCGAGTGTCCGAATATAATTTATACTGAGGCACGTGGCGAGGTATGCATCACAGGACAAAATGAATCCAGTATACGTGTCGTGTGTCCGAATAATATGCGAAAAGGACTTATGCGACGGCGCACGCGTCATCGCGTGGCCACTGCGCGACGCCGCGATGTCCTGGGCGCACGCGGCGAAGGATGCCGCGCCATTCGTCTTTACTGCGCGTGTGAAGCCGTCAGTGACGGAGGGTGAGACGTCAGCGCGCGCGCAGGATGATATAAACGCGCCCGCGAGTGCGTGTGATTTAAAACGGGAGTCGCCTGAACGCTCGAACGTGGATGATGTTGACGCCGTCAACGAGCGGGCGAGTGCCACGGAGGGCGAGAACAGTAGTGGATACGCGTCTGTGTCGGTGGGTCAAGAGTCGGAGGCGGTGGAAAGGGCGAACGACGATGTTATTGTTGAGTTGCGAGAAGCCGTCGCGCGCAAGACTTTGGAAATAGACGCGCTCAAGGCGCAATGTGAGCGCCTCAAGGCTGCCGCGGCGCAAAGTGGACGATTACAAGCGGCGTATGCAAACGTGGATGAGACCGAGAAGCGGCTGACGAAGGAGCTCGAGGAGAAGAATGTTGAACTGTTGGACGCAAAGCGCGAGGCAGAGACAGCGCAAGCAGAGCGCGTAAAAGCGGAAGAAGAGTGTGCAAAGTGCGACGACGGGCTAAAAAAGATGAAAAGTGAGTTGCATGCGGCACTAAAGAAAGCACTTAGCGCGAATGAAGAACTTCGTACGCTAAAAATGTCCGCAAATAGCGTTAAAGACGAACTTGAGGCTGAGCGCGACAGCTTGAGTGAAGCGCTGGCGGCAAAGACGAGCGAATGTGAACGAGTCAAGGACGAACTCGAAGCACGAATCAATGCTGCTAACACGCGAGTGAAAGATCTCGAAGCACAAGTCACGATGGTGCAGAAACAATTGGACGACGTGAGTCTAGCTCGTGATGAATACGCTGCAAACGCAAGCGCGCTTGAGAGCGACGTTGCGCGCTTGAGAGAGGAACTCAATGACTTGAGCAACGTTTCTTCAGAGGTTTCGTCGCCAGACGCGCCCAAAAGCGCAGATTTCAACGCCGAGTGCGAGTCTTTGGAACGTATATTCAAGGCTGAAGAGGCTGAACTAAGCGAATTACGCGCGGCGCTCGATGCTCGCTCAGAGGAGTTGCGCGTTTCTCGAGAAAAAGAACAGGCCCTTGGTGTTGCATTGAACGATGCCGAGGCTCAAATCGTCGAGTCTAGAATGAACGTTGATCTCATTGTTGCCCGTGCCGAAAAAGCCAGTCAGTTATTCACTGAAAATGCCTCAGCGTTACGAATGGCTAATGCAAAGGCAGCTACGGCGCAAGTTGAAATCACCGTCGCAGAGCTCAGGGCTAAAGAGTTACAGGATGAATTAGACGCAACTTTAGCGGCGTATGAAGAGCTCAAGACCAAGTATGACGATGCTATCGAGCAATGCGACAAAGCGGAGAATGATACGAACACGACGTCAACCAATGAACATCATTTAGCAATGGAGTCTCTAGAGCGCGCTCTCGAAGACGTGTCGCGCGAGCGCGACATTTTGAAGAGCGAACTCGGCTCAGCAACGCTCGAATGTACGAATATCCGCTCCGAACTCGATGGTTTGAAGATTGATCTCGCCGAAGCTCGCACGCGTTCGTCGCCCGTCAAGGCTGGGGCTTCAACAGATGTCATCGAAGCGCTCGAATCTGAGCGTCGAGCCCGAGCGTTGTACCAAACGGATGCGCGCTACTGGCGCGAACGCTACGAGGCTCTCATCGAGTCCTCTCAAGCACCCGTCTCGTCCACATCAACGCCATCGCGTTCAAAGACCACACCCATCCGTTCTGGATTCACACCAGGCAAGGCGTTGGCTATCGCCGCCGGCATTACACCCGCCCCGGAACCCGTAGACGCCGAAGTCGAAGCCGAAGTCGAAGACGCCGCGTCTGATTCCCCCGGCTCTCCATCCACCGTGACGTTTGCCCCCGCCCCAGCGCGCATCGAACACACGCGTATACCAGTGCGACTTAAACCAATCACACCGAGTTCAAAGCTCAGGACATACTTTTAATGTTCATGTAACTCTATTGCCAGAGTCAGCGCGCCGTGTCCTCACGTTGATCATCTTTATCCACCCAATGCGCGTCATACACGCACGCACGCGTTGCGTGCGCGCACACCCACGCACGCGTGCGTCGCCCTAGAACACGCGCACGCGCATACACGACTTTTTCGCGGTCGCCATGTGCATCGACACCGAGCAAGCGACGACGATTTCCGAAGTGACCGTCACCACCGCCAGCGCCGGCGCTGGGACACAGTCTCAAAAGTACTCCGCCGCGCTCGAACCGAGCGCGATAGCGAAGACCTTTGCGCGTCAATACGTGGTGATTGATAATGTCGAGTACGACGTCACGGATTTCAAGCACCCGGGAGGGAGCGTGATGTATTACATGTTGTCCAACACGGGAGCGGATGCGAGCGAGGCGTTTAAAGAGTTTCACGCTCGGTCTAAGAAAGCACGCAAGGCGTTGAATGCGTTACCGCATCGCAAGTTGGGCGATGGCGAAGGACCGACTATGGATGCAGAGGAAAGCGCGATGTTGAAAGATTTCGCGAGATGGCGCAAGGAGCTGGAACGAGATGGATTTTTCAAGCCGTCGCCGCTTCACGTGGCGTATCGTTTCGCCGAGCTCGCGGCGATGTTTGCTTTGGGTACGGCGTTGATGGCGGCAAAATGGCACGTGAGCTCTATTATTGTGTATGCATTCTTCTTCGGTGCGCGTTGTGGATGGGTGCAACACGAAGGTGGTCATAACTCGCTCACGGGGAATATTTGGTGGGATAAGCGTGCGCAGGCGTTTACGGCGGGCTTTGGTTTGGCGAGCTCGGGCGACATGTGGAATAACATGCACAACAAGCACCACGCGACGCCGCAAAAGGTTCGTCACGATATGGACCTCGATACCACTCCCGCTGTGGCGTTCTTCAACAAAGCTGTAGAATCGAACCGTCCGCGTGGATTTAGCAAGGTTTGGCTTCGCGCTCAAGCGTGGACTTTTGTGCCGATTACGTCAGGTATGGTTTTGTTCTTTTGGATGTACGTTTTGCACCCGCGAAATGCGATTCGTCGTAAGAACGCCGAAGAGGCGTTCTGGATGATCACTGCTCACGTTGTTCGCACGTCCGTCATCAAGGCTGTTACCGGGTACTCTTGGTTGACGTCATACGGCTTGTTTTGCGCGTCGATGTGGGCGGCTGGATGCTATTTATTTGCTCACTTTTCCACGTCACATACACACTTGGACGTCGTCCCAAGCGACAAGCACATTTCTTGGGTTCGTTATGGCGTCGATCACACCATCGATATCGATCCGAGCGCTCGTTACGTCAACTGGCTCATGGGCTACTTGAACTGCCAAGTCATCCACCACTTGTTCCCGAGCATGCCTCAGTTCAGACAGCCCGAAGTCTCTCGTCGCTTCGTCGCTTTTGCAAAAAAGTGGAACTTAAACTACAAAGTTCTCACCTACTACGGCGCTTGGAAGGCCACGTTCAGTAACCTCAACGATGTCGGTAAGCATTATTACGTACACGGCTCGCATCCCAAATCGGCCTAAGCGCTCGGTTCACGCGCGCCGCCTCAGCGTGCATCATTTATCGTTCCACCATGCGTTTAGCCCTTAGCGCGCATGTTTAAAACATCTTAATTTATGTTTATGTACACACATATACTCCTGTGCGATTGCACGCGCCTCGAATGTTACCCGACGTCGTTATGCGCCTAAAACCTGAACCCGTAGCAAATCCCCACCCAGCCACACTCTCCGTCGCCACCGCAATCCAGGCGCGACCATGCGCGCCTGGGTCCTCGGCGTCAGCGCCGCATTCGCCATCGCGCTCGCGGTGACGCTCGCGGTCACGCTCGTGCTCCTGCACGACAGCGGCGCCGACGGGTTAAACAACGCGCAGTGCGCCACCGCAGCCACGGCGTCTGGGGACTTTTTCCCATCTTCTTCGCGCCTGAGCGCCGACGCATCGACGACGGGAAGCACCGCCGCGCTCGTCGAACCTTCCGTGGCGTTCTCTGTGACGTATAACACGACGTTTAAGGTTGTGCGGACGTTGCCGCACCTCTCGGGCGTGCCCGCGAAGACGTACGTGTTGTACCAGTGCGGGACGACGGCGCCGACCGCGGACTCGGATGGCACGGCTTTCGCGTCGGGAACGCAGTTCTTCAGTGTTCCAGTGCAGAAAGTAGCCACTGGGTTGACGGTCGCTATTGGTTTTATCGAAGAGCTCGGGTTGCGGTCGAGTATTGACGTGGTTGATCCGGGAGCCGTGCACGCGCCGTGCTGGCAGGAGGATGAAGAAACCGGGGACATGACGGGCGTGGACGCTACGGCGAACTGGAACAGCGCCGCAAACGCTTATGATACAGTCGCAGCCTGGGCGACGGCAACGACCGATTTTGACTTGGTGATTACCGACCGGTTTAACACAGCGGGCTCGGGCACCGATAAGGATGTTAATTTTGACGCGTCTGAAGCGCCGCTCGGTATGCTCGATCGTTTGGAATACGTCAAGTTTTTGTCCCTGTTTTACAACATGGAAGCCAAGGCGAATGCGTATTACGCTGACCAAGTCGAGCGATGGCAGTACATGCGAGACAGAATTACGTACGCGCAAAGCAATGGAAGAATCGCGTCCACGTACACGTGTGCGTGGGTTGAAGATCAATCGTACACGTGGGCGGGCGTTTCCTACGTGTCTTTTGTCGTGTCGTTCGCGCAGTTTGAACAAGATATCTGTACGGGTGCCGGCTTGACGACGTTCATCCCGAGTGCTGCCGCATCTGGAGCAACGACTCATTCGTATTCTACTATGGCTGCCTTTCACGCCGCCATTGCGAACGTCAACGTGATCTTTGACAAGACGTACTTTTACACGCCGAGTACGACGACGAAAGCCAGCGTTTACGCAAAGCTCGGGTTCGACCAACCATCCGCAGCAGGTATCAAGGCACTCACGTCTGAAGGAACTATTCTTCGCATGGACAAACGCGTGAGTGACGCCGACCCACTCCTCACGCACTCATCTGCGTCCGAGGGCTTGGATTGGTTTGAAAGCTCGTTTGCGCATCCCGCGTTGGTGCTCTCTGATTTGAGTCGCTTGGTTTGGCTCGACAGCGTCGACGGCATCGACGCACCGCGAGCGGGATGCTCTCGATTTTTCCGCGATATCAAAACCGACGATGCTGTCGTAAAAACGACCGCTGCTGACTGCCCGGTGTACGACACCGCTCGAATCTCGGGAGCATGCGACGCGCAACTCGACGAGCAAGGCATCACGCTCGACAAACTCTACGGCTACAACAGCCCGGCGTCGATGGTCCCCGTGACCGCGAGCTTTCTCATCGCCTTTGCGGTGGCCTTGATGGCGTAAAGACGTCAATTCATATTGCGTCAAAATGTTAGGCTAATTTCTTTTGGGGTGGGTCAAGTGTTGACGATTAGAAGTCTTGAATGGCTTCGTTGGCAGTCTTCATCCTCGACGTCGTCATGGAGACCATCCGTCTCCACGGCGCACACGTTGTCGATCGCTATGCATCGCATAGGGCTTGATCACGTCTAAAACGAAAACATATCTCTCATAATTTATTTTTTGAACAACAAAACATAGAAACTTTCAATCTTTGGGGCGGGTCAAGTGTTGACGATTAGAAGTCTTGAATGGCTTCGTTGGCAGTCTTCATCCTCGACGTCGTCGTGGAGACCATCCGTCTCCACGGCGCACACGTTGTCGATCGCTATGCATCGCATAGGGCTTGATCACGTCTAAATGATTATGGAAGATTATTCAAAATATTGAAAATTTATCCTTATGGACTCTTGGTTGGTTGATTTAATTCTATCTACAAGTAAATTTTCTCCACTCGCTATGTGTTTCACGGGAACAGCATTTGACCTTTAAGAAACGAATTCCACGCGAAGCACGAGGATAAATACATTGAGGCTGTGTACAGGAAGACGGTTTGAAAACTCCCCGTGGCTTCAACGGATGCGCCAGTGACCATATTTGCAATAATCGCGGCGACAACGCCAACTGTGTTTGTGAATCCGAGTATTGCTCCAGCACGAGACGGCGCGACATCTTGCAGATACGAATGATAGCCTGCTACGGCCACGGCTTGTAAACCGAGGGTGGCAATAACAAATCCTAAAGCCACCGCGGGCGTTGTCGTTGTTTTCAACGCGAATAAGCACACCGCGGGACCAATCGTCGCAATATTCATGGCCAAACGCCGCACTTTCCACTTTTCCCAATTGTATTTGTTAATTAACTTGTCTGCGACTTGTCCAGAACTAAAAGACATGAACGCTGTAAACAACCAAGGGATCGCGCCGGCCAGCCCTGAGCTCGCTATCGATAGTCCGAGGTCTTGCGCGAGGTAGATGGGTAGCCAGCTTTGCAAAATCATGAAGCCCCAGTTGACGACGATGTGGCACCACAACAAAGCGACGAGTTGCGTGGCAACTTCCGTAGGTAAATCATCCACCTCAAGCTCTGCATCTTTAGATGATGTTGTTTCGCTTGCCACAGCCGACGAAACACGTGGTACATACTGTTTCACGCTTTCGGGCATCAAAGAGTAAGCCAGAAACGCGAAGCAAGCACCGAACAATCCAAACAAATAAAAGACAAATTTCCAGCCAAAGGTCGCAATCAAACCACCAGCTGCGGCTAAACCGAACGCACTTCCGATGTTGAACAACGCAAATATGGTCGATAACGCGCCGCTTCGTCGCTCGGCAGGAACATGTGCGGCCACCGCGGCAGCGCTCGCCGGCAACGCGCACCCGCTCGCCGCGCCAAACATGAAGCGCGCCGCCAAAATCGCATATACTCCACCGCTCAGCGGCGTAAGCGCCACCGCCATTGACCACAAAAACAAACCAAACAGAAGCACTTTAGCGCCACCATAACGGTCGGACGCAGCGCCAGCGGCGAGTTGCGTGACACCGTAGCCCCACAAAAAAGCGCTTTGCGCCGCGCCGACGTCTTTCAGAGACATCGCGAGTTCAGCTTTGATGCTCAGCGCCGCCGCAGCGAATATCGTGCGGTCCGCCGATGCGAGTAGCATAGCGATACCAAGACAAATCACGATGACGCGCGTCTGCGAGGCCGTGGTCGTCGAAGGCTTGACGTCACCGTCAGCGAAGCCCGCCGCGGAGGCTCTGACGAGGACAAAAGCTCGCGCGCGGGGACGCTCGTTCTCGTTCGTTGCCGGCATGCATCGCACCGAAGGACGTGCGCATGCAAAACACACGCGTGCGGTCGTATGCGCCCGAGTGTGCGATTCAATGCGAAGACGTCGCGGACGCGCGCGAGGGCGCGTCAGGGCGGCGGCTGGCGCGAGCCGCGAGGCGCTCGCGGCGGTCATCGCGCTTCGCGCTCTGGCGTTTCACTCGCTCGTCACGTGCATGTGCATGTAGCAAGTATCGTTATTACAAATTGAATTGACGCATTGATCGATTTATATCAAGCTATTCGTTGCGTTTGACGGTTCGGTGCGCTTTGGTGACGGCTGGCCGTACTGCGGAGCGTACGGATTTGTGCTAGGCAGCGCGTAGGGGACTTGGTTTGCAAACTGATGCTGCTGTTGTTGTTGGTACGTTCCCGGCATGGGCAACTGGTGAACGTTACCGTATCCTTGTGGCTGCTGCGAATAATGCATACCAGGCATCTGCATGCCCATCGGTGGAGCTTGTCCGACAACACGCGTTGGAGTGAGCGCGGAAGAGTACGGCGCTTGTGCGTAGTGTGCAGGAGCCATGGCGGCCATCCCCCGCGCACCCGTGGGCGACGGCGGTGCTTGCGAGTACAAATCCGCTAAAGCCTCCTTGCTCAAATTTCTAGCCATGGGTTGACCGAAAGGGTTGTCGCCGAATGGGTTGGTACTGCGAGGAGACGGTTGCTGCTGCTGCTGCTGCTGTGGGGCAAACTGCTGCTGCTGTGGGGCAAACTGCTGCTGCGGTGGGGCAAACTGCTGCTGCGGTGGGACAAACTGCTGCTGCGGTGGCGATGGAGTCGGTGCCGATGTAGCATGCGTTGGCGCTGGCATGGAAAAAAAGTCCAACTGATTGGAAGCCGTAGCGGGCTGTGTGGATGGTAAAGCTAGGTGATCCGTCGTCTGTGGCGCTGGTAGCGCATTTGAGTTGAACGGGTCCGCGTGTGGCGCGCTGCTTGGCAGTGACTTCGGGGCGCTGCTGAAATCAAGCTGACTTAACGCATCAGTCACAGACGAAGGCGACGGATTTGCTGCTTGGATGGATAGCAAATCATTTCTTGGAATGGCCACATTGAGCGCTGGAGCTGTTCGCACAGACGTGGATGCAGACGGGCCTAACATTCGCCGCTCTCGAAGAGGCACGCCCTCATTCGGTGCTGATTGATAATACTCCTCCATGCTTTGTAAAAATGTAGGAGGTGGTGCTTCAAGCTTGAAATCCATCGGTCCGCTCTGATCAAATGCACCCGCCTCTTCACACGTCTTGTAAAAGCGTTGCAAGTCGTCTATTTGAGTCAAGTACTTTTTGAAAATGGCCAATCCTTTCGCCGCTTGTACCTTGGAGGAATCAAAGTACTTATCTACTAAGTTTATGATTGCTTCATTCATCACGTGATATACCTTGAACGAATCGCGTAAGATGAGACTGAGTGTAAATTTGGTTACGGCGTTTTTGCGAACCACGGCTGATTTTGGCTCACACTCCGTAATTCGTCGCGCCAACGTTTGTAATAGCGGCATGACTGTGAGTAAACGATCAATGTCACAGTTTCTTAGCGCATTTTCTTGATTACGTCCAGGTGCTGTGAAGAGTTGCGGAACGTGCGCGTGCAACGCGCACACCTCCTCGAGGTACGCCGCGTACGTGCGCGTCCAGCCCGCAAGCTCTTGTGCATCCGGTGTGGACTCATCCTTCCAATAGCGAATGTTGAATAACATTTGCTCTTTAGGCCCGTATGTCTTGCGCGATAAAAACTCCAAAAATCTGAAAAACTCTCGTTTCAACTCCACACCGCTTTCCATTAATAATCTATGTAACACCACGTGCGTCTTCAACATCGTCCGCCAATGCGTACTTTTACGGATTTGCCGCGCCGTAGCCTCGAGAACAAACACAACGTCTTTTGGTTTACCGCCATCGGAGCATAACGCAAGCAAGAACCTCACGTGCTTCTCCTTTGGAGGTAAGTCATCCAAATTCGTCGCCTTGACAAACGCCGTCTGCGCGTCCGCAAACTCCTTCGGTACAGACGCCGCGGCTACTTTCGCCTGTTGTAATCCACACAAAGTACATCAAACGTTCCATCGTCAGTACTCATCGCTCGCGTCTATCGCACCCAAAAAAGCGCACGTCGAGAAAGCACGCGCGCGCGAAATCTCTCATCCGGACGAGAGAATTTTGACCACCCAACTCGCGCCGTCGCACGCCACCCCCGCGCACGCACGCCGCGCATTCGCGCGCCATCACCACACCCACGCGCACACGCGCACCACGCCACCGCGAATCGCCGCGCGCGCGCGTACCTTGCCGTGATCCCACAAAGACGTTTTCACATTCCCATGCTTATCAGTGCGACTCCCTACGCCTCGCGCCGCGTTCACCTCCTCCACCACCGCGCGCGCCACGCGCGTGGCTTTTTTCTGCAACCGTATCGGCATCGTCCCGACCGCGTCGTCGCGTCGCGCGCGCGCGTGAATGACGATGTCGGATGACGACGTTGGCACACGGCGAGCGGCACACGCCACGTCCGCGCCACGCATCCACAGAGTCTGACGCGCGACGCGACGCACGCACGCACGAGGACGCGGGCGGGATGTTTAACACGTTTTACAAGACGTTCATGTCGGTGCGTGCGCGACGCGTTGGACGCGCGCGACGGTGGTCGTGGGCGCGGATGGGTGCGCGCGATAAAGATCGATCGCTGAGGGTTGGTCAGCGTGTGTCGCCGTCGTGCGCGGCGCGATCGTCGCGCGCGGGATGGCGCGTGATGTCGCGCGGCGTGGCGTGGCGCGCGTGCGTGCGTGCGCGAGGGTGTAGACTAACGGATGTGTTTTTGGACTGGTGCAGAACTCGGCGGTGTACGTCGGCGTGATCGTCGCTGGGGCGCTCGCGGGCGAGAAGGTGCTCAACTATGGTTTCGACCGCGCGTGGGAGAATAATAACAAGGGTAAATTGTGGCCGGACGTGCGCCAACGCCTCGAACTCGATGAATAAACGCACGAGAGGATTCATGCGCGTGAATGTAGCGATGTAATTTTTATATGGAATGGAAAACGACGACGCGAACGCGACGTTGATATTACGTCGTACCGCAGCTTGAAGAATGCCTTGAACTACAATTACAACCGCGTATGCTATCCAGTGAGCGGGCTATGTGCGGGCGCTAGAGCACTGCGTCTTGAGGCGACGCATCGGCGCCGCTCGAAACGCGTTGGAGCGCGGCGTGCAGCGTCGAGTGCGATTCATTCATGATTTCAATCGAGTGTCTAAATAACACGGGACCGATGAATAAATTGATGACGATGATCGCCACGGCTAGGGTGGAAAATGCGGGTCCCCAGTATGGGAAGCGCGCGGCGACTGTGCGAGCCAATCCAAGCGCGACGCCCGCCTGCGTGACGTGCGCCATCCATTCCACGTTGCGTCGCTTCTCGCCTGTAATTTCACTCACTTTAGGAGCCTTCAACACTCGAGCCGCGACTGATGTGGCACAAAACAGCGCAAACAAGCGCACGATCACGATCCCGACCGCAATGACGAGAGAATTCCAAACATTTTCCAGTTTTAAGCTCGCGCCAGCCAATGTGAAGAAGAATAAATTCACCGCGGGAGAAATTGCGTGCACCGCGGCTCGAAGCTCTTCACGCTCGGCTTCACCCGTTGCGTGCTTGCGATTCGCCGCTGTAACACCCGCAGCAACACATACCAGAAGTGGTTCTAACCCTAAGCGCTCGCTCGCGATAAACGTACACGCGGCGCCGACGCATATGCATCCAACGCGGACATTTTTCCAGCGCGCGATGACTGACGAAGGTCTGAGCATCCGCCCGAGAGCTAGACCGGACACGTACCCAGCAGCGACCGCACCGAGAACTCGAACGAGTGGTTGAAGCACTTTCGCTCCGAGCCGAGCGCTTTCGAGCTGCATAGCCGGCTGTAACACGACGAGCAACGCGCGCGCCGCCGAAGACGTCGACGACGTCGAAGCGTTATCGCCGTCGCGTCCTACAGCGCCAGCCGCAGCCTCGGCGACAATCTTGTGAAAATCTAACCCACTCAACGCCACGAGCTCGACGTTCATCGCGAACATCGCCACCACGATCACGTCTTTCACCACCGTCGCGCTCAGTATGTGAGAACAAAACGGTCCGCTCGCTTCGCACTCAGTCATCACCGCCAGCGCGCTCGCCGGCGACCTCGCCAGCGCCAACGTCGCCGTTAACGACGAAACCGCGTACACGTGCGCCTGACTTAACCCCTGTAAAAATTCCACGCGCGCGGCGAACACCGCCGCAAAACTCGCAAACGTCAACCCCCACGTAAACGCGACGATGGCGGCAATCGTCACCGTCGTTCGCCGCGCATTCTTCCTCAACTCCCCAGCACTCACCTCAGCACCCGCCGCGAGACCAATGCACGCGAGACACCCGTTATCAATCGCCCACAATCGTCGCATGGATGCGCGCGTGAGAGCGCCGATCCCGTGCGCGCCGAACGCCACGCCCGCGAGCAAGTACCCGGTAATCTTCGGCGTCCCAAACGCCCGATTCATCCCCTGCGTGCGCGCGCGCACACCGTCAGTACGACGCGATGCGCCACTCGGTCGTCGAGTCAACTCGCGTCATCGGCGCAGACGCACCGAACCCACGTATACGGCGACGGCGACGACGAGCGGGAGCCGTACCCACGCGTCGTACGGCCAGTCATCATCATCCATCGCGTCACTCACTGACGCCACGCACGCCGCGCATGCCGCGCCCGACGACCGCGCACGCGGGCACGATCGCGGACAAGACGATCGATGAGCTCACGCACGCGCTCCGTCGCGGACGCTACGACGCGGCGCCGCCGTCGGCGCTGGCGAAGCGCGTGGCGGAGACGCTGATTCAGACGGTGGCGACGGCGCCGCGCGATGCGAGCGCGGAGGACATCATCGCGCGCGTGCGAGAGGTTGGCGGCGCGCTGGCGCTAGTGCGGCGCGAGCATTTACTCGTGGGGAACGTGGCGAGGCGGGTGTTGAAGGTGATTCGGGACGAGGCGAGCGCTGGGGCGCGAGGGCGCGGGGCTGAGGCGCGCGAGGGGCGCGGGGAACGGGCCGGGAGCGGTGCCGTCGGAGGCGTCGGAGGCGATGGCGAACGCGGTGATGAACGTGGTGAACGCGGAGAACGCGAGGACGGCGTCGATGGTCACGGGCGACGGTCGAGCGATGGTGGAGAGGCGATGAAAAAGTTGAAACGGGACGTCATCGAGACGGCGCACGAAGTGATGGAGGAGATGCAGAGCGTGTCGAGTAATATTGCGGCGCAAAGTGGAGAGTTTGTGGTGAATGGAATGGTAATTATGACGATATCTGGCGCGGGTGGCGCCAGTGGAGGGCTTCCTGAGGCGTTCTTGCGAGACGCGCATAAAAAGCGAAGCGACTTGAGGGTCGTCGTCGCCGAGTGCGCTCCGAGGTTCGACGGGCACGTCATGGCGAAGAGTTTGGCCGAACGCGGGGTAAAAGACGTGAATGTGATTTGTGATAGCGCGGTGTATGCGGCGATGCCGAGTGTGAAGTTGGTTGTGTTGAGTGCGCGTGGAGTGCTCGCGGACGGTACGGCGCTCGTGGATTCCGGAGCGTACAACGTCGCGCTCGCCGCCAAAGCGCACGCCGTACCAGTCATCGTACTCGCCGGCTCCTATGCGATTTCCCCGAAATCTATCAACGAAGAAGGTTTTGATTCGTTATTTGGCTTGGGTTCACCCGCATCGGCATTAGAATACGGCGTTCATCCGGACGCCGTCGTCGTCAACCCGGCGCTCGAATATGTCCCGCCCGAATTAATTTCCGTCTTCGTCACCGATCACGGCGCGCACGTTCCTGGATTTATCCAAGTCCTGCTCGGAGAAATGTATTCCCCGCTCGACGCGTCGCTTTTGGCCAAGTAGACTTCACAACAACCCGAAACACAAAAAACATTCAAAAACGAAACCCGCGGTCGCGTTTCCGCCTCGTACTAGCTCTTGTAAACGAAGACGACATCTCAAGCGCGACGTGACACAATTCATAAACATAAGTTTAAATTCTTTCTCTTCAATCATCTACTACAATCAGCGCGCCGATCTATGCGTAGTAGCGTCTTCCCACGGTCTATCTACAGGCTTTTCGCGCGAACGCCAGTCCCGAACCGGAACCCTCTCGCCGCCTTATCCGCTCTCGCGCGCGGCTCCTCCTCTCCCTCTCGCGCCCGCTCGCTCGTTCGCGTGCACCAACGCACGAGCTCAATTAAAAAATATAGCGCCCACGATGCGCTCGCATTCGCATTCGCATTCGCGTTCGTTCGCGCGCGAATCACGCCAAGAATCCGAGCTTGCCCCCGTTGGCCTTCGCCGTGCGAATCAACGACTGCTTGCCTTTGCTATCGATCCCGAACTCATCGCAAAACTCTCCGATGACTTGCGAGTGCAACGCGATAGCCTTCCCACGGATCTGGTTGAAGCGCTTGACGCCAATCACGTCGCGAGCGACGCGAACGATCGGTGCGAAGAGGCCGTTTTCGTACGCATTGCCGCAGCGCACCGACGGCATGGATTTGGACTTGGATGCGCGCGCGTGCGACGACGAGGGCTTGGATGTGGACGTGGATGCCATGCGCACGTCGGCGAGGGATGCGGTGAACGCCAGGGCGGAGGCGGACATCGTGCGTGCGTGCGTGCGTGCGTGCGTGCGTGTGACGATCGCGAGCGATGTGATGCAAGATCAACGTCATCATGAGCTAGGGCTCAGGGCACCGTCGGGCCGACGGCTGGGCGCGCGGTGGCGGAGCGATGGGAAGCGGCTAATTCGATACTATTGTATGTACAATGGATGAGCAATACGTGGTGGTTGGTGATGTGTGCGGTGGCTAGCTATGCGTGCGCGCTCGTGGCTAGTCGAGGGCGTGTAGACGTACGCACGCGGAGGATTCGTAGTCGCAAATTTTGGTGTAGAGCGCGGCTGGGTCCGCGAGCGGGGCGAATACTTGGTCTTTGTCTTGGTTGTCTGATGTCGTGGTGGTGTTTGTCGTCGCCGCCGACGTTTCTGATGTCTCTGCTGCGTGCGCTTTGCGTTCGAAATAGCGCTCGCCGAGGGCGGAGACGCGATCTTGGCGGACGCAGTAGACGCTCGATTTCTCACCCGAACGTTCGAGTTCAGACACGGCAAGCATGTCAATCTTTTCATTGGGGTATGAGCCGAGAAGCCAGGGCGCGGAGTGCGGAGCCATCGTCGCAAATGCGGATACCGACCCGCGGTTTTGCGCGTCGTCGCCGTCGCGTAAGATATCGCACACGACGGATTGGATGTCCTGACTCGCGCGAGCGACGCCTTCGCGAAACACCTCTGGCCAATGCGACGGCGTGTTGTATCTCCAGGCGGTGAGCTGTTCGTACAACGCGGGATTGTTTGCGATTTCGTGCATGCGTGTGACTAATTCATCTACGCTGTTGAAATCCTTGACGCTCAACACGCAGTCTTTGTTCGGGCACGGCAAAAAGTCTTCGACGGATTTCGTGCCAAAATACACCGGAATCGATCCGCGGAGCAACGGCAGCCAAAGCTTTTCGGTGACGTGCCCGGGACAATCGGCATCCTCACTGACGTAGAAGAACAAGTACGCACTGAGCGACAACTGCACGCGAATTGCCTCGGCTGAAGACATGCTGAAGCCCAAATTGGGAATGTACCAGGGCGCTTCAACGTTTTTCATACACGTTCCAAAGGCGTGCACGGGGAATTTCTCTGAGATGCGACGCAAAATGTGCGCGCCGACCTCGCTTCCGTGTCGACATTGTGTGATGCTATCACCGAATCCCAAAAGCGGCATGCGCATATTGACCGGCCGAATGAACGCGTCAAACGATGAAATCATAAATTTCGCTGACGGAAGAGGCGAGCGCCACACGCTCTCGATGTTCCGATTCGATGTCGCTAAATAATCCACCTCAGACAACAATGCTTGGTCGCGTAAATCTTCGCCCGCGTACACCGATCCAGGCGAGGCTGTAGAAACGTACACGAAGACTTGATCGCGTCTCGACTTTTGCGGCAACTGCGTCAACAATTCATCAACCGTCCCGAGGCCCGCCTCTTTATGCGCCCGTCGCCGAAATGGATGAAGTACCGACGCATCGCGTCCAGCTTTGTGCGTGCTAATTTTGTGCGTCTCAGTGCGCCCAAGTTTCGCCTTGGCGTCGCGCAACATGGTATCGCCGCGGAACACGACGACATCCGCTTGTAAACATTGTTTACTGCTTCGAGAATTTGAGTGCGTCACCTCCTTGACGCACCGCCCGCGTAAATTCTCGTGCAACGCCGAACGTACGCCGCGTTTGGCATCTAATGACTCGCTTAAATCCTCCGTCCACGTGGACGTGCCAAATGGACGTGACCAATGATGTAAGTTGTACAAGCACACGCTAAACGCGTCGTTGCCGTACAACCGACTCGACTCAGTCGCACCTTGCACGAACGGTTTGTGCTTCCAAGACGACAACGGTTTTTGTCCAACAGCGTGAGCGTCATCAACCTGCACGCTCATGGCTACGAAATCCTCCACCGTACGCGCACGATCCAGCGCGTGCGCGTTTCTCGCTAACTCGCGTTCGAGCGGATCCTCCCGCTCCAGCGCGCTAAACGCTCCGAGCGCCCCAACTTCGTCACCCTCGCCCCCACTCGACCCCTTACTCGTACCACCTCCAGCTCTCTTCCCCGCGATGAGCCACGGAAAATGCTTGAGCTGTTCAGCGCTTAGCGTCTCTCTCGCGCGAGGCGCCACGCCCACCCGTGCCGACGCCGACGCGCCCATCATTCGTCCTTCCGCCGCCGTCGCCGCGCGCACAAACGCCACCCCACCGCTCAATAACATCGTCGACGTCAACACTATCGCCGCACACAGCGCCAACGCCACGCCGTACGCGCGAGATGACCGTCGTTTCGCGAATGGATCCGCGGACTCGGTGCACGCGATCGCCCTCTCTCGCGCGCGTCTGTGCGCCGACGCCGACGCCAACGCGCCCGTGCGTGCGCGCGCGACGACGTCGTCGTCATCACCGACGTCGTCGACGCGCCAGGCGCGCTCGACGTCGCCGCGCGCGCCGAGCAGGGGCGCGCGCTCGGTGAGCGTCATGGTGTGCGGTTGGGTGTTGGTGGGTGTTGGCTGCGCGCGCTCTGCGGTCAACTCTTACTCTAGGTATGCGTTACAAGCGCGCGCCGCGCGACCGTCGGCGCGAAATGAATTAACAGTGTACTATGCGTGACTAGGATTGTATGCAGGCGTCAGGGAGCGCGCCGAGGGTGCTTGCGCGGTCGCCGTCGTCGAGCGGACGGAGCGGCGGGGAGACGAGCCACTGGGCGTCGGCGACGCCTCGCAGCGCGCTGGTGCCACTGGCGTGTGGGATGTGCGCGAGCACGGCGTCGTAGGCGCGACTATGGAGGATGAATAGGCTATCGGAGCGGACGTCGCACGCGCCGTGTGTGAGACGGCAGAGATTGCTGCCTGCTTTGACGCACGCGCACGCGCTCGGGCATGAGTTGGCGCCGAGCACGCTCGAGGCGTCTTCATTCGCAACCGTACTCGCCGTGGCGTCAGCGATCCGCGCGGCGTACGCACCATTGTATCGCATACGAATCACCTGCCATCTATCGCTCGCTAATAGACTCTCAAACGCGTGCGAGTCCACGGAGCCGCGCGGCGCTCCGTCTCGCTCGTCCACGTACGCGAAACTCTCCACACCTGTCGCCTTGGCGTGCGCCACCACGCTCGCCAACACGTACCTATCGCGCATCTCACTCGTACTCATCACCGCACCGGCGCGTTTCGCGCACGCCTCGAGGCGACCGGTGCTCACGCACGTCGTTTTCGCGTGCGTCGGCGTCTCCGTCGAACACCCTCCGTAGTCATCTCTTCTCGCGTACACCACCGCGATCGCATTGTTCGACAGCGCCTCAAACGCATCCGTCGACAACGTCGCATTGTCGTTGTTTGTCACGTTATGCGCCACTTCAGCGTTTTGAAACGCCCCTGCGCAGTCGTTCGTCGACGCGTACGCGAACGCGAACGCTTCCGGCGTCGCCACGCCACCCGTCGTCCGCGCGCTTTTCGCCACCTCCGTGAACCTATCGCTCTGCACGTACACCGCGGCGACGGCGGCGAGGAGGATCACGCACGCGCCCGCAAGGGACGGGGCGCGAACGGCGCGTCGCGTCGCGCACGCTTGCTTTTCTACCGCTGCGAGCTCAGCCGCGAGCGCGGGGGTCTCGGGATCGCGCAGGAGCGGCGTCGCTTCCGCCGTCATCGTCGCTCGCGATGCGTTGTCGCGCGCGAGAGAGAGGTGATGGACGCGCGCGCGCGCGCGAAGCGGTCGTGGGGCGGACTGCGCGCGCGGGTGGACGCGCGGCGGAGACTGAGGCGATGCGGGGGCAGATGTTTGGTGTTGGGCTGACGACGGCGCGCGAAACCAAAAGTAAAGAAACCAAAAGTAAAGAAAGAAATGTGTGTACACGTGGTTTTACATTGATGCGCTACGCTTCGACGACGACGTCATCGTCTAAACTATGTGCGGCGCGCGCGGCTATCCATTTACATTGGCCTTTGGGGAAGATGCCGACGGCGTTGAGGCGCAACGCGACGGCGACGACGTCTGAGTGCTCTAAATCGTCGACGACGACGATGTTGCCAATCGAACACTTGTCCCGCGTCGCATCGTCCGCAAACGCGCTCAAGTGTCCATTTGCCTTCCATTCTGCGAGTTCAAGCAACGAATGCGGGTTCTTCTCGAACACGTTTAACGATGCGACGATGGTTTTGGCTTGCGTCGTGAGCGTCCACGACGTTTTGAGTATCGCGCTCGCGTCGTAATTCACATCATTGAATGCGCTCACGACGTCGTGATTAAACGCCATCATGTCAGCAAAGTTGTCCGTGTTTGCGTACGTGTTTGTAATGGTTCGAGATGGCCAAAATCCGTGCCGGTAGCCGACGTCGTCGTCTTCAAATACGACGACGACGCGGTCATTCGCCTCCGCCATCTCCCCAACCGTGCGCTCGAACAAAGACGACTTCCCCGCGCGATATCGCGCCGTCATGTTCCCAAACACCTCATCGACCATCAACGCCAGACGTTCGACGTCATCCGGCGTGGGATCGCCAAAGAAATGCGTCAATTCAACCACGACGAC
>Ga0255752_10001719_pt1 | contig 25147 bp, 32 predicted proteins | sample 011ome_25_FD_179952 | JGI IMG/M metagenome (GOLD analysis project Ga0255752, IMG submission 179952) | Coastal salt marsh microbial communities from the Groves Creek Marsh, Skidaway Island, Georgia - 011512CT metaG (version 2) | ecosystem: Environmental > Aquatic > Marine > Intertidal zone >... | reverse complement strand
GGGCCGGTCGGGCCTCGGTCGGTGGTCGGTCGGGCCACAATTCGACACACCAGCGACACACTCGCACCGGCCACCGAGCCCAAGTTATTGATTGGCCTAGAGTTAGTGGTGGTGGTCCATCATGTTGTGGAAACTAAGGGCCACTGGTGGCCGCTGGTGGTGTGATCGGTGGCCGCTGGTGGTCGCTGGTGGCTCGATCGGTGGCCGCTGGTGACCTAATTTATTTGGCGTGGCACCGATGCCATGCACTGTTTTTTTGTTTTCACTCGACCACTACCGACCCGACCGATCTAGGGGTTTTCCCTAAAAATACAGTAAATCGCGATTTAATGCTTGTGGGCCATCATGTTATTGTGCTTATAATCGAGCCACTGCAACGACGCAGTGCACACAACCGAAGGGCTACAGCATGAAAACCGCAACCAAAACAACGACTTACTTCACGGTAATCACACTCGAAACCACCGACACCGACGCGATCGGCTCGTGGGCTATCCACTTCGGCGATTTCGATCGTGAAGTGGCCGAAGCCGAAGCCGATGATGTGATCAATTCATACGGCACCAAAAAGGCCAAAGTACTGCGGGCCACCTACAGCGAAGCACAGGCCGACGCACAAGCACAGTGCGACACATTAAACGCGAAACTACAGGCCAAGCGCGACGCACAGGCCGCGAAGGTGGCCGCGACGTCGGCGATCATTTACGAGGGCCCTTCACTGATTGACGGTGCACCGATCGTTGCGATCGCCACTGTGGGATCATCAAATAGCAAAACCGGCGACATGGTCCAAACGTGGATTATTAGAACCGACGTGCCACCGATCGAAGCGAACCGCACCGGCCTAGATATCGCGATATGTGGAAATTGCCCGCATAAAGGCGTGGTGGTGGAAGGTGCCAAAATGGCCCAAAACCGTACTTGCTATGTAAACATCGGCCAAGCGCCAACTTCGGTTTACAAGGCCTACAAGCGCGGCGCATACCGCAAAGCCACTACAGCGGCCGCACAGGCCGCGATCGGTGCCGGTCGCATGGTTCGCATCGGCTCATATGGTGACGGGGCCGCAGTGCCGGCCGATGTATGGGAAGGGTTAAAGGCCGACGCGAAGGGCCACACGGCATATAGCCACCAATTCGATACAGCGGCCGCACCGAGCCCTTCGATCTATATGCACAGCGCCGATACATTAGCCGACGCGCAAACCGCGTGGGCCGCGGGCCGTCGGACTTTCCGAATTGTGGCCGAAGTGGCCGAGATCGTAAAAGGCTCTGAAATTGAGTGTCCTAGTGATCGTGGCGTGAAGTGCGCCGACTGTGGACTGTGTGACGGCTCAAAGCGCGCCAAGTCGGTCGCGATCGTGGTTCACGGCACCGGCGCGAAGCACTTTACCAGCGCTGTACAGTAACTCGAGATTTAGCGAAGGATGAACCGCATGATCAAATTAAAAAAACGCGCGGCCTGTGCATGGGCCGGTAATGGCATGGGGACCAGCGCGGCCGCGTGGGTAGTACAAGGCCGCGAACACTACCGCATCGTAGAGCACCGGCCGAAGTGGTGGAAGGCCTACAACGACGCCGATGGGCCGGTGGTGGTGGTCCCTTATGCCGAAACCCGCGCGGCCTGTGTGGCCCTTTTGTCGGCCCTTATCGATCAACCCTAAAAGTCGAAACCGGCCGACGCCGGTCGCGCAGTGCTGGCAAACTGCGCCTGATGAGACGCCATTTTTAAAGGATGCAAAAGCATGACTGTAATCAAACTAAAAGGCTTCGGCCAACCTGAAAAGCCAAACGCTGGAATGTCGCAAGATGCGCGCGTGGGGGGTCGCCGTCGCGCGGTGCACTTCTTCGGCTGTTCACACTGCGATTGGTGGACCGATACCGACCTGCTCGAGGCGATCGCTCGAGGCCAACGCCTAGGGTCACCGTTTACGGTGTGGGCGGTGCCTTGTGGGGCTGGGGACTCATACCAGATCGAAGAATACCGGCCACAGGTCGAAGGGGCTCTGATTATCGCTTCATACGGGTTCGACGACTTCGACCGCGCCTGTGATGAGGGGGGGACGGTATGAGCACCGGCCGTATATACATTGCCGAGCCGTGGGCCTCGCTGGTCCTGTCAGGCCAAAAGGTCATCGAGACGGCCCACATCAGACTTCCAGCGCAGTTCATAGGCCGGTGGCTCGACGTCCAAGCGGCCGGAGGGCTTCGCCTCGGTCGCGTCAAGTTCAGCGGCTGGCGACGGTATGACAGCACCGAAGACTTCGAGAGTGAATTCCTGCTCCACCACGTGCCGAAAGGTAGCCGGTTCCACTTCGAAGCGCGCCGCCAAACCTTCGGCTGGAAGGTGGCAGGGGCCGAGGCCTACGAGCCTGTGAAGGGGCCCGCGATGCGGTCGCAGTACCGCCTCGAACTGTACAAGTAACAGCACAAGTCGAAACCACCGGGAGGTGGTCGCGGGGTGGTGGCAACCCTCGCCTGATGAGACGCCAAAACAAACGTAAGGACACACTAGCATGACATACTGGATCAAGACCCAACTGGGTGAATTCAAGACCACCGAAGAGAAGCTGACCGACCGGCTCGAGTTTATAACTGCGCTCTGGTCAACCCGGGGGATCGTAGACTTCGAGGCCGGGGAATACACCATCGGCCACTGCAAGCGCAACAACGGCCAGCACATCCCCGGGCAACTGTACTTTGAGCACAACGAAGAGGGCGAAGACCACGCCGGTGGCCTGTGGTTCGACGGTGCGACACTCGACGACTACGACGGCACATATTGTCTGCCGCGTGCCGTTGGTCGTGCACTGCGTGATCTCGGCATCACAGTGGACGACGCCTGTTTTTCTGACGACGGCCCATACAACCTGTGAGGCCAAAACAGGGGGTCCTGCAATTAGAGGATCCTCTTGCCCCGAAACGCAAACGAAAGGTAATTCGCAATGACTATTGAAACAGATAACACGTTGGCACGCTTCGCCTCATTGGCGATCAAGCACGACCTGACCCACGCCTATTCGGACGACCACAGCAAGTGGTCCGAGGGTGTTCGCCAGATCGAAGAACTCCGAGCCATCTACAACGCGCAGGACCTACCCACCAAACGGGTGCTGGTCGATGTGTGGAACACGATCGTGAACACCAAGGTGAAAGCACCAGAGGCCGCTCAGTGGTATTGGAGTGAGCCGGAAGGGGGTAGCCAGTGATCAGTGAAATAAAACGCACCTTGGCCGATTCTGGCCTGTCTAAATGGGAATTGGTGGGGGAGTTCCTCGCTGGTGTCTGTGTTTTCGCAGTCCCAATCCTGATGCTGTTCATCGGGGCCGCCTTCGGTCTCTGAGATGCACCCATCCGGAATGACAATAGAGCGGTGGATGTGGCCCTTCAAGACTGAGGCCGAGCGTGCCTTGGTCGTGAAGTACTTCCGCAAGCTGGAGCAAGCCGAGAAAGATCGGCTTTTCGATCTACTACCTGACGCACCCTTTTGAGAGGATTCTATGCTTATCACACGAATTTCAATGCTCACCGGGGAGGCCCACACCCGTGACCTGTCGGTCACCACGCGGGACCTCGATCGGTACTATGGTGGGCTGTTGCTACAGGACGCCTTCCCTAATCTGACCGCAGGTGAGCGCGAGTTCATCAAGACGGGCATCACCGACGACGAGTGGGAGATGTTCGCCTTTGAACAAGAAGAGGAACAACGACGCATCGATGCAGGTGAATCGTTGTGATCACTTGGGGGAAGTACAGCTTCCCACCTGTGAACCTCTATGTAATCGGTCGTGGCAACATACAGCACACCGTGAAGAAGTCCTTTATAACCGGAGAGAAAACCATGCTGACCTACCTACCTAAACTGCCTGACGACGCACCCGACAACGCACCCTGCGAATGTGAAGAGTGTGGCGTTGTGTCTGAGGCTTGGGAGTTGAACTCGATCGAAGACTTTCACCGCCATATGTACGCAGGTGATACAGTCCCCGCTGGTCAATGCCCCAAGTGCGATGGCTTTGCCTACCTGTTAGAGGGGAGAAGTGATGAAGATTGAAGACAACGATTACAAAGGCTTTGACGACGGGGGATCTTGGGTCCCTGCGCTCGTCATTGGGCTTCTTCTGTTGTTCGTATTCGGTAAGTACCTGCTCTGGCTGGTGCTTGCCGCGACCATGTGAGCAATTAGAGGATCCTCTTGCCCAGAGTGAAAAGAAAGACTATAGAGTAACTAAAGAACCACTAAAGGGAGAACCCACTCCCACCACCTTGGAAGGACTAAAGAATGACTAAAGTAAATACTGAAGTAGGAAAAGAAGAGGAGGTCGCCACCTATGGCACATCAGCAATACGATTCGTCAACTAAAGAAGCACGCATCCTAAGAGCGGAGGGTGGTGATTATATCAAGCGCTTACGCATTGATCGTGGTCTTACCCAAAGGGAACTCGCAGATGCACTTGGTCTGAAGTACTACTCGTTCATCTCGCAACTCGAGAATGGACAGGGTAGGCTCCCGCCAAACCTCTATGTCAAAACAGCCCGTGTTCTTAAAGTTCCGGTCGCTGAGTTTGCTTTGAGTATGCTGTCTTTTTATGACCCCCACACGCACGCGGCAATTACGACGCAAGAGGAACTATCGTATGAACATAGCCTACCTAAAAATAACAGCCTTCAACGAGACTGATAAAAACACTCTGAAGAACACCTTCGAACCCTACGGTATGGCTGTCGAATTCTTTGAGACCGACGAGTGTGAGGATTACGCTCTGGTCTTCAACCGCAACGGTAGTGTCAGATGCCACATCGGGTTTCTGACAACCGGCGTATTCTGTGACAGTGCCTGTGAAGGGTACTCTGAATGGGCTACAATCAAGCACCTCGTATGGGCACGAACAGGCCTACGCGATATCAACTTTAAGGAAGCAAACGCATGACTTACGTACTCTACAAACGTGACCGCTCACCGTACTGGTGGGCGCGTATCGCCCAACTCGACAGTGATGGTCGGGTTGTTGGCTATTCCCGGGTCAGCACTAAGCGCACCGACAAGGCCGAGGCCAAGCTGGTGGCCGCGCAGTCAAGCAAGACCCGCAACGATCGGGCACAGTTGGGCACCAAGATCAAGTGCACCATCGGTGAAGCCGCCGATCGCTACATCACCGAATTAACAGCGGCAGGTAAATCGTCTGTGAAAGACTTCCACGTGTTTACTAAACGCGCGAAGTACAGCAACTCTCGATTGACGTTGTCGAATCCTATCGAGTTCTTAACACGCACAGAACTCGCGACCCTTCGAGCCCAACGGCTCAACGAGGGCTACTCCCCGGCTTATATCAACAACGAGATCACCTTCTGGGTGACGGTCTACAACAAGGCCCGCAATGACTACGACATGGCCGTAGCACACGACCAGAACTTCAAGGGCCTGAAGCTGGAGACCAAAGAAAAGACGCGGTACCTACTCGATGGTGAAGAGGCCCGCTTGTTGACTGAACTAGACCCAGCCCGTCAGATGGGTGGTGTGGGTGAGCACATCCGCTCGGCCCTTCAGGATCAGTACGACCTTGTCGTGTTCCTGCTGGACAGCGGTGCACGCTACACCGAGGTGGCCGAGGTCCCTTGGACGGCCATCGATGTGATCAACTGGAAGACCGTGAACATCTACCGCGACAAGGTGGGCAACGAAGGCACCATCGCTATGACAACACGGCTACGAGAGATCCTACAGCGACGCTACGAGCGTAACGGCAATACGCCTTACGTCTTCAGCGGTAAGGATCCAATGAATCCACGCGGGTACTCTACTCGTGGGATCCGCAACGCTATCGACCGGGCGGGCCTGAACAGCCCATCACTGGTCAAGCGCTACGGTAAGTTCACTCCGCACTCATTGCGTCACACGTTCGCCTCTCGCCTCGTGCAGGGTGGGCTGTCGCTTTATGCGGTCAGTAAACTACTCGGTCATTCGACCACCACCATGACGCAACGCTACGCCTTCCTGTCCTCAAGTCAGGTGGCAGAGCAAGCGGCAGACATTCTTAACGCAAACAAGGGGTAACTCATGCAAGAACTTTTTGAATTCTATAACTGGTTTATGAACGGCCTGTTTTACCAGTGTGTCTGGTTGCTACGCTACGGTGCTGAGAATTTTGGAATGACCTACGAAGCCCTCAATATCTGGGTCTTCGTTGTCGTACACCCTTTGATCACACTCTGTGCGATCTACAAGTGGTGGGCTTGGAAACGTGCACATAATCTGCACATCCAGCAAGTTCGTAACCCCCGTGATGAACATTCAGTTCATTTTGTGTGAGTGATTACAAGGGCTTAGTTTGGTTGCGGGGGCAGGATTTGAACCTGCGACCTTCAGGTTATGAGAACGCTGAACGACCTACTAAGCCCTTGATGTAACGCGAAAAGTTACTGGAATAACAAAGCAGTACAGTAACTCGCGAACCAGTAAATAAACAAAATCAGAGGCTTACATGAACGAAGAAACCTGCACACTATCTGCACACGACCGCCAACGCCTGATCTCCAAGCTGTCTATCGACTTGGGCAAGGGCTCACCTGAAGACGCCCAGATCCTGCATGAAATGGCGGGGGTGGATGAGGGTGTCGAACGCTATCAGGCAACACTACAAGATCCGGCCACACGTCTCTCCGACACTGCCGCCGGTCGTAAGATTTTCAACGAGACAATGTCGCTGTTGGTCCCCGCTGTTCGCGAGGCGCAGGACATTGCAATCGACGGTATCGCCAACTCAGGCAAGGGCCTTCGCCCACAGTGGTGGTGGTACATCTCTTTCGTTTCACCAGAGAAGCTGGCGTACATCACCATGCGGTCCATCCTTGGGATGCGTGTAGCCAACGGGGGCGTCGGTCGTAAGGCCACCCACATCTGCCTCGAGATCGGCCAAGCTGTTAAGCAACAGGTCGAGTTCGAGAAGTGGCTGGCCGAGTCCAAGAGGACTGCCAAAGAGACAGGCGGTCGTGACCTTGCGGCCCAGTTGGTACGCCGGGCCAAGAACTTCAACCAACGGCAGTGGGGCAACTGGTGCCGCAAGATCGACAGCATCGAGACCCTCGACTGGCGTCGTGATGTGAAGATGCACATCGGCTCCAAGCTGTTGGAACTGAGTCTCGAGAACACAGGTGGATTCTTCCGCCTCGAGTACGTTCAGATCCGCAACAAGACTGAGCGTCAGGTGTTCTTGTCTGACGCCTGTCAGGCCATGATCGAAGACATCAACTCACGCATCGAGGCTATGTCCCCGGTGCTGAAGCCGATGCTCATAGAGCCACAGCCTTGGGGCTGGGATGAACTGACCCGCACCTACAAAGGTGGCTACTACATGGTCAACGTCGAACTGATCCGGGGTGGTCTGCATAAGCACACCGCCTCATTGGACCAGCCGCTGTCTGACATGACACTCAGTGCGGCCAACATCCTCGGCTCTGTTGGGTGGGTGGTGGACACAGACACTCTCTCGCTGACTGAGGAGGTCTACAACAACGGCCTCGAGTTGATCGAGGGGTTGCCCAAGCCTGACCCTGTCGCGTTCCCTGCGCGCATGGCTGATGACGTTTGGGAGGCCCTTGGTAAGGTCGAGAAGGCCGAGTGGAAGTACAACCTCGCCAAGATCCACGGCAAGAATGCTCGTGATGTTAGCAAGCGTGAGTCTGCAATCCGCAAGATCCACATTGCCAACAACCACCAGGATTTTGATGAAGTCTTCCACCCCGTGAAGATGGATACCCGTACACGCTTCTACTACACGACGCCTGACTGGAACCCACAGGGTGACGGTATTGCCCGGGGCACCATGAAGTTCGCTAACCGCGCACCTCTCGGTGACCGTGGCCTCTACTGGTTGGCCGTCCGCCTGAACAACACCTTCGGAAACGACAAGGTGTCCTTCTCCGATATGCAGGATTGGGCCCGCGAGAACCACGACAATATCGTGGACAGCGCACTCAAGCCTCTGGATGGGTGGAGGTTCTGGGCTGACGCTGAATCACCGCTCGAGTTCTACCAGACCTGTATTGAGTGGATGAGTGCCACAGGCATGACCAACCCCGCGAAGTTCATGTCTGCCCTGCCGATCCACCAAGACGGTAGCAACAACGGACTTCAACTTATGTCCCTGCTTGGCCGCGATCCTCTCGGTGCCAAGCTGACCAACTGCTCTGCTGACCCTACCCGCTATGACATCTACGCTGAGACAGCGACGGTGGTACAGCGGCTGGTCAACGAAGACATCCTCAACGGTCGCCGTATCGAAGAGGCTGGTCATTGGGCAGGACATATCAACCGATCAGTGTGTAAGCGTGCGTGCATGACCACGTCCTACGGTGTCACCCCTCGTGGCATCCAAGACCAACTCATGTCGGACGGCCATGTTGAAGGTCTCGAAGGTGATCCCATCAAGAATGCGGGTTACATGAGAGACAAACTGATCGAGGCCCTTGAGACAACGATCGTGGCCTCGCGTCCCATCATGGATTACTTCCAAGGTGTGGCGTCAGCCCTTGCTGAGTTTGATATTCCACTGAAGTGGGTAACCCCTGCCGGATCAATCGTCCAACAAAGCTACTGGAACGTAGCCAAGTCAGACGTGAAGACCGTCATGGGTTCATACTTCATGTGGGACGAGAACCCACAGGGTGGTCTCAACCAGCGGAAGCAGTTGCTGTCATCCTCCCCCAATATCATTCACTCGATCGACGCATCACTCATGCAACACATGGTGCTACGTCTTCGCGATATGGGGATCAATGACATCGCCTGTATCCACGACAGCTTCGCTGTCCATGCGTGTAACGTGGACACTATGCGTGACACCATCCGCCATGTGGCCGCCGATATGTTCGGAGGCAACTGGATCCGCGATGAGTTCCACGAATACGTCCGCTCATATGCCAAGGGCATCGATCTCCCAGAGCCTCCCGCTCAAGGAGCATTCGACGTAACTGAAGTGCTCAAAGCTGAGTACTTCTTTGCGTGATTTCAACCAGTTGCAATTGGAGGATGCTATTGCCCAGAAAGGCATTTGACCTAGAGGACGACCTTCAGCCCCATCACATACCACTTGTGACGCGGGCTGTCGCGGAGTTCGCACTGACCGGCGCATTGTCGGTCGATGTCGTGATGGAACTACAGAACGAAGGGTTGGATTACCGATCCATACTCGACGCCTGTATGTGCCACCCGACCTACACATCAACGACCCACTAAGGAAACAGAATGACAAAGAAGCAGATGACCGTTTTAGTAAGCCCTCTCGCAACAGCCGCATATGCATGGCTTGCACGTCCAGATGAAGGACAAGAGTATTCAGACGGTAAGTACAAGGTGACACTGGTGCTCGACAAGAAAGAGCCGGGTGTCGAGGAGTTCATCGCTGACATGACCACCAAGGCAGAAGCCATGGGCACTGCCGAGTTCGGCAAGTTGCCTAAGACTTTCCGCTATCCCTACAAGGACGGCGACGACGGTGGTAAGGAAGAGTTCGAAGGTAAGTACTTGATCGTCGCTAAGACCAAGTACCAGCCCGGCTTCGTGGACGCATCTAAGCGTGCTCTGGCCGAGGATGTATTCCCCATGTCTGGTGATGTCATCCGCGCATCCTTCGGCATGATGCCGTACAAAGCAGGAGGTGCCTTCGGTGTCTCTTGTCAGCTACGCAACGTGATGCTGATGGAGAAGCGCAACAGTGGTGGCGGGTCTGATGACTTCGCTGACATCGCGGCCACCGCCGCATCAACAGGAGACACTACAGGTGACGACGAAGACTTCGACCTCTAAGGTCAGTCTTCTCGAGCACATGAAAATGTACCTAGGGGCCTCGGCGTTGACGATCACACTGAACGTCGCGCCGGTCCCTGCTTCACGACCTCGAGTATCCAAGTGGGGCACCTACTACGGCAAGAACTATGAGAAGTTCCGCCGCGAAGTGCGTGACCTACTCGTGAACCACAGCGGTGAGAAAATCACCGGTGAGATTTATGCGATAGTCGAGTGCGTGATCGAGCCACCCAAGACAACCAAGCGTGATTACCCAAGGGGCGACGTAGACAACTACGCCAAAGGCCCCTTGGATTCACTCACGTCTAACGGGAACTTCTGGCACGACGACGATCAGATCACAGCGCTCTTCGTATCCAAACGCTTCGCTGAAGCGGGCGAAGAACCTGCCATACACATTCACTACACAGAGGCTAAAGATGAAACAAAATGAATTGCTTATGAAACACTTCGAGAACGTAGGTTCGATCTCTAACATGGAAGCACAGAGTATGTATAAGATCCGCGCCCTCCCGCGCCGGGTCTCTGATCTCGAGGCGAAGGGGTACAAGTTCGATCGTGTTCGCAAGACCGACTTAACTGGACAACGCTACGTAAGGTACGTGTATGTCCGCGCTGATTGAGGCGCACCAATCCTGTCCAGACTGCGGTTCAAGCGACGCACTGAGCGTGTATGAGGATCACTCATATTGTTTCAGTTGCGAGACTTGGACCGCCTCTGGCTCTACATCTAAACCACAGCGGAGTAACAGGTTGAGCGGCTTAATCACTGGGGGTAACTACACCTCATTACCAAAACGAAGATTGAAAGAAGAGACTTGCCGCCTGTTTGATTACAAGGTCGGTAAGCACAAAGATAAACCAGTACACCTCGCGCACTACCGTGACGTTGAGGGCAACGTGGTTGCACAGAAGGTGCGTTACCCAAGCAAAGAGTTTGCGATCATGGGTGACGCAAGCAATATCGTTCTCTTCGGACAACACCTCTGGAAATCTGGAGGTAAGCGCATTGTGGTTGTGGAGGGTGAGATCGATGCCCTCTCATATTCACAGTGTGCACCGGGGTGGCCTGTCGTCTCAGTCCCACAAGGAGCACAGTCAGCAAAGAAGTACATCAAGAAGTCTTTGGATTTTCTGGAGGCCTTCGACGAGATTTGCTTCATGTTTGACAACGACGAGCCGGGAAGCAAGGCCGCACGTGAGTGCGCTGATTTGATCACCCCGGGCAAGGCCACCATCGCAATCCTGCCACTGAAGGATGCATCGGATATGTTGGTTGAGAACCGCGTGAAGGAACTACTCACGTCGGTCTACTCAGCCAAGTCTGTGCGCCCTGATGGTGTCATTAACGGTAAGGAACTATGGGATGCTGTTAGCAAACCTCAAGTCTTGGGCACGCCGTATGAGTTTCCTAGTTTCAACAAGGTACTCTTTGGCCTACGTCCACGTGAAATTGTTACGCTCACGGCTGGGTCCGGTGTTGGTAAGTCTACGATTGCCGCACAGATTGCGTACGATCTTGCAATCAGGCATGGCAAGAAGATCGGGTACATCGCGCTTGAAGAAAGTGTTGCGAGAACTGGACTTCGATTCATGTCAATGCAAGTCGGGCGACCGTTGCATCTTCCGCAAGATCTGTCAGAGGATGAGCGGCGACGGGCATTCGACGCGACGTTAGGTGGGGGTAACTTCCTACTGTACGATCACTTCGGATCACTCGACTCCGACCACCTTCTTGCAAAGCTGAAGTACATGGTCACGGGTCTTGGTGCAGAGTTCCTGTTCATTGATCACCTCTCAATCCTACTGAGTGGTGGTGACTTTATGACAGGCAACGGCGACGAGCGGAAGCAGATCGACTACACCATGACTAAGCTACGGTCGTTCACAGAACAGACCGGCGCAGGGATGATGCTGATCTCACACCTGAAGCGCCCATCGGGTGACAAAGGTTTTGAGGATGGCCTCGACCCAACCCTGTCCAGCCTACGTGGCTCACAGTCCATCGCGCAATTGTCTGACGCTGTTATCTCAGTGTCGCGCAACGCATCCGATGGACAGAACACATTGAAGATTAAGTGTCTGAAGAACCGATACGCCGGACTAACCGGAGACATCGGCCATCTCAGGTACAACCCAGATACAGCAACTCTCGAGGAAGTAGATGGGGACTTCGATAAAAACCTAGAGGAGACCGATGCCTTTTGACAACGAACGCCGCGAAACTCCGGCGACGCAGAAGGGAACTAAAGAAAGAACTGGTGGCTTACTTCGGAGGATCTTGCGCTCGATGCGACACCATACTGCCCATCGAGTGTTTTGACTTTCACCACACAGACCCCCGCATGAAAGACTTCTCGGTCTCTCAAGAAGCGCTCTGCCGTTACAAATGGGAGCGCGTTCTTGAAGAGGCCTCGAAGTGCTTAATGCTTTGCGCGAACTGTCATCGAACAGTTCACGCGCTCAACGAGGAGAACTATTTTGAAGACGCTTATAGCAGACATAGAGACGAACGGACTACTCCCGGAGTTGGAGACTTGCCACTGTTTGGCGGTGGGCTCGTTGGACCTTGACGACATTGTTGTCTACGCCGACCAGCCTAACTACCCGCCACTCGCTGAAGGTCTTGCAAGACTAAGGGAAGCCGACCGTGTTGTGTTTCACAACGGGTGTGGGTTTGACTACCCTGCCCTCCGTAAACTCTACGGTAAGGATGTGCTCGATCGGTCCAAGGTGTTTGACACTTTGCTTCTATCGCGCCTCGTGGAACCAGCCAACCGATCACACGCACTTGAGAAGTGGGGTGAGCGGCTCGGCTTCCCGAAAGGTGACTACTCCGATTGGAGCCAGTTCACCGACGAGATGGCTACGTACTGCAAACAAGACGTGGCCGTAACCCAGCGTGTCTATCACACACTCATGCAGAAGATTGATGAGAAGTGGGAGGCCGCGCTACGCCTCGAGCACGACTTCGCTTGGGTTATGTCATTACAAGAACAGCACGGCTTCCGCTTGGATGTTGAGGCTGTTCAAGAACTTGATGCTGAGTTGCGCCAAGAGATGGCAACCATCGAGCAAGAGTTGCAGAAGGTGTTCCCGCCGATCACGATCGAACGTGTGAGCGAGAAGACCGGCAAGCCGCTCAAGTCAAAGATCGAGATGTTCAATCCCGGGTCCCGCAAACAGATCGCGGAGCGCCTGAAGGATATGTACAACTGGGTACCAAAGAAGTTCACCCCCGCCGGGTCGCCACAGATTGACGACTTAGTGTTGGGTGACCTCGACTACCCAGAGGCGCGGCTGTTGGCTCGGTACTTCCGATGCCAGAAGCAACTCTCAATGATCAGTGAGGGTGACAGCGCTTGGTTGCGTTGCGTTCGTGACGGCTACGTCCACGGGCGTGTCAACACAATCGGCACCGCCACCTCACGGTGCTCTCACTTCGCCCCCAACATGGCACAGGTAGACAAGAAGGATAAGCGTATGCGCGCTGTCTGGTTGCCTGACCCCGGCCACAAGCTGGTTGGTTGTGATGGTGATGCACTCGAGTTGCGAATGCTTGCGGCATACCTCCACCACTTCGATGGCGGTAAGTACACACACTCGTTGCTTGAGGGTAAGAAAGAGGACGGCACTGACGTCCACTCGATGACCGGCAAGCTGGTTGAGTGTGGCGATCGAGATCAGGTGAAGCGCCTGACGTACGCCTACCTATATGGCGCTGGTGATCCCAAGCTAACTCAGATCCTGCGTGAAGCAGGGGCTGGTGTTAAGACGGGTAAGGAAGCCAGACGCCGTATGAACGAGGGCATCACAGGCCTCGGCAAGCTATCCACATTGGTGCGCTCTCGCGTTAAGCGGGGATACATCAAAGGTGTGGATGGCCGACACGTGCCGGTGGTTGGTGAGCACAGCGCTCTCAACTACTTACTACAGTCAGCCGGTGCCATCCTTATGAAGAAGGCCATGCAAGTCTTTCACTACGATCTCTGCGCATCAAGCGGGTTCGTAAAGGACGACGAGCCTGTCCACTTCCACTACTGCGCCAACGTCCACGATGAGGTGCAACTCTCGTGTGAGCCTGAACACGCCGAGACGTTGGGCAAATTGTTTGCGGAATCAATCAAGATTGCAGGTGAGCGCTTGGGTTTGAAGTGTCCTACTTCAGGCTCCTACGACATCGGATCTAGTTGGTTAGAAACCCACTAGGAGAACTAATGACAACAGCACTAATTGACGCCGACATTGTCGCGTTTCGTGCCGCCGCCAAGTCGCAAGATGACTTCGGTGACGGCAAGGTAAGCGACGCCCGCGTGGCGATCCGCGAGGCCGAGCACATACTTGAACAATGGGTTAAGTATGTGAAACCAAATAACATCCTGCTCTGCTTCTCATGTCCGACCCGGAAGTATTTCCGCCACGACATCTACCCAGAGTACAAAGCACAGCGCGTGCAATTAGAGAGGCCTCCTGCTCTTTCTAATGTCATTGAGTATCTGAAGTCCAAGTACAAGTTTATGACGCTCCCCGGCCTCGAGGCTGATGACGTTATGGGCATCATGGCTACAGGCACAACCATCAAAGATGGTGTGATTGTTTCGATCGATAAAGATATGCAAACAATCCCCGGGAAGTTCATCAACCCTGACAAGATGCGGCGTCCAGTTCGCATCAATGCCGGGGCGGCTAACCTACTGGTCTTCCGCCAAGCGATGACCGGCGACTCTACCGACAACTACCGTGGTATTCCCGGGGTGGGTGCGGTGAAGGCTGACAAGATCTTAGGTGGGGCCAACCAATTAAACCTATGGGGTGCAGTAGAACAGGCGTTCAGCGACAACAAGCTGACGACTGAGTACGCACTCACAATGGTTCGTCTCGCCCGCATCTTGCGTGCCGAGGATTACAACTTTGAAACTGGAGAGGTTCGCCTATGGCATCCCGCAAAACCCCAGTGGATGACGCCGTCAGCCCACAACACTACCAACTCGACGGCATCCAAGTCTACGACTACATCGAGCAAGTCTGCCGAGATCTCCCCGGAGATGAAGCAGTCGCCGTTGCCAACGTCATCAAGTACATCAGCCGATACCGAAGAAAAGACGACGGTCATCCAGCAAGCACCCACATCCGCAAAAGCGGGTGGTATCTCAACAGGCTCCTCCAAGCTGTCGAAAAAAAAGAGAGGGCTGGTGCATGAACAATCGTGAGCAATGTGCAATGGAGTTCAGCCGCACGGCTGGACAACCCATTAACACAGAGATCACAGATGACACGCTACTCTTCCGCATCAAGCTGATGCGTGAGGAGATGCGTGAAGTAGAGGAAGCGGCAGACGTCGTCCTCTATGAGCACTGTTGTGGGAAGGGTGCATCCGCCCGCACACGTGCTGATCTCTTAAAAGAACTGTGTGACCTTCAGTATGTTTTGTCTGGACTGCTCGTGACCTTCGGTCTCGATGACGTCTTTGATGCGGCATACAACCGCGTGCACCTGAGTAACCTATCAAAGTTCCCCGCCACCAAAGCCCCCGACGGCAAGGTGATGAAGGGGCCAAATTACAAACCACCATATCTTGAGGATTTAGTATGAGCATTTCAACACGCGCGCAGATCGTCACGCGACGTACGTACAACAGGCCGACAAACGAAACAGGCACAGAGTTTGAAACTTGGAGTGAAACGATCGATCGGGTTATCTCCCATCAGAAGTGGTTGTGGGAGCGTGCTAGTGGCACAGAACTTACGGCGGCCGGTGAGACTGAACTGAATGATCTACGCCAGCTAATGCTGGACCGTAAGGTGTCCATGTCTGGCCGTACGTTGTGGCTTGGTGGTACTCCAATCTCCCAACGTCGTGAGGCCTCTCAGTTCAACTGCTCATTCACACACGCTAAGACCGTGAGTGACATGGTTGATATTCTCTGGTTGTTGCTTCAGGGTTGTGGTGTTGGCTTCAAGCCGATCCCCGGTACGTTGTCTGGTTTCTCTCGCCCAATCGGTGCCGTTCAGATTGTCCGGACTGCACGTACAGAGAAGGGCGGCAACCCCAACAACGTAGAAGAGTGGCACCCAGACACCAAGCATTGGATCATCCGCGTTGGCGATAGCGCCGAGGCATGGGCCAAAGCTGTTGGCAAACTGATGGCGGGTAAGTTCCCCGCTGAGATGCTGACACTAGACTTCTCAGAGATCCGACCAGCGGGTGACCGCTTGGCTGGCTATGGCTGGATCAGTTCCGGTGATGAAGCAATCGCTCGTGCCTTTGCCGCAATCTCTGAGATCATGTCGAAGCGTGCCGGTCAATTACTGAAGTCTATGGATATCCTCGATATCGTGAACTGGTTGGGTACCGTGTTGTCTTCACGCCGCTCTGCCGAGATCGCTATGTATGACTTCGGTGATCCAGAGTGGAAAGAGTTTGCGCTGGCAAAGAATGAGTACTGGGTCAACAACCCACAACGTGCTCAGTCTAATAACTCGCTGGTGTTCTACACCAAACCACTACGCCCTGAACTGCGTGGCGTCTTCCAGACAATGCTGGACGCCGGTGGCTCTGAGCCGGGCTTCATCAACGGCGAGGCCGCACGTGCTCGTGCCCCTTGGTTCGCTGGTGTAAACCCGTGCGCTGAGATCCTGTTGGGTGATAAGAGTTTCTGCAACCTGACAGAGATCGACTTGGCTAAGTTCCAAGGCGACACACACAGTCTGCACTACGCGGCCAAACTGATCGCTCGTGCGAACTACCGCCAGACTTGCGTCAACTTGAACGACGGTATCCTGCAAGACGCGTGGCACCAGAACAACCAGTTCCTGCACTTGTGCGGTGTGGGTGTTACCGGTGTGGTTCGTAGTGGTATGGATACCTACGACTTTAAGTCGTTGCGTAACATTGTGGTTCAGGCGGCCTACTCAATGGCCGACGAGTTGAACCAACCCCGTCCGAAAAATGTGACAACAATCAAGCCAAGCGGCACGTTGTCTAAGATCATGGACACCACTGAAGGTGTACATAAGCCCTTGGGTAAGTACATCCTGAACAACATCAACTTCTCTAAGCATGACCCGGTGATCCCGATCCTGCGTGAGGCTGGCTACCGTGTCTTCGATAACCCGATGGACAAGGACGCAGTGCTGGTGACTTTCCCTGTTGAGTGGAAGGACGTCTCGTTCGATGTTGTCGATGGTAAGCACGTCAACATGGAGTCGGCACTTGTCCAACTCGATCGTTACAAGATGATGATGGACCACTACGTCGAGCAGAACTGCTCAGTGACAATCAGCTACGACCCCTCTGAAGTAGAGGACATTGTGGACTGGTTGCTGAACAACTGGGACAGCTACGTCGGTGTGTCGTTCATTCTTCGTGCAGATCCTTCGAAGACTGCCACCGACCTTGGTTACCTGTACCTTCCACAAGAAGTGACCACCAAGGAAATCTACGACGAGTATGTTGCAAAGCTGAGTCCAGTAGATCTCGAGAAAGCAAACAGCTTCGACGAGATCATGGATGATGAGTGCGCGACCGGCGCTTGTCCAATTCGATGAGGTAAAACTATGGCACCAGAAGAGTTCGGAATGTGGGGTCTTGCGGTGCTTGCGTGGGTGGTGGCGTTGTATTCAGCGCTGTTCGCCCACGCCTTCGTTCGTGAGTACACACGGGCCCTGTGGTTAGAACACCAACTACGGCTCAGATACTTAGACAAAGTTGATGGTGGAGAAGAAGACCCATTTAACTAACAAGAGGAAAACGTATGAACATAACCGCTGAACTAATCGACCACATGGGGTCTGACCTCACCGTGATCAATGCGGCAAAGGTGTCTTTTCACAAAGAGGCCAAAGAGTACAGCCCAAGTGATGAGCGGTTGATCCGCTACTTGGCTGTCCACAACCACTGGACACCCTTCTCACACCCGCAGATCACACTGCGTGAGAGGGTTCCAATGTTCGTGGCACGTCAGCGCTTCAAGCACATGGTCGGATTTACGTACAACGAGGTCTCAAGACGCTACGTCTTCGACGCCCCTGAGTACTACGTCCCGCCTGTGTGGCATGAGCGCCCAGACGGTAGCATCAAGCAGGGTGCCGGAGGTGCTCATAAGGACCAGAAGACCCTGAAGCTGGCCTACGAGACGGCAGTCGCTATGTGCGATGACATCTACCACACCATGCTCAACAAGGGTGTAGCCCCTGAACAGGCCCGTATGGTCCTACCAATGAGCATGATGACTGAGTACTACGTCACCGGTTCTCTAGCCGCCTTCGCCCGGGCATACCGCCAACGTATCGACGCCCACGCCCAACACGAGATCCAACAACTCGCGATTGAGTGGGACAAGATAATCCAACCACTATTCCCGGTTTCGTGGAAACACCTTACAGAGGGGGCTTCTGCCCATGAGTGATCTAAATGAAACACAAGGTATCCTAGATACCGAGATAACAGAGTCTGTAATGCACTTCATTGATGTATTGGACTCTCTCTACCCCCACCGCTGTATCAGCAGAACTGAAGATGTAATTGATGCCCACCGCTACGCGGCTGTGCGTGAATTTATCGATGAGTTAGTGGCCGTCAAAAACGACCACTTGGAGGGCGGAGATGTTGATTAGAGAAATGTCTCAGGGTGATGTCGAGTACTCAGTTCAACTGGCGAAAGATATGCATCACGAGTCTTGGTTCAGTCATTACGACTTCGACATCAACAAGGCTCGACAACTTTGGGATCGCAAAGTAGCGCAACCGGACAACTACTGTCTCTTTGTGGCAGAAGAAGATGGCGCAGTAATCGGCGTATTCGCTGGTATGGCGTTTGAACACTTCTTCGGTAACGACAAGGTGGCCGCAGATTTAATACTGTACGTTGATCCAGAGCGCCGTGGAGGCACCGCCGCACCACGTCTTATCAAGGCCTATGAACAATGGGCGCGTAGTGTCGGATGTAAAGACATACAGATAGGCGTTTCCACAGGCATTCAGGTTGATCGCACCGCGCGATTATTTGAAAAATTAGGTTTCGGACACCGAGCCTATATCTTTAGAAAGAGGGTTTAATTATGTGTGGAGGCTCTTCAGCACCCCCGGCACCACCACCACCCGCACCACCACCTCCTCCAGCACCTACGGCACCTAGCGCAAGCGCGTCAGCCTTGCCAGACTCTTCGGCTTACACCGAAGCAAGTCGCCGTAAGAACATGGGTAAGAGTACTCGTGGTCAACTCCGAATTGAGTTGGGCACTGGTGGCGGCAAGTCGGTAGGAACCGGCGTTAACACTAACCAGTAAGGGGAACATAATGGCAGAGACGGCCAAGTCTCGTTACGAGATGATGAAGCGGAAACGCGACCCCTATCTGAGACGTGCCAGAGACTGTGCCGCTTTGACTATTCCCGCACTGATGCCTCCGGAGGGACACAACGAGTTTGCTGTCCTTCCGGAGCCTTATCAAGGTTTAGGCGCGCGTGCCGCAGTAAGTCTGGCGTCGCGTCTAATGGTAGCCATGTATCCACCGGGAAAGCCTAGTTTCAAACTAGACGTTCCTCCCGAGGCACGGATCATGTCAGGGGAAATGGCGGTAAGTAATGACATCGAACAAGGTCTCGTACTTTCCGAAAAACTAATTCAATCCGAGATTGAGCGAAAGCAGTGGCGACGTTCCACTAACCTCGCCCTCCAGTACCTACTTGTCACTGGTAATTGTCTTGAGTTTATGCAACCGGACAATTCAATTCGGATCTTCAGGCTGGACCAGTATTGCGTAAGTCGCGATATGTCCGGCGCACTTAAAGAGATCATCACAGAGGAATACCTTTCCCCTGAAGCCCTACCTGAAGAGGCGCGGGCAATGATCGCAACTGACGACTTCTCTCAGACTCGCGTCCCCCTCTACACCCACATCAAACTGGATAAGAAGGGTGTCTTTAAGGTCTACCAAGAGATCAACAGTAAGGTCGTATCGGGCTCACAAGGCGAGTATGAAGTACTCCCCTACAACGCCCTACGATACACGTCTGTTATTGGTGAGGATTACGGTCGTGGTAAGGTCGAGGAACACCTCCCCGACCTCCGCGCTATCGATGCACTTTCGAAGTCATTGATCGACGGTGCCGCTATGGCATCACGTAACGTCACTATGATCCGACCTAACGCGGCTGGTGGTATCAACCTACGCCGACGCTTCGCAAAGGCTGACAACGGTGACATCATTGTTGGCAACCCTGAAGACGTGGTCATGCTTCAATTCCAGAACAATAACGGTATGCAACTATGCGCCGCTGAACTGGAACGGCAGACCCGTGAAGTGTCCCAAGCATTCTTGATGGGTGCATCTACTGTTCGAGACTCTGAGCGTACGACGGCCTTTGAGGTCCGCCGCATGACAGAAGAACTCGAAGGTACTTTGGGTGGCGTCTACTCACAACTTAACCAAGAGATGCAACAAGCACGACTGAAGCGCCTGGTACTCCAGATGAAGCGGTTGAAGATGTTGCCTGATTGGCCGGAAGGCCTGATCGAACCTGTGATCCTCACGGGCCTCGAGACCTTGGGTCGTGAGCAAGACATTAGCCGAGTACAGACAGCACTCCAGTTCATTACTGGTATGCCCCCAGAAGTTCTCACCTATGTGAAGTTTGACGCGCTGTTAGGCAAAGCCTTCTATGGCTTGAACCTACCTGACGCAGTTCGCTCTGAGCAAGAAGTTCAACAGATCCAACAACAGCAAGCCCAACAACAGGCCATGATGGCCGGTGCCCAACAGTTCGCGTCTAACGCGGGCGGTGCGGCGGCGGACATGGTCGCGCAACAAGCGCAAGCGGCTCCACAGCAATAAGGAAATCATATGGCAGAAGCATCAGTCGTACCCGGCTCCGATGAGTACAACGAAGAGATGGCAGGTCTGTTTTCGAACCAAGACCAAATAGCACCTACTGCGGATCAACCCGACGAGGTCCCCGTTCCTGAACTACCTGAAGGCGGTTACGAAAAGTTCTACGACGCCAAGACAGGCGAGTACAACTGGCAGAACCACGCCAAGGAACTGGAGTATCGCCTTAACGGCAAGAAGCAGGAGCAGTTAACCGAAGAGCAAGTAGAGAACGTACGTAACGCGTCGCGAGATGAAGTTACTGATGTTGTCTCACGTGCTGGTTTGGATGCCAACCAACTCCAACAACAACTCAACACCACCGGGCAACTCTCAGAAGATGCTTACGCCGCTCTCGCCAAACAAGGCTTGAGCCGTGAGTTGGTGGACGTCTACGTTGACAACTACAACTACCGCGTAAACTCTACCCGCGATGAGGCCTTGCGCCACATTGGTGGTGAGGCAGAGTGGAATGGGTTGTCACAGTGGGCGGCAGAAAACCTAACTGAAGGTGAAGTCACTCAGTACAACAACCTACTTGCCTCGAGCGAGTGGCGCGTTGCTATGGACGCTCTACGTGTCCGACGTGACTCTGCCTACGGCGAACCGCGTTTGATGGGTGGTGACCAGTCTATTAACGGCTCTGGCTTCGGCTACCGTTCCAAGTCTGAGATGAAATCAGACATGGCAGATGTACGCTACACCAAAGATCCTGCGTTCCGAAAGCAAGTCATGCAGAGGATGCAATCAGCAACATGGGATCTTGATCAGTAATGAAGTTGCATTGGGGGGACTAAATGTCCCCCTTTTTTTTGCAATTGAGGCGGGGTTCTGCCCTAGAGGCTTACAGCGTATCTAATGACTAGCCCTCAAGCGACGCGCTTGTGGTGATTTCTGATGTTCCTTGGCCGGAACTGACCGATATCTCCATGCCGAAATACCGATTACCAACTGACCCGCTACGGTGGACAATCTGATTGGGAAACGTGCGAAGGCGAAACATTTCACCTTTTCAACTTCCTTTTTAAATGGAGAACTTGCGATGGCTACTGGCACCGCTTCTTCCCCCGTTCGCTTTGGCGCTGGTCAATCTAGCCCTACCGATGTTCGTTCACTCTATTTGGACGTATTCGGTGGTGAGGTTCTGACCGCCTTTGACAATGCTACCGTCACTCTTGACAAGCACACAGTTAAAAGCCTGAACGGTGGAGCTAAATCTTACCGCTTCCCAAAAACGTGGAAGGCATCCGCAGAATATCATAATCCCGGCACTGAGTTGCTTGGAAATGACTTCACCACTGGCGAGACCACGATCAACGTGGACGACATTCTTGTGTCGCATTACGCCATTGCTGACTTGGATCGCATTCTGTCTCACTTCGATATGCGCTCGATCATCTCTAGCGAGATGGGCCGCGCCTTGGCTAAAGTGTTCGACAAGAACGTCTTCCGTCAAATCATTAAAGCCGCCCGCGACACTGGCTCTGCACCGTTCCCCGGTGGTGAGCGTGTGATCGACAGTGCACTCGCCGCTACCGGTGGTGTGTACAACGGCAAGGACTGGATCGACGCGATCCGCGACGCCAACATCAAGCTATATAACAAGGATGTCCCCGAAGATATGCCTCGTTACTTGGCTGTTAAGGCTGAAGTCTTTGATGCGATTAAGTTCGCCAAAGACGCCGACGGTAACTACATGATCTTGAACCGCGATTTCCAATCTACCGATATTGGTGGTGGTATCAACAAGCGCGCAGAGAGCATTGTTATCGACGGTGTAACCGTGGTTAAATCTCGCAACATCCCCGGCTCGGACGAGTCTGCCGCCACCGACGTGTACTCTAAGTACCGTGGTGACTACAGCACGACCGCTGGTGTGATGTGGTGTCCTCAAGCTGTGGCTACGGTCAAGCTGTTGGACATCAGTATGGAAACCGAGCGCGACGTTCGCCGCTTGGAAGACTTCATGGTCTCCAAGATGTTCGTCGGACACGGCACCATGCGTCCAGAAATGGCTGTGGAATTTGCCACCGCCTAATTCTCATTCGAGAAACAACCAAGGGCTACTCCTGCTTACGCGGGGGTGGCCCTTTTTTTTGAGGTATCAGAGATGCTTACAAAACTAGATGCAGTCAACATTGTTCTCAATGCTATTGGCGAAACACCGGTGTCATCCCTGACCTCTGGTCTCCCTGACGCTGAGTCTGCTGAGTCAAAATTAGACGGGACAATTAAAGAAGTTCTGTCCAAAGGATGGCACCAAAACCTTGAGCGCTCAATTGTGATGAGCCGAAACAAGGATGGTGAGATTGTTGTTCCCCGTCAATATCTACGTGTTGACACTGTAGGGCGTGACGAGTCTATCAACGTAGTTATTCGCAAACAGTCCGGTAAACGGAAGCTGTTTGATGTAGCAAACTACTCATACAAAATCAGTAAAGATGTGGTCGTCGATGCAATCATTGAGATTGAATTTGATGCACTCACATTTGAACTACAAAACTATATTGCGATGCGTGCGGCACGTAAGTTCCAAGAGTCCGCAATGGGCTCTGCCGCACTCGATGGCTTTGCTGTTCGACAGGAACAGGAAGCATACGCGGCGTTAATGGACGCAGAGGCTGAGAGTGAGGACAACAACATCCTCCGAAACAGCGCCCACGTCTTCTACGCCACATACCGCAATCACCCACTATCTGGGAGGTAACTCATGGGTAAACTGGTCGAGCAGTCTATCAAGACTTTATATCAAGGCGTCTCACGTCAGCCGGATCCTGTGCGACTGCCCGGTCAGGTTGAAGAGGCGGATAACATTCTGGTTTCAGTCGTGACCGGCGGTATTGAAAGCCGCCCCTCTTCGCGCCACCTCCGCACCTTTGAGGGTATATCTAAGGACGACACACCGGCTGTCTACGCGTATAGTCGAGACAACCTCGAGCAATACATGATCGTCATCAACAACGGCGACCTTCGTGTGTTTGACTTGAAAGGTGATGAGAAGGTTGTGGCCTTCCCGGACGGTAAGGAATACATCACCGGACTCACGTCACAAGACGTGTCTTTCGTGACCATCGCCGACTACACGATCATTGCTAACCGCAATCTAAAGACCCGGATGTTGCCCTCGGCTTACATCCCCGTCCATGATGCATTGATCAACGTACGTACGACTAACTCATCTACCAACTACGCAATTAAGATCATCAAGGATGGTGTGACTTACAACATCTGGTCGATGACAGTTACTAACGCCCAGAGTGCTACTCAGATGGCCGACCACATCATGGCCAATACGACACTACCGCCGGGCTTCACGTTCGAACGTACCGACACCACAATCTATTTGGTTGGTGATGGCCCCTTCGAGATCCAACACCTCGGCTCAGATCCAACGTATGGTCCTTGGACTATGGGTGACGTGGTGTCCGATCGTGTTTATCTTCCGATGACTGCACCAGAGGGTTACCCTATACGCATCGGCGGCAACATCGATGGTGACCAATATGGCTATTGGGCTTCTTATTCTAAGGCAGATGGTGGCTGGATTGAATGTCCAGATCCATACGAGCAGAACGAGTTTGACTCACGAACGATGCCTCACTGGCTTATACGTAACGCTGATGGCACATTCACCTTCCAAGAGGGTGAATACACTCCTCGGATTGCTGGTGACATTGAAACCGTCCCACACCCCGACTTTGTCAATAACGAGATCACCTCTCTCGTGTTCCACCGTAACCGGTTGGGCATCGTGTCTGGTGAGACTGTGTTCTTCAGTCAGGCGGGTAAGTACTTTAAGTTCTGGCCGGACTTCGCTACGCAGTCGTTGGACTCAGACGCCTTTGGTCTGACGGTGTCTTCAGAAACCGTGAACAACCTACAGCACGCGATCGGGTTCCGTAAGTCACTCTTCTTGACGTCTAACAAGGCGCAGTACGAAGTGTCTGGTGCACAGCTATTGACGCCTTCAACCGCGTCCGTTGACTTGTCCACCACCTACCTCACTGAGAAGAAGTGTAAGCCAATCACGTTGGGTAACACGTTGTACTTTGCGGCCCAGTCTGGTCGTGACGCTATCGTGTTCGAATACCAGTACGACGATAACTCGGTGTCTAACGTGGCGGCTGACGTCACGCTACACGCGCTTGGTTACATCCCGGCCCCCATCATTCGCATGACTGGTGACCCTACTAACGATATGTTGATGTTGCTGGCAGAGCGGGATCGCTCAAGTCTGTTTATCTATAAGACATACGTCGATGGTGACACCAAGGCTCAGTCTGCTTGGGCGCGCTGGACCTACGGTGATGACGCTTCTATCAAATGGATGGAGGTTATCGATGGTGAGTTGTACATGATCCTATCGCGTGGTGATAGTGTCTTCTTTGAAAAGACGTTCTTACGTTACGAACTCTCACAAGAGAAGCACCCCTATCAGATCTCTATGGATCGTCAGGCGACCGTTGCCGGTGTTTA
>Ga0255752_10001718_pt1 | contig 25158 bp, 29 predicted proteins | sample 011ome_25_FD_179952 | JGI IMG/M metagenome (GOLD analysis project Ga0255752, IMG submission 179952) | Coastal salt marsh microbial communities from the Groves Creek Marsh, Skidaway Island, Georgia - 011512CT metaG (version 2) | ecosystem: Environmental > Aquatic > Marine > Intertidal zone >... | reverse complement strand
AAATGGAATAACGAGGAGGTTCCTCCGCCAATATAAGGATATTTTATGAAATTATTTCATCAGTATTATTATCAACTATAACTGGATTTTCATAAAATTTTATATCAGGCGCTGAGAATCTTTCTGTAATCCATTTAACTCTATCTTCATCAAACCAACTTTTTGCATTTTCTAGATTATCAAAGCAATAAACACCACCTGCTAAATTCTTTGAAGTATCACATATATAATTTTTTCTAATTAAACCTGGGGTATCCTTATAAAGAGGAGATGTTTCTAAAAATTTTTCTTTTAAAACCGTATCGTTTAATTCTTTATCTATCTCAAAGGTAACAATTGCAATTATCATTATTAATATCGCCAACTATAAATTTATTATTTAAATTCTTAAGAACTAATTAAAGCTTATATTTATTCATTAATAAACTAATATTTAATACATTATATGACCTCCATCAACTACATGTGTCTGTCCTGATACAAAGCTAGACATGTCAGATAAAAGATAAACAGCAGTCCCAACTAGGTCTTCAGGCTTTTGTTCTCGTGAAATAGCTCTTGCCTTTAAAAAAGTCTGTTGCCATTCAAGAGGTCTGTCTTTAGTAGCATCTGTAATAACAAAACCAGGAGCGATAGTATTTACCCTTACTAAATCTTTTCCACATTCTTTGGCTAATCCTTTTGTCATTGCAAGGACAGCTCCTTTGGTTGCTACATAATGAAGGTATCCAGGTTGACCGGCTACTGCTACTACCGAAGAGATATTTATTATACTTCCTCCATTATTTTTTCTCATAAATGGAATAACAGCTTTTGAACATTGCCAAATACCTTTTACATTTACATCAAAAATTTTGTCCCACACTTCAATTTTAATTTCTTCAAAGGGTGTAAGTTTGACTTCACGAAAATAAGCTGCATTATTAATTAATCCATCTACACGTCCACTCCAATCAAATGCAGTTTTCGCCATAAAATTTGTTGAATTTTCATTGGCGACATCCACTTCAACAAACTTAGCCTTACCTCCTCTATTTTGGATTATTTCTACAGTCTCCATCCCTGAATTCATATCAGCAACTACAACTTTGGCACCATATGAAGCACATGCAATTGAAAAGGCTTGCCCAATACCTGTGGCAGCTCCAGTAACAATTATAGTCTTATCTTGCAAAAGTTGATTATTAGTCATAAATACGTCCCCCTATAATTTATTAAGACAAATAATTAAGTTAAAGTAGAGATCAACTGATAAGCGCCTATCTCTGCTCCATTGAAATTTCTGGTTGCTTTATCTACCAATCTCATTGCATCATTTGAATTTGTATACTCTAAATATAAACAACTATAAAATTTCTTATCTCCACCTCTTAAATTTTCTTCCTTAGATATTTTGTGGTCTTTTATTTCTTTTGATAACCAAATTTCAGAATATACTTGATTAATATTCCTGTTGTTTTTCTCAAAATCAATAAAAGTTTCATCTCTAATTTTATTTCTTGAGGCTATAATAAGACAAAAAGATCCTCTTATCCGACCATTAAGGACTTTCCTTTCAAAAACAGTTCTAGACATATCCTCAAAAACAAATTCCATGATAAATTTTGTCTTTTCTGTAGGGCTGTTTAATTTGTCAATATATTCGTTAGAGAAAAAAGTATTGTAAGTTTTAGATTCATAACTTGTAAAATATTTATAATTTGAATTTAGGCTAATAAATCTTCTTGCAACGTTTATATTTGAAACACTTAGTCTTTCAAAAAGATGTTCATTATTATACCAATCTTCATATTCTTTCAAAAATTTTTGATTAGCATTATTCCAAATAGCAAGCAGACCAGACATAATTAAAAACTAAATCAAAAGTGTAACTAATAAAATAAAATTATTCTTAATTTTAATGTTATTTTTTTAGCTAAAATATTTTCAGTATAATAATTAAATATACAAAACAACAAACTTACTAGAAGAAAGGATATGAAAATGATCACACGTTATACTAGCCCAAATGTCAAAGAGCCAGCACCAAGACTTTGGTCTAACTGTATTGTATGTGACGGTATTGCATACCTTGCTGGATTGACATCACGAAACGCTGACGGGGTAACCATCGATGGTGCAGATGAATATGAACAAACTAAAATAATCTTTCAAAAACATAAAGATTTAATAGAGGCAGCTGGTGGCATGATGTCAGACTTTACAAAACTTACGATATTTATGACTCGCATTCAGAACAATAAAAAAGTGTGGATGGCTAGATCTGAGTTTTTTGAGGGTGATTTCCCAGCATGTTCTTTAGTTGAAGTATCTAACCTAGCAGCACCAAATATCTACGTTGAAATCGAAGGGATAGCACATATTGGAAAAGGTGCACGTTAAATACTATATTCAAAGATTAATGTCTGCAAAAGGTTAAATATTAGAGATGTTTCAATACCCTAAAAAAATATTTCCCTTTACGTTGGAATAATATTTTGTTTAATCTTTTTTTATTTCAAAGTTAAGGAGATGTTTTTTTAAAGATGTCCGATGCAAAATTAATAAGCTACACTCTAAATGATTTTTCGACTGAAATAGAGATGGATTCTTTCCTAAACTTAATGGAAAAACATGGAGACGAATTCTATAGAAAATTAAAGAAACATGGATTGGTTCGTTTGAGAGTCAATCAGGTTTGGAACAAGGGAGGAGGATATGCTTTATCATCAATTTTTGAGTATAAAGATGAAAAAGCTTTTGAAAAATGTATAGAAGAAATTAAAAATTTTCAAAAAGAGCATGAGAGTTATTTTAATAAAATTAATATGAAAAGAACTTCTAGTAGATCAATAAATATGCTTGATTTTAAATATTAATCAAAGCTTATGTTTTATAAATAATTACTTCATAAACTTTTATCGATTTTAGTTGAATTTTTGTTAAATGGTCTTGTTGCAGCTATATAAATCCCAGAAATGATAAAAATTAATGCAAACAAGTCTAAGGTTGAAAAAGGAAAATCTATCATAAAATAGTCTATTAAAACTGCTAGAACAGGAACGGTCATAACAGAAATTGAAGTGATATTTACAGAAAACTTTTGCAAAACAGTGAAATACGCCCAATATGTATACGCGCTTGAAAAAAATATCCCGTAAAAAATTATAAGGATATGTCTTAATTCAATTTCACCAAAATTATTTAAATCATAGTAAAGAGCAAATGGAATAATAGGAATAATTCCAATGAGCTGTTGCCATCCTGCTACAATTAATCCATCAGATTTAATGCCTCCGTATTTTACTATCATAGTACCAATCGCCCAACTCAAACCAGCAGAAAGTGTTATTAAAAAACCAAATAAGTTTTCAAAAATATTTATTTCAATTGAAAGGAAAAAAATACCAATCATTCCTAAAATCAGTGAGACAATGATAGAAAAATTTATCTTCTCATATCCAAAAATTGCAGCAAATATTGTAGCCCATACTGGCATCGTATATGTTAAAACTGCAGCTCTACCTCCTCCTAACATGGTAATGCCATATAGCATTAAAATCTGCCAAAGGGTTACATTAAAAAAGCTAATCAAGAGAAGAGACTTAATATTATTTCTTGGGATTTTAACTGTTTTAACCTTTTTATATCCAAGTATTAGTAACAAAAGAAAAGCAGGCAAACCTATAATAACCCTGAAACTAAAAGGGGGTATTGCTTCCATAGCAATTCTAAATAAAGACCAAACTGAGCTCCAAACCAAAACTAAAATAATCAAAAGTAATACTGTTACGAATTGCTTTGAAAAAATTAGTCCCATTAAAAATCCAATGAAAAGTAAACAAGATGAAATTAATTAATGTATAACGTCTTTATATTTTATTTCAAAACACTATTAAACGGATAATCTAGACATTTAGATGTGTATAGATTATTTTAAAGAAAAAATGGAGTTAATGATGCTAGTTGTGGTTTCACCTGCAAAAAAACTGAATATGAATCCTCTCAATAAAATTGACACGACAGAGCCATTTTTTAAAGAAGATGTCAAAAATTTAGTAGAGATTGCCCGTGATTTAAGCTCAGAGCAATTAAAAGATTTAATGGGTATTAGCCCTAAATTAGCTGAACTTAATAAAGAGAGGTTTGTTAACTTTGGTCATCAAGAAAAAAAGGCGGCCGTTTTTGCTTTTGCTGGTGATACATACAAAGGTTTAGACATTGAGCAAATGAATGAAAATGATCTTGGATGGGCTCAAAAGTATTTACGAATATTGTCAGGATTATATGGTTTGCTTAGACCTTTAGATTCAATCGAACCATACAGGTTAGAAATGGGCAGTAAGCTTAAGGGTAGCCATGGAAATAACTTGTATGAATATTGGGGTAATAAAATTTCTGAAAATTTAAATGAATATGCACAAGAAATTGGAACCAACATTTTAGTCAATTGTGCATCAAATGAATATTTTAACGCTATTAAAACAAATACTTTATCACTCAAGGTTATAACTCCGGTTTTTATGGAGCATAAAAATGGTAAAGACAAGATTATTAGTTTCTATGCTAAAAATGCGCGGGGTGCAATGGCACGCTATATCATTAAAAATCAGATAACTGATGTCGAAAAGATTAAAAGCTTTAACTTAGATGGATATTCATATAATCCTTCTTCATCAGACGATGAGAAATTCGTTTTTACCAGGAAGAGTTAGGCTTAAAAAGTTATTCTGATTATATTCTAATCTTAATCAAACTTAAGGACAATAAAGTATGTTTCAAACTAGTTTTTTAGATAAAGAATTCATTGCTAAGTTAACTGCAAAAATGTTAATTGAAGTTGAAGCTGTGCGTTTTAGTTCAAATGAACCTTTTAAATTTACTTCTGGCTGGGCTAGCCCTGTTTACATAGATTGCAGAAAATTAATCTCTTATCCAAGGGTTCGGAATACTTTAATGGATTTTTCTGCGTCTGTGATTACTCAAAATATTGGGTTTGAAACCATTGATTCTATTGCCGGCGGCGAAACGGCTGGAATTCCTTTTGCTGCTTGGATTGCAGATCGTCTAATGCTTCCTATGCAATATGTCAGAAAAAAACCAAAAGGTTTTGGAAGAAATGCATTAATCGAAGGAGACTTTAAAAATGACTCTCATATTCTTTTAGTAGAGGATTTAACAACTGATGGAAATAGCAAAATTAAATTTTGTGAAGCTTTACGAAAAGCTGGGGCTAAAGTGGATCATACGTTTGTTGTTTTTTATTATGATATTTTCCCGCAAACCAAAAAAACTTTGGATAAAATAGGTCTGCAAATGCATTCTCTAGCAACATGGTGGGACGTTTTAAAAGTTGCAAAGGAATATAATTATTTTGAAAACAATGCCATTGCAGAAGTTGAAAGTTTTTTACATGATCCTACTAAATGGTCTGCAGATCATGGAGGGGCATCTAGTTTGTCGAGCTAAACAAACAAAGCTAAATTTTATTTTGTTTAATGGTAGACTCTCTCCATGCTATGTATGACGTGGAACCGATTATGAGAGCACCTCCAATCCAAAGTGTAATTTGAGGTTCTTCTGCAAATAAAGCATATCCAATAAGAACAGACCATATTAGCCTCAAGAAATCAAAAGGGAGTAACAATGCTAACTCCCCTTTTTGTAAAGCTATATTCATTATAGTTTGAGCTAAAGTTCCTGTAATAGCAATGAATACTAAAATCATAAATTGTCTGATATCAATCATTTCCAAAACGGGAAAAGCAATGGTAAAAGTCGCTGGTATCATTCCTATTCCAAAATATAAAGAAATTGTAGTTGGACTATCAGTTTGGGTAAGTTTTTTAATAAAAATCAAACAAACTGACCATAGGAATGATGAAAAAATTATCAATAACGCTCCTAACTCAATTGATATATCTGGTCTCATGACAATTATTGTCCCAATAAAACCTAGGATAAGAGCGCTTGTCCTTCGAATTCTAATTCTTTCTCCCATAAAAATTACAGCAAGAATTGTTGCAAAAATTGGAACGGTAAAACCTAAAGTGGTCAATTGTGCAAGTGGAGTGGTAGTAATTCCATAAAAAAAACACAACATGGCAACCGAGTTAGTAGAAATTCTTAAAAACTGAATTTTAGGTTGTTTAGTAATAAATATACTTTTCCCTTGTTGGAATATGACTGGAGCTAAAACAAAGATTACTAATGCACAACGAAAAAAAGCAATTTCAAAAATGTGAATTTCTTGTGAAAGATATTTAACTGCACTATGCATAATAACAAAAAACAAACCTGAAATAATCATCAAGCCTATAGCAATTAATGATTGTGGCATTTTGTTAGAAAAATCCTTAATGATTTTTATAGAATACAATGATGAACCTTAATGAATAAGAAATATTTATTCTTATAAACTCTTTAATTTAAAAATACGAATTTAATTATCAAATAACTTGTAGGTTTTGATTTTATAACATTTAATATCTCAAGTTTTATTAGATTAGGTAACTTAATAAAATGATAAAATTATTTTTTTTGCTTTTTATTCACTTCAGTTCAGCTTCATTAGCTAATGACAACCTTAAAGGTTATAAGGCTCTAGAGAGTAAAGATTATAAATCTGCGCTTTATTATTTGAGTTATCAAGCAAATTTAGGTGATGATAAGGCTCAGTACAATTTAGGGGTTATGTATCAAAAAGGCCTAGGTGTTCCAATAAATCAAAATGAGGCATTTAGTTGGTTTTTTTTGTCTGCCAATCAGGGTAATATTTTAGCTAATTATGCTCTGGGTCATTCATATTTAAAAGGGGCGGGCATTCAAAAGAATTTTAAATTAGCTCTTAAATCCTTTAAGTACGCAGCTCTCAGAGAACATCCAATGTCAAGGTTGCTTCTTGGCAATATGTATTATCAAGGTCAAGGCATCACTAAAAGTTATTCTAGAGCTTATTTGTGGTGGAAATTGGCAGAGGATCAAAACATTGACGGGGCATCACAAAATATTGATATGTTAAAAAATAAAATGAATAAAGATGAGTATTTAAAAGGTAAAGAAATGTATGCCAGTTGTATGCAAAATACTCTATATAATTGCACTAAGAAAATTGATTTATTTTAGTAGATATGATTGTAAAAACAAGAGAGCAAATTGAAGCAGATTTGAGATATGCAATCAAAAGCTCAAAAAAAAGTATTTTTGTTAAATTAACGTTAAATGACCTTATTCAAAATTCAAGAAGGATGTACCAGATTTACAATGCCTATCAATCTGGAGAAAAATTTAAAATTAATAATAATGATGACATAATATCTGCATTAAAAAAAATAGATAAAGATTTTCAAAGCCTGAAAAAACAAATTAAAAAAATACCAGAACCAATAAAAGATTTATTAGACAGAAAGTGGGAAAAAGAGCCTAACTCGAAAGAAAGGAGAGAAGGTTCAACTTCAATTATTCTAAAACATTTATCTAATTTACATTTAGATTTTTCAAAAAATGTAAAGCTTTGGAATGAAGATACAGAAAATGGCAAAATTTCTAATATTGACCCTGTTCCTATTGCAATCATTCATAGTGCCATGACAATTTGGACTGAGGTATTAAAAAATAAAGTTAAATTAAGTAAAAACCTTTTGATTTATCTTCAAAAAGTGTTTGAAGCATATGGCTGTGAAGCTGATATAAAAACAAATTATAACAATTGGCAATTATTAAAAAATATGTCTTAATATCACCCGTTAAATTATTAGGGGTTACAAAATGGCTTCATTTCTTAATTGTGATCAGACACAAAACTTTCATCAAAATGGGTATGTAATTGTCAAAAATTTTTTTAATGATAGAGAAACAGAGCTTTTACAAAATGCTTCCAAATTAGATCCAGCTATTAGAAGTCACCTATACGATAGAAAAGACTCAGAAGGTTTAATTACTAAAATGATGGCATGGAACCATCCGGATGATAGTATTTATGGAGTTACTGCTAGATCAGAAAAAATTGTTGATACTATGGAGGACTTGTTAGGTGGAGAAGTTTACCACTATCACTCTAAAATAACAGCCAAGGAACCATATGAAGGTGGAGCTTGGGAGTGGCATCAGGATTATGGGTATTGGTATAATAATGGTTGTTTGTTTCCTTTGATGGCTACTGTAATGATTGCCTTAGATAAATGTACAAAGGAAAATGGATGCTTACAGGTTTTGTCTGGTTCAAATAATCTTGGTAGAATCGATCACGCTTTACTAGAGAGTGGTCAAGTAGGTGTCGATTTAAAAAGAGTTGATGAGGCAAAAAAACATCTTGAATTAGTTTATTGTGAAATGGATCCCGGTGATGTTTTGTTCTTTCATTGTAACACTCTTCACCGATCTGACAAAAACAACTCACCAAACAGGCGATGGACACTTTTATGTTGTTACAATGCAGCAAGAAACAACCCATTTATTGATCATCATCACCCTAAATACACACCATTAAAAAAATTACCAAACGAGGAAATAATTAAAGCTGGTGATAAATTTCTAGAGGTTAAAGACGCTGATACTTTTTTAAAAAGAGCACCAACGCCCCCTGAACTTTCTAAAAAGGCAGGTAAATTATTCAATGCTTAGGCTGAGTTTTTTAGTTCATTCTGAAGATAAAGAGATAAATCTCTATCGTTGATTTTAGGTAAGTTTTGATTTTTAAAGTATTTTAATATTTTAAATTTCATTGGTTTATCTAAGCTTTTTTTTATTTCATATAAATATAAACTTTGTCTAATTGTTTGGTGAATTCTCGATGCAACTTGAAATGCTTTAGAGTTTTGCCCCTCAAATTTTGTAATAATAACATCACATTTTGAATCATTTATTAACCTTCCGAGCATTGGTTTCCAATTATCCTCTTCTATGGGCTGCCCCTTGCGCCTAGACCAAGCCACCCCACCAGCTGGGAAAATGGCAATGACACCCCCATTTTTTAATATATCAATAGCTTTTTTTCTTATTTCAACATTATCTCTCATTGCATTTTTTCTATTGCTAAAGTCAATAGGTAGAATGTTATTAGCTAAAATTGGTTCTCTTTGAAGAACTCCGTGTGCAATGACCCTAAAGTTTTCATCTAGAGTTGAAGCAAACCAAGATAAAAAAACACCATCAGCCACACCAAATGGATGATTTGCAGCTATAATCAGACCTTTTGATTTATTTCTTTTAGGAAGAGGAGCCAGTGAAGGGGCAGTTATTCCCATGGATTTTAGAGCATGTTCCCATAGTTCAGTTCCTGTTTTATCTTTAGCTAAGGAAGTGAATTTTTTATACCTTTTCTCTAAAGAAATTCTTGCAGACAAAAGCTCTATAGTATGAATTAAAAACCTATGATGAAATGGCAACCAAGATTCAGCGTATGTTATCTTTACATTAGATCTAAACATCATAGTGACTTAAAGTTTTTTTAAATTAATATTACTCTACAGTGTTATAAATTTAATTTTCAATAATTTTTATCAAATAAAATATTCTTTTAAGTTGGTATAACAGGATTTATTTTAGGAAAAAATTTTTCCAAGTCATAACCAACCTCTAATAAAATATCTTCCCTATATTTTCTTGAAATAAATTGTACTCCTAAAGGGATATTTTCTTTGGTTTTTTTTGTAGAAAAGGATAGTCCAGGCAAACCTAAATATGGAGGCGCAATTTGAGGTAGCATGGAATCAAAAACCAGGTCAAATGAATCTTGTGATTCTAAATCTTTTAAATCTGGAAAGGGGAGGTCTCCTGAAACTGGGCATAAAATCAAAGGGTATTCATCAAAAAATTTATTCCAATTTCTACTTATTCTAGCACGGTTTTGTAGCGCGTCCATGAAGCTTTCTAAGCTTGTATCAGGGCACCTTCTTGACATTTGATCGAAGATAAAATTAGCATCAGGATCATTTTCCCTTTTTATAGCTTCTCCTCCTGTTCTCCTAAATTCTCCTAGCCATAAGGTTGCTTGAAATTTAGCTGCTTCTTCAAAATCAGGAGCTTTTGGCTGTTCAATGATCCAGCCAGCTTCTTCGAGCAATTTGGCAACAAAATTCAACTCTTCTTTTATAATAGGGTCGATCTTTAAACCTGGAATTTCTGTAATTAGAGCTATTTTTTTTGTAACTCTTTCAAACTTAAATGGAACTGGAGTCCACCATGGATCGTCATAATTTTCAAGGCTCATTGCCTGTAACCCAATTTCCAGGTCTATAACTGATCGTGCAATGGGACCAGACACCGCCATGATTTGCCCACCAATATGTCTATCTGGTGTGGTGTAGTTAATCATTGGCACCCGGCCAATACTTGGTCTCAAACCATGTATTCCACATGCATATGCAGGATAACGAATAGACCCAGCGATGTCCGTTCCATGACCGATTATTCCCATACCAGAAGCAGTTGCTGCTGCTGCACCTCCAGAAGATCCTCCTGGAGTTATTTGATTATTGTGGGGGTTAAGTGAATGACCATGTAAACTATTCCTAGTAAACCAGTGAATGCTGAAGGCTGGTGTGTTGGTTCTTCCGACAATAAGTGCATCAGATTTTTTTAAGTTTTTTACTACGGGACTATCTTTTGTTGCTATCAAATCCTTTTGAATACGTAGTCCATTTGTGCTTGCGTAACCGATTTGGTCGGTATTTACTTTAACCGTAACAGGTACGGCCGCGAGTAAGCCTAATTCCTCCTGATTCTTGAGCTTTTTATCTATTGCAGAAGCGGTTTTTCTTGCTTCGACAAAAGTATCTACAACAATAGCGTTTATTTTTGGATTAACTTTTTCAATATGTTCAATTGTTTCATTACAAATTTCAAGTGCTGAAATCTGTTTTGTTTTAAAAAGTTTAGAAATTTCTTTAGTATTTAATGCCCAAAGTTCCTTCATTAATCATCCTCCAAACCACTCTAAATTAATATTCAAAATTAAAAAAATGAGAAACAATTTTTTAAATTAAGAACAAATATGTAAGCTATCATATGTTTAAAAAGTAGTTTATTATTATTTTGTGGAGATATGTATTTATTATGAAATTTCTAAAATGGCATGAAAGACCTGAAAGTTCAGAAAAAAAAATTAAGGATCAAGAGATTCTCGATGGTAAAAATTTTTTAAAAATAGCTGATCACTTCATTACTTTTGCAAATACAAAAAATAAAACAATAAGATCTACTGATTTAAATTATATTATGCTTTATGCTGCAGCTCGTTACTCTGCACATGTAGGTAAAAATGTTATAGAAGTTGATAATCATGAAGATTATGTAAAGCATATGTCTGAACAATTTCTTGATATGCTTCGAGAGCATTTGGCCGATCCAAACTTATGATTAAAAATTTAACTATTGGTGTTTTTTTAGGGGGATATAATGAGAGACAAGAAAGAAATGTCTGACATGACAGAGTCAGAAATAAGTTACAGAAAATTTCTAAAAAACTTAGGAGTAACAACTCATAAGGAACTTGAAAATGCTATTAGTAAAAAAATAGAAAATGGTGAATTGGATTACGACACAACTTTAAATATAACAGCTCAAATTAAGATTGATGCATTAGATTTTAATCATTCAGTGAATTCTACATTATTACTACCAAAAAAAAATGACTAATATAACAGAAGATTTAGTCTTAACCATTTTAAAAGAAGTTGAGGATCCATCGCAATCAAAAGATATTGTGTCTTTAGGTTTGGTAAGTAACGTTACTATTAAAGGGTCTAATATAGCCGTAACTATGGAAGTACCGGTTCATAGAGGAGCCTCTATGGAGCCTATAAGAAAACTAGCTCAACACAAACTTTTGAATATTGATGGTGTGACTAGTGCTACTGTTGTGGTAACTGCCCATGAAAACAAAAAGGCTCAGACTGTTGATCAGAACAACGATAACAAGATTGAAAAAGTATTTGAAAGTAACGTTAAGAGATTTATTGCAGTAGGTTCTGGAAAAGGTGGTGTCGGAAAGTCTACAACATCAGTTAATTTAGCTATAGCATTAAAATTAGAGGGTTATAGCGTCGGTCTTTTGGATGCAGATGTGTATGGACCATCACAACCTAGAATGCTGGGTGTTAGTGGAAGGCCAGCCTCGGTAGGAGGAGATATGGTTGCTCCGCTTCAAAACTTTGGAATAAGTCTAATGTCAATGGGTCTGCTTGTACCTGATGATACAGCAATGATATGGAGGGGACCAATGGTTCAGTCTGCTCTAACTCAAATGCTAAATTCAGTTGCTTGGGGTAACCTAGATGTAATCGTGATAGATCTTCCTCCTGGAACTGGTGACATCCAAATATCACTTGCTCAACAAGTAAATTTAGCTGGCGCAGTCATTGTATCAACTCCACAAGATATAGCCTTGTTAGATGTTGTGAAAGCTTTAACTATGTTTCAAAAAGCAAATGTTCCAGTTCTAGGAATGATAGAGAATATGTCTTACTGGTCTTGCCCAGATTGTGGTAGAGTAGATCATATTTTTGGAGAAGGGGGAGTAAAAACTGAGGCAAAAAAAAGAAATATTGAATTATTAGGTGAAATCCCTATTTCCGCTGAAGTAAGAAAGGGGTCAGACTCAGGAATACCCATTGTAATTTCTCATCCAGAATCGATCCAATCTAAAAGCTATAGAACAATTGCAAAAACTATTATTAAATCTATTAAGTTAGATGAAGAGGAAGTAGTATGAGTTTATATTATGAACCTGATCCAGCAAATGATAATGACCCGCCCCTTTTGCCTCCTATTTTAACCCCAGTATCTGTTCCAGATAAAGTTGACGTATTTGCTAAAGCTATTTCAGCAGCCTCAAAAAGCGAGGCCGGGACCGTTTTTTATTCTGAAAATCCAGAGTATGTAGAACTTGCTGTAGTTTTAATACCAGAGGTAATCAAAATAAAATGCAACCAGATGTTATATGTTTTGATGGTTGCCGCTAGCGATTCTATTGGAGCTTTAGCTCCACCAGAGGTTGCTGTAACATTTTCATATCCTGGATTTATTTATTTAAATAGAGGAGAGGCAGGTCTTGTAAAAATAGAAGTTTCTCCATCTAGTGATGACAAAGGTATTCCAGATTGGGTTGTGGTTGGGATTAAACTTAGATTGAATAATAATCTTCAAGAAGATGAGACACAGATTAGACCAGATATCACTTCGCTTGCCGATGAAGGGGCTGGTTATATTTCTAGAACAAGGGCTATAGAATCTTTGTCCAGACATTTTTTAGCTTGGGTAAGTCAATGGGAAGATGATGGTTTCAAGCCAGTGGCTGAGGCTTGGAATAAAAGAAGAGAAGAATCAAAGGTAATTGTAATTAAAGATAACAAAAAGGTATCTTGGGTGGGTTTAGATGAAAATGGACTTGCAATAGTTAAATTAAATGAAAAAGAACTTTTTTTGTCTCCTGTCGACGTTTTAAAAGAAATTGGAGAAATTAATTTAACATGAAATTTGCTAGAACAATACGTTTCGATAAATCAGATTTAAATATATTTCCAATAGCATCAGAAGAGGGTGAATTAGCGGTCGTAGGAACTTTTAACTTTTATAACATGGAACAAAAAGACCTTAAAGGTAAGGTTAGGCAGGCTTTTACGAATGGTTTTATGGGATGCAAAACTTTTGGCTATTCTACATTGATTAGTCTAGTTAATGTAACGGAAGAAGATTTAGAAAAATTAAAAGATGATCTTGGCCAGTATTTGATTGATAAGTATGGAGCGCCAAATAAAGAGATTGCCTCGAAAGCAGCTTCTGAAGAAATTAATTTAATGTTAGAATTATGTAGAGATCATGAAACAGGTAGCTTATTAAGTATATCAAGAGAATGGACAGAACAGGGTATAAAAGAAAAATATAGGAATTTGCCAAAAGCGGAATCCTGTGCTGAACAAAAAATTTGGACAGTAGTAGAAGAAGATTAAAAATTAAGGAATTTTTTTATAATGGTCAATAACGACTTTTGGCTGACATCTGGTTGGCATTTGCTTGACAAAAATAACGAAGGTCATCTTGTTCCTACTGAAGACTTTATGAGAGCCTATTTTTATAGACCAGAAGTGGCGCCAATAGAGGAATCATGCCCTGCTGAAATAGAATTACATAAAAGATTAATTGATAATCCTTTTGTCAAAATAGAAACAAAATATCTTCAAAACATTAAAGATAAAGACGTAATTTTTAATTATGAAGTCATTTTGCGTTTTAGAGATTTCTTATCTCATTTCCCAACTTTAGACTCTGCCTATTTGGCTATAGCAAGAGGAAAAAAAATTGATTTTCCACCACTTTTTGTTGATCAAGTTGTGCAGATCATTTTGAGGAATATTCTTAACGATTGTCCTTATGCGTTGCAAGTAAGAGCCTCTGAATTATTTTTCCGTACTCAGGTAGTAACAATAGCTGAAGACGAAATTATGGTAGCGGATGAATTAACTGTTGAGGCACAAGCAGAACAGAAAAATCCTTCCAGAAATGATCCCAAACAACTAGAAGTTGAAATTGATATATTAAGAGAAAGTACAGCAGATAATTATTGGGAAAGATCTGATAAATTTGATACTTCCATTGATTTGGCATTCACAAAGCCTGGTTTAGATGCTTTAGCAAGGGTAATGGAAAAGTGGATTCAACATTTTTTATCAATTGAAACATCAATTAAGCCAATGCAAAAAATCGAAGACGAGAAATGGTCGTGGCATCTAGGTTTGGAAAGCGACTCAAACTCTATATTGAATGATCTTTATAAAGGCATAGAAGTTTCTGAACAAAGACTTAAGCAGATCTTATGTTTATTTCAGCTCGATGCTCAAGATGGATTTCTAAAAACAATGATTAATAAACCAGTTTATTTAGGTTTGGCAATGAATGATAAGTCAAAAATCAAGTTTAAACCTCAGAATCTTTTAACAAACTTACCTCTTGCTGATTTATCTTAATCTTTTTTCAAATAATCATCTGTTGTTCTTGGGTTTGGTCTTTCTTTAGCATCAAGCATTTTATCCTTTTGAGCAAACATTGCTCCAACTCTGCAGTCTTCACACATTTTGAGCATTTGAGTTCTTCCATCTTCTTCAAACATAGAGTGGGTAGAGAGTCGATCTATAATTCTTTCAATTGATTTTGTGGACCCAAAAGTTTTCCCACACTCAATACAATCAAAAGGATGGTCTTCTATAATGAGCTTTGCTGACATAGCGTCATCATTTAAATTAAATTGAGGTAAAAGCGAAATAGCTTTTTCTGGACAAGTTGAAACGCAAATTCCACATTGTAGGCAAGCGTCCTCCCTAAACAATAATTGTGGTGAATCAGGATTGTCTTGGAGAGCTCCTGCAGGACATGCGTTTACACATGACAAACATATTGTGCAGCTATCAAGATCAACTTCTACCTTGCCATATGGGGCTCCTTTAGGCAATTCGATGATAGATTTTTTGTTATTATTAGATTTAGAAAGACCCTGCATTCCTGCTCTTAAAATTCCTCTTGGAGCGCCAAGTGCTACAAAAGGAGATGATTTTATTTTACTATATCCTTCTTTTTCGTAGATTTTAAGTTCCACTTGATCAGGGTCATTTTCTTCGATTATACAGATTGAATTAGAGTTGTGTTTAGAAATCCCCGAAAGCAATGAATTTGCAAGATCAACTTGCTCGTGCAAAAAGGAATATTCTTCACTATTCAAAGGATTTACTAATATAAATATTTTTTTAAAACCAAGAGCAATAGCTGAAACTAAGATATCATGACCAACTCTACCAACTGAGTGCATTTCATAAGGTATTACATTAGCTGGTAGTCCTTTCCCATGCCTGGAGATAAGGCTAATCATTTCATTCCCAAAATTTAAATCAAATAATATTAATGAAGGATTTTGTCCTCCAGCCTTCATAAATTGATCATTTAGATCTGATAACGAGTGAAGAACAACATCTAAACTTGGATAATCCGTTTGGATGGCTCCCGATGGGCAAACCGAACCACAAAAACCACAACCCCCACATATTCCTGGATCAACAGCAACAATATCTCCTATGGATTGAATGGCCCCTGCTGGACAAACATCCAAACATTTTGTACATCCTGTTTTATTGTTTCTTGAGTGAGCGCATAGGTTTTCATTAAAATTTACATAAATAGGTTTTTCAAACTGGCCTATCATGTCAATTGCTTTTGTAAAAATATTTAATAAATCAGTTGGACTATTAGTGCTTCCTCTAAAATAACCATCTCTTTTATGATCTCCGGTAAACATTGGAGGATTTTCACTTAAGTCTATAATTAAATCACATTCTGTATCAACTTCTCTAAAAAAATCTCCAAAAAGAAGTTCTGATTTACTGCTTTTCAAGCTTTCTGAAAAATCGTTAATTTCAAGCTTAAATTTTGAGAAATATCCTTGTGCTTTTTTTATAGAACCTTTTGTTATTCTGTAATTTTTATTTTCTGTAAAAAATTCACCCTTGTCATTGGATATCATTAGCGTAACACCTAAATGAGAAGAGAGTTTTTGGCAAAAGTTAGCTGCAATATCTAACGAATCATTACCATTCGATGCATCAACATAGACAAAACACCTACCTGAAGATTCTAGTGTTAGGCTTGGGGTTTTTTTTGTTTTTTTAACAGATGAATTAATAAGCGCACTAATTTTTGGAGTTGTTTTTTTACTTTCTTTTGACCATCCTGCATATTCTCTAATATTGAAAGTTATAGGTATTTCAAAATTATTCTCTTCTGCGGTTTGTTCAAAGGTTTGTTGTTCTTGTGTGCAAGCTATGAATAAATTTTTTTTACTTTCTTTGGCGATATTGAGTTGCTCTAATACTAAATCCAATTGAGAACCACACAAATTACTATGAACATCACATTTTGAAGTGGAATCACAGGCTTTGCTAATAGCATCACCATCTATCTCCATGGTATTTTCACAATTACAAATTAATATTTTGTTATTATCAATATCCAAGATAAATTCTCCAAATGTTATTGCATCAAAGAGTTATATTGCATCAATTGTCAATTATTTTCTAATGATATAAAAATTTTTAGTTTGTTTTTTAATTTTTTATGTTGCTAAAATATTAGTCTAATTTTTATCTTGATGTCATTTTACTGAGAGGCTTATGGAAAATTTAGAGAGTAAAAAACATCTCCTCTACGCTGTTAGAATCATTCTTGAAAGAAAAGAAATAGATAATATCTGGCAGAGTCATAAATGGGTTGTGAATGATCTTATTCCGCTAAATGTATCAAGCGGGGAAGGTTATCCTCCAATTAATGATGTAAGAATTTATCCTTTGCTAAAAGACCTGAAAAAAAATGATAACCATGATAATAATTTGTATGTAGCTGATGCCTCAATTGATTTGCATCGTGCTGAAGCAGAAGGTTATGCGGAAAACCTTCAGTCATCAGATCCATCAGTTTATATTGTTTTGAGGGATGGAGATTTGATAGATAGTTCAGTTGAAGAAGAAGATAATCCTAATAATTTAGTTGATATTCATCTAGCTGAAGTATCTTTGTCGCCCTATAATATACAAGACTACGAAGATTGTGGAGAAGATAGGGTAGAAAAAGTTCCATTATACGGGCCAATAGCTGAACTGTTAGAAAAATTTGTTAACTTCCATTTTCATCCAGAGGAGTTTAAGAAAAGAAAGCGAGATAAAAAAAAGATTGATGAAAATACCAAAAGAGGCGGAGATTTTCGCATTAATAAAAATAACATTTATAATTAGTGAGATTGTTAATGGAAGATAATAAAGAAACTCCCAATGAAAATTTTATATCGCGATGGTCTAAAAGAAAATCAAAAATTAAGTCAAATGATATTGAATTGGAAGGTGTAGAAGAGTTATCCCAAAAAAGTGAAAATTTTAAAGAAGCTGAGATTGAAACAAAAGAGGATGATTACAAAGATCTTAATGACGATGAATTATTGGAAAAATTTAAACTTCCTAACCCAGAAAAAATTAAAAAAGAAAAGGGACTTGATGTTTTTTTTAAAGAAGGAGTGCCTGATCGTCTTCGTCAAATCGCACTTAGAAGAGTTTGGAGATTAAATCCTATCATACGTTTTGCTGATGCAGAAATTAATGATTATCATGAGGATTTTACTGATGCAGCAACTGTAGTTGAAGGTATGCAGACGGCCTATCAAGTAGGTAAAGGTTACTTATCGGAGTTATTAGAAAATCAAGATAATGAAAGTGAAATAGAAGAAATTGACGAAGTGGATAATCAAAAAAAAGAATCAGTGTCAAAAAAGGCTAAGAAAAATACACTAGTTACTAAAGAAGTTGAGAATTCAGACAAAGTTGAAGATCTTGACAAAAAAACTGAAGAAATAGGAAAAGAACAAAAAAAAGAGGTCAATATTAATATTCAGGATGAAATTGATATTAACCCTCGGGAACGAGAAGAAGTAATGATTGAAGAGAGTTTTCAAAAACCAAGACCAAGGATGATGACTTTTACTCCTAAATCAAATTGAAATGCATAATATTGCTTTTGGCATAATTTTATTAAATTATAATTAACAAATTAAGTAAAAAAAACTTTATTTTTACAACTTTATAATAAATAGTAATTCTGGGGGATTTATATTGGTTTCACAAGCTGCAGAAAATTTAATTAATAATGAAGATCAACTTAGGGCCGACATGTATTCTTTTTTGGCCAATCTTCTTAGAGCTGAGCCAAGTTCAGAATTGGTAAACCAGTTAACCAAGCTTGAATCAGACGATTCCCCTATTGGTAAATCAATCAAAACTCTTTCAAAATTAGCATCTTCCTTAGATCTCCCAACTATTAGAGATGAATATGTTAGAATTTTTATTGGTGTAGGCCGAGGAGAGATACTTCCTTTTGCCTCTTATTACCTAACAGGCTTTCTTAAGGACAAGCCTTTGGCAAAGCTTAGAAGTGATATGAAAGAAATTGGCATTGAGCTTGCTGAAAATGTTAAAGAGCCTGAAGATCATATAGCTAGTCTTTTTGATATGATGTCTGGATTAATTTTAGGAAAATTTTCAAAAAAATTTTCAATTGGAGAACAAAGAGATTTTTTTAACAAGCATTTGGCCCCTTGGGTTGATCTGTTAATGAGAGATATTGAAAGTTCAAGAATTGCAGTGTTTTATTCACCAATAGGGACTATTGGAAGAGAGTTTATGGAAATAGAGCGTTCGTCGTTCTCAATGGATGTTACGGGGTAGCGATAGGCCCCCGTTTCATTAGTTCAAATAAATGAACTATAAAGAAGGAGTGTAAAATGAAGATTGATAAATCTAATAATTCAAGAAGAGAGTTTCTTAGAGGCGCAGCCATTACAGCAGCGAGTGCTGCAGTTGTCGCTACTGTATCTAAAACGGCTTCAGCAAGTGAAACTATGAATAAGACTGGTTCAGGCTACCAGAAAACAAAGCATGTAAAGACTTATTACGAAACCGCAAGATTTTAATTTTTAATTTTTTAGGAGGAATACTATGCTTAGAAAGAAGGCGAAAGGGGTGGCGATAGGCTCCCAAACTTCATCTTTCATTGGTAAAGTTACAGAAAAAGTTGTCGATAGACGTGCCTTTTTGAAAGGGTCAGGATTGGCAGTTGGAGGATTAGCTACAGCAGCTGCGTTAGTTGGTTCAAACGTTAAATCCGTTCAAGCGTCTGTATCAAGTGCTGCTGTGTCTATGAAGAAGACAGTATGTACTCATTGTTCAGTTGGATGTACGGTTATGGCTGAAGTTCAAAATGGTGTTTGGACTGGTCAGGAGCCAGGATGGGATAGCCCAATTAACCTTGGCGCTCATTGTGCTAAAGGTGCGTCAGTAAGAGAAACTGCAAGTGGTGAGAGAAGACTTAAATATCCCATGAAGCTAGTTGCTGGTAAGTGGACACGTATGTCATGGGATGACGCTATAAATGAAATTGGTGATAAGATGGAGTCAATAAGACAATCATCTGGACCAGATTCTGTTTACTGGTTGGGGTCTGCAAAATTTAATAATGAGCAGTCTTATTTATTCAGAAAGTTTTATGCCTATTGGGGATCTAATAATGGTGATCATCAGGCAAGAATATGTCACTCAACAACTGTGGCAGGTGTTGCTAATACTTGGGGTTATGGTGCAATGACCAACTCTTATAATGACATTCATAACTCGAAAGCTATGTTTGTTATTGGAGGTAATCCTGCAGAGGCACACCCTGTATCATTAATGCATTTAATGAAAGCAAAAGAACAAAATAATGCACCATTAATCGTTTGTGATCCAAGGTTTACTAGAACGGCTGCGCATGCCGATGAATTTGTTAGATTTCGTCCTGGTTCAGATGTCGCTCTAATCTGGGGAATTATGTGGCATATATTTGAAAACAAATGGGAAGATAAAGATTTTATCAGACAGCGTGTCTATGGAATGGACCAAATTAGGGCTGAGGTCAAAAAATGGAATCCAGAAGAGACCGAAAGGGTAACTGGAGTTCCAGGATCACAGTTAAAAAGAGTTGCTAAAATCATGGCCAATAATAGACCTGGTACTTTCATATGGTGTATGGGTGGAACTCAGCACACAAATGGAAATAACAACACCAGAGCTTATTGTGCGTTTCAGTTAGCTCTTGGTAATATGGGGACCGCAGGTGGTGGTGCTAACATTTTCCGTGGGCATGACAATGTACAAGGTGCAACTGACTTTTGTATCTTATCTCATTCATTACCTGGATACTATGGCTTGTCAGCTGGTGCTTGGAAGCATTGGGCAAGAGTATGGGAAGAGGATTATGATTGGTTAAAGGCTAGATTTGCTTCAATGAAGGGTAAAGACGGTAAAACCAAGAGTCTTATGAATCAAAAAGGTATACCTGTATCAAGATGGATCGATGGTGTCCTTGAAAAGAAAGATAATATAGAGCAGCCAGACAACCTTAAGGCAATGGTTTTCTGGGGACATGCACCTAACTCTCAAACTAGAATGAAAGAAATGAAAGTTGCAATGGAAAAATTAGACCTCATGGTCGTAATTGATCCATATCCAACAGTATCTGCAGTTCTTTCTGACAAAACTGATGATGTATATTTGCTTCCATCAACAACTCAGTTTGAGACCTATGGTTCTGTTACAGCTTCAAACAGATCATTACAATGGAGAGAAAAAGTTATTGAACCATCTTTTGATTCTTTGCCTGATCATACGATTATTTATAAGTTTGCAAAGAAATTTGGGTTTGCTGATCGTATGTTTAGAAAAATAAAAGTAACAAATGATGAGCCTCTAATTGAAGATGTAACTAGAGAGTTCAATAGTGGTATGTGGACAATAGGTTACACAGGGCAATCACCTGAAAGACTTAAGGCTCACATGAAGAACCAACATGTCTTTGATAGAACAACACTAAAAGCTGTAGGTGGAGAAGTCGATGGTGACTATTATGGTCTACCTTGGCCTTGTTGGGGTAATCCAGAAATGAAGCATCCTGGTACGCCACTTCTTTATGATACATCCAAGCCAGTGGCTGAAGGCGGACTTTGTTTTAGAGCAAGGTTTGGTGTTGAGCATGAAGGTAACAATTTGTTAGCGGAAGGTTCATATCCTGTAGGGTCTGAAATAAAAGATGGATATCCACAATTCACCATGGCTATGCTTAAAAAGCTAGGTTGGGACAAAGATTTAACAGCTGAAGAGAAAGCTGCTATTGATAAAGTTGGCGGTGATAAAGCTAACTGGAAAGTCGACCTGTCAGGTGGTATTCAAAGAGTTGCGATCAAGCATGGTTGTGCTCCTTTTGGAAATGCAAAAGCTAGAGTGATAGTGTGGACATTCCCTGATCCTGTTCCATTACATAGGGAGCCATTATATACATCGAGAAGAGATTTAGTGGCCGATTATCCTACGTATTCAGATAGGATGGCTTATAGACTTCCAACTCTTTATAAGTCTATTCAAGATGTTGACCATTCCACTAAATATCCAATTATCCTGACTTCAGGAAGATTAGTTGAGTATGAAGGTGGTGGAGATGAAACCAGGTCAAATCCATGGTTAGCTGAATTACAACAAGATATGTTTGTTGAAATCAACCCATTTGATGCTAACTCCAAAGGCATAAGGAATGGAGCTATGGTTTGGGTGGCTACTCCTGAGGGTGCTAGGATTAAAGTTATGGCGATGGTGACAGAGCGTGTTGCTAAAGGTGTAGCTTTCTTACCATTCCACTTCGGCGGTCACATGGAAGGTAAAGACCTTAGATCTAAATATCCAGAAGGTGCGGATCCTTATGTATTAGGTGAAGCAGCGAATACAGCTATGACTTATGGATATGACTCAGTAACCCAGATGCAAGAGACTAAGTGTTCCTTGTGTGAAATTGAACTAGCTTAAGGAGGGCTTAAAAATGGCACGAATGAAGTTCTTATGCGATGCAGAAAGATGTATTGAGTGTAATGCTTGCGTAACCGCATGTAAAAATGAACATGAGGTTCCGTGGGGTATAAACAGAAGAAGGGTTGTAACCATTCAAGATGGCAAGCCAGGTGAAAGATCAATATCTGTAGCTTGTATGCATTGTTCAGATGCACCTTGTATGGCAGTATGTCCTGTTGATTGTTTTTACCAAACAGATCAAGGTGTTGTATTACACTCTAAAGATCTTTGTATAGGTTGTGGTTACTGTTTTTATGCATGCCCTTTTGGAGCACCACAATTTCCGCAAGCAGGAAACTATGGTTCTAGAGGAAAAATGGATAAATGTACTTTTTGTGCAGGTGGTCCTGAAGCCGATATGTCAGAACAAGAGTTCCAAAAATACGGACGTAACAGATTGGCTGAAGGTAAATTACCTTCATGTGCAGAAATGTGTTCAACAAAAGCATTATTAGCTGGTGACGGCGACGAAGTAGCTAACATTTTCAGAGAAAGAGTTGTTGCTCGTGGTTTTGGTTCAGGTGCTTGGGGTTGGGGTACTGCATACCAATTAAAAGGCTAAAATTTATACTAAAAAGGCGGATTTATTATCCGCCTTTTTTGATTCTTTAATTCCATCAAATCGGAGTAAAAACTATGATTAAGATAAATAACGTTTATTTAATTATATCAATACTCATTAGTTCTTTACTTTTAAGCTCATGTAAAGAAAGCGAGCAAGGTAGAATACTCAATTATAAAAAGGGTGTTTATTTAGGAAAAAAGGATAATACCCTTACAAAAGACCAAGTGTATAACCTTAAAATGCATACATCTAGACAAAGAAGTTATTAATAATTTTAATAAGGAGAAAAGTGCATGTTTAGAAAATTACTTGTTACATTTATGATGATATTTGTAATTAATCTAGCGTTCATAGCAAATCCTAGTACATCGATGGCTCAAGTTAGTGGAGAAGTTCCCGGTAAAACACTAGGCCTTAAATCTGATGCAGATTTATGGAGGTACATTAGAACTGGTAATGCAGGGTCAACTCAAATGAAAGATGAGTTATCTGCGGTAATGATTCAATCCGAAGGCGACAATTGGAGAGCAATCAGAAATGGACCGCTGTCACTATATGGGGCATTAGGGTTATTTGGTATAATTGGTATATTATTTGTTTTTTATATGTATAGAGGGAAAATAAAAGTTGAGTCAGGTCTAGCTGGTCAAACTATTTTAAGATTTGCGGCTATTGACAGATTTGCACATTGGCTAATGGCAGGGTCATTTGTACTTTTAGCACTTACAGGATTAAATTTACTTTACGGAAAATATGTTTTACTGCCAATTTTAGGCCCTGAAATATTTACTGCAATAACGATTGGAGGAAAATATATCCATAATTACTTAGCATTCTCATTTATGCTTGGTCTTGCTTTAGCATTCATACTTTGGGTAAGGCATAATATTCCTTCAAAAATTGATTGGGAATGGCTTAAGATGGGTGGAGGTATTTTTAAAGCAGGGATGCATCCACCTGCAAAGAAATTTAATGCTGGGCAGAAAATGATTTTCTGGATCACTATGATAGGTGGTTTGTCTGTTAGTATGTCAGGTATTGCATTAATGTTTCCATTTCAAACAACTATGTTTGCAGATACTTTTGCTTTATTAAATGTGCTTGGACTAGGGCTGCCAACAGATCTCACTGCTCTTCAAGAACAGCAATATAACCAAGTATGGCACGGAATTGTTTCTTTAGGACTAATGATAATGATCATAGCGCATATTTATATTGGTTCTGTTGGAATGGAAGGTGCATTAGACGCAATGAATACTGGAGAAGTTGATAGAAACTGGGCAAAAGAGCATCATAACTTATGGGTAAAGGAAGTGGATGAAAAGAAGAATAGTAACCCAGAACCTGCAGAGTAACACTACCCCTTAAAATGGTAAGAAATAAAAACTTAAATAAAGAGATTAGGATTATATTCATATTCTTAATCTCTTTTTTTTTAGCTAATAAGACAGTTTTGGCAATTGAGCAATACACTGCTCATGGTGGCCCGGTAAAAGGGTTAGCTATTTCACCCAATAATAAATTGATGGCAAGTGCCAGCTTTGATTACTCTGTGGTTTTATGGGATCTTTATCCAATCAAAGAAAAAAGAACACTTATTGGACATGATGCTGCTGTTAATACAGTAAAGTTTTCTCCAAATAATAGATATTTAGCATCAGGAGGAGATGATAATAATATTTTATTATGGTCAATCAGAGAAATAGAAAGTAATTCTGATGAGATAGAACCAATAAAATTAGGAAGTCATAGAGGCAAAATAGCGGGGTTAGATTTCTCTAAAGATAGCAAATATCTCTTAACAGCAAGCTGGGACGGTACAGTAGGAGTCTGGGATATTTTAGAAAGAAGAAAAATCATGTCCCTTAACGGTCACAAAGGTCCAGTGTATTCTGTTAAATATTCTGAAGATAATAGATATATTTATAGTTCTGGTTATGATGGAGAAATAAAGCTATGGAGAGCTGAAAATGGTGAATATCTAAGGCCACTTATTAAAAATGGATGGGGTGTTTCTAAATTTGAAATCGATGAAAAAGACAACTTTATTGCTTTTGGATCTACGGATGGACAAATAACAATAAACAAGTTTGATAGAGACGAAACAATTTTAAAAATAAAAAATGATAGGGTTCCCATACTGTCTATGTATCATTTAGA
>Ga0255752_10001707_pt1 | contig 25242 bp, 14 predicted proteins | sample 011ome_25_FD_179952 | JGI IMG/M metagenome (GOLD analysis project Ga0255752, IMG submission 179952) | Coastal salt marsh microbial communities from the Groves Creek Marsh, Skidaway Island, Georgia - 011512CT metaG (version 2) | ecosystem: Environmental > Aquatic > Marine > Intertidal zone >... | reverse complement strand
AATTTGGTGGAGATTTAGTTTATTTTCAAGGTCATAGTGCACCAGGAATGTATGCTAGAGCATATTTGGAAGGAAGATTAAACGAAAAACAATTAGATAATTTTAGACAAGAAGTTAAACCTGGAGGCCTATCATCATATCCTCATCCATGGTTGATGCCTAACTTTTGGCAATTCCCAACTGTTTCCATGGGACTTGGACCTATGCTTGCAATCTATCAAGCAAGATACATGAAATATTTAATCAACAGAGGTTTAATTAAAGATGAGGGTAGAAAAGTTTGGGCATTTTTAGGTGACGGTGAAATGGATGAACCAGAATCGTTAGGTGCAATTGGTTTAGCTGCAAGAGAAAAATTAGATAATTTAATTTTTGTAGTTAACTGTAATTTACAAAGATTAGATGGACCTGTTCGAGGTAATGGAAAAATTATTCAAGAACTTGAGGGAAGTTTTAGAGGGGCAGGCTGGAATGTCATTAAAGTAATCTGGGGTTCATATTGGGACCCATTATTAGCAAATGATAAGACAGGACATCTAGTAAAAGCAATGAATGAAACAGTGGATGGTGAATATCAAGCAATGAAAGCAAGAGATGGTGCTTATGTAAGAGAAAAATTTTTTGGTAAATTTCCAGAAACAAGAGAGCTGGTATCAAGTTTATCAGATAAAGATATTTGGAGGCTAAATAGAGGTGGCCATGATCCGCATAAAGTATTTGCAGCTTATGATAAAGCAACAAAAAATATAGGAAGTCCGACAGTTGTAATTGCTAAAACGATTAAAGGTTATGGGATGGGCAAAACAGGCGAAAGTGTAAACACTACTCACCAAACTAAAAAATTAGATATAGATGATCTTATGTATTATCGAGATCGTTTTGATGTGCCATTAACAGATGATCAAGTAAAAAATATTGAATATTACAAACCAGATGAAAATTCTATTGAAATAAAATATTTAAAAGAAAGAAGACTTCAATTAGGTGGATTTATTCCTGAAAGAAGTACATTTGCTAAACCAATTAAAGCTCCACCAAAAGATATTTTTGACAACATGAAAGTTTCGACAGGTGAAAAAGAAATGTCGACAACTATGGCTCTAGTAAGAATGTTAACAAATTTATTAAGAGATAAAAATGTTGCTCCACGACTAGTTCCAATAATACCTGATGAAGCAAGAACTTTTGGTATGGAAGGATTTTTTCAGAAAATAGGAATTTATGCTCATGAGGGACAAAAATATGAACCAGAAGACTCAGCACAATTAAGTTCGTATAGAGAGGACAAAAAAGGACAAGTTCTAGAAGAAGGGATTAATGAAGCTGGAGCAATGTCATCTTGGATTGCGGCAGGAACATCTTACACAAATCATGATATTGAAATGATTCCAATTTATCTATTTTATTCAATGTTTGGTTTTCAAAGAATTGGAGATTTGGCTTGGGCTGGTGCAGATAGTCAGTCTAGAGGTTTTTTGATTGGGGCAACAGCTGGAAGAACTACCCTCGCTGGTGAAGGGTTACAGCATCAAGATGGTCATAGTCACGTTCTAGCATCAACTATTCCAAATTGTATAAGCTATGATCCAACATTTCATTATGAGTTAGCAGTAATTTTTAGAGAAGGTCTAAGAAGAATGCATGAAAAAAGAGAAAATATTTTTTATTATATTACCACTATGAACGAAAATTATTCTCATCCAGAAATGCCAAAAGATAAAAACTGTGAAGAAGGTATTTTAAAAGGAATGTATAAAATAAGAGACTTTAATAAAAATAAAAAAACAAAAATTCAATTTCTTGGATCAGGAACTATTTTAAGAGAAATGATAAAAGGAGCAGAAATTTTACAAAATGAATATCAAATAGATAGTGAAGTTTGGAGTGTAACAAGCTTTAATGAATTAAGAAAAGATGGAATGGAAGTTGAGAGATACAATCTTTTAAATCCAGATAAAGAACAAAAAAAATCTTATGTAGAGGAATGCTTGGGAAAAACTGAAGGACCAATTATGGCTGCTTCTGATTATATGAGAATTAACTCTGATCAAATTAGACCTTATGTTGAAAAAAGTTTTTATTCTTTAGGAACAGATGGATTTGGAAGAAGTGACACGAGAAAAAATTTAAGAAATTTTTTTGAGGTTGATAAAGAACATATAGTTGCTTATGGTTTAAGCATTTTATCTAAAGAGCAGCTGATCGCCTCAAAATATGCCACAGAGGCGATGAAAAAGTTTAAAATTGATCCAAGCAAGCCAATGCCTACCAAACTATAAGGAAAGCATGTCTCTAATTGATTTAAAAGTACCAAATATCGGGGAATTTAAAGATGTAGAAGTAATTGAAGTTCTTGTTTCAGAAGGACAATCTATAGAAAAAAATGATCCATTAATTACGATAGAAAGCGACAAATCCAGCGTTGAAATCCCAAGTACTGAAAAAGGTAAAGTTGTAAATGTTACGGTTAAGGTTGGAGATAAGATTTCAGAGGGTTCAAAGATTTTAGAAATTGAGGTTAGTAAATCAAGTGATGCAGCAAAAACAAATGAAATTATTAATAATAACGAACAGTCATTACCTAAATCAGATGTCAAAATAGAAGATAGAATAAGTCAAATTACTCCAAGTCAAAATATCAGGAGCAAAAGCTTTAATGATAATTCACTTGCTCTTGCATCGCCGAAAGTAAGAAAATTTGCAAGAGAATTAGGAGTAAATATCAACAGCATATATGGAACTGAAAGACAAGGCAGAGTTACAGAAACTGATATAAAAAATTATATTTCAAATAATCAAAAAGCTTCATTAGATCGTAAAGAAGAAAAATCACCAAAAAAAATAAATTTAGAATACGCCCATTCGGAATTTGGTGAAATTGAAACAAAAGATATGCCAAGAGTAAAAAAATTAGCCTCGACATATCTAATGAATTCTTGGTCAAATATTCCTCATGTTACTAATCACGATGAAATTGATATTACAGAATTGGAAGATTTTAGAAATTCACTTACAGATATTTACACAGGTGAGAAAAAAAAAATTACACCTCTAGCATTTATTATTAAAGCTTTAGTTGCTTCTTTAAAAAAATTTCCAAGCTTTAATTCTTCTATAGATGAAATCGATTCTGGAAAAATGACTTTGAAAAAATATTATCATATTGGAATAGCAGTAGACACACCACACGGATTAATGGTTCCAAAAATTAGAGATGCAAACAACAAGAGTATTTCTGTAATTAGTAAAGATTTAAAAGAAGTTAGCGATTTATGTCGAAATCTTAAAATTGATAAAAAAGAATTATTTGGTGGCTCTATGACAATTACAAGCTTAGGAGGCATCGGTGGATCATTTTTTACTCCAATAATTAATTACCCAGAAGTTGCTATTCTTGGTGTTGGCAAAAGTCAAAAAAAACAAATTTTTATAAATGATAAATTTGTAACTCGTACTATGTTACCAATTTCATTATCATATGATCATCGAATTATAGATGGAGCAGAAGCTGCAAGATTTAATAATGATTTAAAAGACAATCTAGGTAAAAATTTTGCATACAAACTTGCAGTCTAATAATGTCTAAGACAATGTCCTTGTTAAGTGCTTTGTTATGCACTTTTATTTGGGGAACTACTTTTATAGCTCAAGAAACAGGAATGGATGAAATAGGTCCATTCACCTTCAACTCAATACGTTTTTTTGTAGGGTGTTTTGCGATCGTTCCTCTTGCCTATATTTTTGAGTATAAAAATTTTAGGTCTTCTTTCCAGGTGAGTAAAAAACTTTTTTTGTACCTTGTGACTTTAATTGGCTTATCGTTATTTTTAGGTTCAGCATTACAACAGGTAGCTTTAATTTATACAGATGTAGCAAATGCAGCATTTTTTACTATTTTTTATGTGCCAATGGTTCCAATAATAGTTTTTTTTCTTCATAAGAGAGAAATACATTGGAGTGTTTGGCCTTCAGTAATTTTGTGTGTAATTGGTGGCTACTTACTCACAAATTTTTATGACACGACTGTGAGAATTGGTGACGGTCTAGTTATTTTAGGTGCCTTTTTTTGGAGCACACATATAATTTTTACTGGCATGATCATTAAACGATTTAATTATCCTCTTACAATTGGTGCAATTCAAACATTTATAGTTGCGATATTATCTTTAATTATAGCAATAATATTTGAAGAATTAATTTTAGAAAATATTTTAAAAGAAAAAATTGAAATTTTATATGCAGGTATTTTGTCAGGAGGGTTGGCTTTTGTTTTACAGATTTATGCACAAAAAAATATAACCCCAGCTCCAGCAGCAATTATATTTTCTCTTGAAGGTGTGTTTGCAACTATAGCTGCGTGGTTTTTGTTAAATCAAATTTTAGATATTAATAATGTTTTAGGTTGTATTTTTATATTAAGTGGTGTTTTGTTATCCCAACTTTTACCTTTAGTTAAAAATAAAAAAATTTAGTATATTATATAGAATAACAAAAATGAGATTAATATTCTATATATTACAAATGCATTCATTGAAAATTTGTTAATATAAATTAAAAAATATTTAACTGTAATATAAGAAAAAATAAACGATAAGAAAATAGCAACCAATACTAGCATATTGTATTCAATTGTTTCCAAGGTAAGATTTTTTAGACTTAGAAAGCTAGCTCCAGCAAGAGCTGGGATGGAAAGTAAAAAAGAAATTTTACTAGAATCTACTCTATTAAACTTTAAAATTCTGGCTGCAGTAATTGTAATACCGGCTCTACTAACACCGGGTATTAGAGACAATATTTGAAATAATCCAATTATTAATATTGTTTTAAGATTTAAGTTAGTTGAAATTTTTTTATCAAATCTACTTCTATCAGCAAAAAAAAGCACAATTGCAAAAATTAAAGTCATCCATGCAATAATTTCTATATTTCTTAATAAATCTATTAAACCTGTTTTAAATAAAAAATATCCTACGATGATTAGAGGAATTGATCCAAAAAAAATTAATATTAAAATCCTCTGATTATTTTTAAGATCAAATAATTCTTTTTTAAAAAAAAATATTATTGCTAGCAGAGATCCTAAATGAAGCCCTATATCGATTAATAATGAGCTAGAGTGAAATTCATACAAAGTTGAAACTATAATCAAATGTGCTGAAGAGCTGATAGGCAAAAATTCAGACACACCTTGTATTAAAGAAAGAATAAAAATTTCTATAAAATCTTGAAACATATAAACTTCGTAGCTTAAAATTTTTTTTTTAAAACAATTCGATTTCAGTATACTAGCTATGCATTTTTGGAATTATTAAGAATTAAAGCCGTTAAAATTAAATTATAGGTCATAAATACTGTCCATTTTTAAGCTTTAACTAGTAAAAACAATGTATATTTTGCCATAAATTTAAAATTTATTATGACTGACAAAATGTTAAAATTTGTTGAGATAGGTCAACAAACTCCACCTAAAAGGGATGTAAGTAAAAGAAAATCAGATTTCAATGAAATATATGATGAGTTTATTGCTGATAAAGCAAAAGAACAGGCTAGTAGATGTTCACAATGTGGAGTTCCGTTTTGTCAGGTGCATTGTCCTCTAAGCAACAATATTCCTGATTGGCTAAAATTGACTGCTGAAGGAAGAGTTAAAGAAGCCTACGAACTATCACAAAGCACAAATAATATGCCGGAGGTTTGTGGACGTATTTGTCCTCAGGATAGATTGTGTGAGGGGAACTGTGTAATAGAGCAATCAGGTCATGGCACAGTAACAATTGGCTCAATGGAAAAATATATTACTGATACAGCATGGGAACAAGGTTGGGTAAAACCTATTAAAGTTGAAAGTGAAAAAAGTCAGAGTGTTGGAATAATAGGAGCAGGTCCAGCAGGCCTCGCTGCTGCAGAACAATTAAGAAAAGAAGGTTATAAAATTACAGTTTATGACAGGTATGATCGACCTGGTGGATTGTTGATTTATGGAATACCCAATTTTAAGTTGGAAAAATTTGTTGTTGAGAGAAGAACTAATTTACTAAAAGAAGGTGGTATCCAATTTGTTCAAAACTTTGAAGTTGGAAAAGACTCTACACTAGATCAGCTAAGAAAAAAACATGATGCACTGCTTATTGCAACAGGCGTTTATAAAGCCAGAGAAATAGATCTACCTGGAAATGATTTAAATAACATATTTCCCGCAATGGAATTTTTAACTGCTTCCAACAGAAAAGGCTTAGGGGATAAAGTAGATTTATTTGATAAAGGAATTTTAAATGCTGAAGGAAAAGATGTTGTGGTTATTGGTGGTGGCGATACAGCAATGGATTGTGTTAGAACATCTATTAGACAAAATGCAAAATCAGTGAAATGTTTATATAGAAGAGATAAAGAAAACATGCCAGGTTCAGCAAGAGAAGTTGCTAATGCTGAAGAAGAAGGTGTAGAATTTGTTTGGTTATCAAGCCCTAAAGCTTTTAAAGGTTTAAGTAAAATTGAAAAAGTTATAGTCGATCAAATTCAATTAGGAGAACCAGACGACTCTGGAAGAAGAAAACCTGAAATTAAAATTGGATCTGAATTTGAAATTAAAGCAGATATGGTAATAAAAGCTCTGGGTTTTGATCCTGAAAACCTACCGACATTATTTGACTCACCAGAACTCTCAGTTTCAAAATGGGGGACCATAAAAACTGATTTTGATACAATGGAAACGAATTTGAAAGGTGTTTTTGCTGCTGGAGATATTGTTAGGGGAGCCTCATTAGTGGTATGGGCTATCAAGGATGGTAGAGAGGCAGCGACTTCAATAAAAAAATATTTAGAAAGCAAAGAAATTAAACAATCTAAAGTCGCTTAATGAAAAATTATAAAAAAAATCAGGAATTATTAGAGAAAAACCATGTCTACTCAAAAGAAATGGAGCATGATGCTTGTGGAGTAGGTTTAATTGCTTCTACAGAGGGAAAAAAATCTCGTCAGATTGTCGAGTACGGAATTGAGGCGTTAAAAGCCGTTTGGCACAGAGGAGCTGTTGATGCGGACGGAAAAACTGGAGATGGAGCAGGTATTCATGTGGAAATACCAAAAGATTTTTTCATCGAGAAGATAGAAGTAACAGGACACAAATATGATAACGCAGAAATTTGTGTTGGGATGATTTTTTTACCAAGAAACGATTACGCTTCACAAGAAAACTGTAAAACAATTGTAGAAAGTGAGCTAACCAAAAATAATTTTAATATATATGGTTGGAGACAAGTACCAGTAAATCCAAAAGTTCTTGGAGAAAAAGCATTTCAAACAATGCCAGAAATAATCCAAGTTTTATTCAAATCAAATAACTCAGATTTATTAAATAAAGAGTTAGAAAGAAAAATTTACGAGACAAGAAGAAAAATTGAAAATAGCGCCTTTAATGCATCTTTGAATAATTTTTATATTTGTTCAATGAGCTCTAAGTCAATTATTTACAAAGGTATGTTTTTAGCTGAAGGAATATCTGATTTTTATTTAGATCTAAAAGATAAAAGATTTGTTTCAAGGTACGCAATATTTCATCAAAGATTTTCAACCAACACTGCACCTAGCTGGAATTTAGCACAACCCTTTAGAGCGATAGCTCATAATGGAGAAATTAATACATATAGAGGTAATAAGAATTGGATGCGTGTGCATGAAGAGGAAATGAACAGTCCTCTTTTTGATGATGTAAACAATTTGAAACCAGTGATTCAAAAAGGAGCGTCTGATTCTGCCGCCTTAGATAATGTTTTTGAGTTATTAAATATTTCTGGACAACCTGCTCCATTAGCTAAGTTAATGTTAGTGCCAGATGCTTGGTCAAAAAAAAGTAAAACTTTACCGAAGGATCATCAACAGTTGTTTAATTTTTTAAATAGTACTATGGAGCCATGGGATGGCCCAGCTGCAATTGCAGCAACAGATAACGAATGGGTCATAGCCGCCAATGATAGAAATGGTTTGAGACCACTTAGATATGCAATTACCAAAGATAAACTTTTATTTGCAGGCTCTGAGACTGGTATGATCGAGTTAAATGAAAAAAGAATTCTGTCCAAGGGAAGATTGGGACCAGGAGAAATAATTGGTGTTCGAATAGAGAAAGGGAAAGTATTTACTAATGAAAAAATTAAAGATTTTTTAGCAAAAGAATACAAACATTTTAATTCTCAAATTATAGATTTAGATGACAAGCTAACAATTTCTAATGAAAAAAATACATTTTCTGGAGATGAGTTAAGAAGAAAACAACACACTTTTGGTATAAGCTTAGAGGACTTAGAATTAATATTGCATCCAATGGCTGAAGATGCAAAAGAGGCAATTGGCTCAATGGGAGATGACACACCTCTTGCTGTATTATCTGACAAATATAGACCTTTATATCATTTTTTCAGGCAAAATTTTAGTCAAGTTACAAATCCACCAATCGACTCTTTGAGAGAAAATAAAGTGATGAGTTTGAAGACTAGATTTGGAAATTTAGGAAATATTTTAGATTTTGATACTTTAACTAAAGAAAATATTTACGTTCTAAATAGCCCAATTCTATCCAATTCACAATTTGATAAATTTATAAATTTCTTTGGAAAAAATTCTGCAGTAATTGATTGTACTTTTTCAAATGAGGAAACTTTATCACTTGCTATTGATAGAATTCAAAAAGAAGCTGAAATCTCAGTTAGGCAAGGTGTTACCCAAATAATCTTAAGTGATAAAAATCTATCATCTAAAAATTTACCAATTCCAATGCTTTTATGTGTTGGTGCAATAAATTCATTTTTAATACAAAAAAAATTAAGAGGATACGTATCAATAAATGTCCAATCAGGAGAGGCATTAGACACTCATTCATTTGCTACTTTAATTGGAGTTGGCGCAACAACGGTAAATCCTTATTTGGCGTTTGATAGTTTATACCAGAGATTTGAAAAAAAATTATTTGGTCAATTTAGTTTCGATGAATGTGTTGAGAGGTATATTAAATCTGTAAATGCTGGTCTTTTAAAAATTATGTCAAAGATGGGAATTTCTGTTTTAAGTTCTTATAGAGGCGGATGTAATTTTGAAACAGTTGGTCTAAGTAGAACAATTGTTGCTGACTATTTTCCAGGGGTAGTTTCAAAAATCTCAGGAATAGGTTTGTTAGGGATTGAAAAAAAAATAAGAGCTATTCACAAAGAAGCCTACGAAAGTACAGACACAGTTTTACCAATTGGGGGAATTTATCGTTATAGAAAAAATGGTGAAACACACCAATATCAAGGAAAACTAATTCATCTTTTACAAAGCGCCGTTGGATCTAATTCTTATGAGGGATATAAAAAATATGCTGAAGGTATTTATAATTTACCTCCAATAAATTTAAGAGATTTAATTGATTTTAGAAAAAGAAAATTAGGACCTTCAATTGATATCTCAGAAGTTGAACCTATTGAAAATATTTTAAAAAGATTTGGTAGTGGAAGTATGTCCCACGGAGCCTTGTCAAAAGAAGCACACGAGACCTTAGCAATAGGAATGAATAGAATTAAGGGTGCTTCATGCAGTGGCGAGGGTGGAGAAGATGAAAAGAGATTTAAAGTTATGGAAAGTGGTGATAGTGCAAATTCAAGAGTAAAACAAATTGCCTCAGCGAGATTTGGTGTAACAATAAATTATTTAAACAATTGTAATGAAATAGAAATAAAAATAGCTCAAGGTGCAAAACCTGGTGAAGGTGGTCAGTTGCCAGGATTTAAAGTTACAAAAGAAATTGCAAAACTAAGACATTCTACCCCAGGGGTAACTTTAATTTCACCTCCTCCTCACCACGATATTTATTCAATCGAAGATTTGGCTCAATTAATTTATGATCTAAAACAAATTAATCCTCAGGCAAGAATTGGTGTAAAATTAGTTGCTTCATCTGGGGTAGGCACAATTGCAGCTGGAGTTGCTAAAGCAAAAGCTGATATAATTTTAATTTCTGGACATAACGGAGGTACTGGAGCCACACCACAAACAAGTGTTAAATATGTTGGTATACCTTGGGAGATGGGATTAACTGAGGCCAATCAAGTTCTTACATTAAATAACTTAAGGCACAAAGTAACACTCAGAACTGATGGTGGAATTAAAACAGGAAGAGATGTTGTAATTGCCGCCATGATGGGAGCAGAAGAATATGGTGTTGCTACAACTGCTTTAGTTGCTATGGGATGCATTATGGTTAGACAATGTCATTCTAATACCTGCCCAGTAGGAGTGTGTACTCAAGATGAAAAATTAAGAGAAAAATTTACTGGCACTCCGGATAAAGTTGTAAATTTATTTACCTTTATAGCGTCAGAAGTTAGAGAGATTTTAGCTAGACTTGGATTTAAATCATTAAATGAGATTATTGGACGAACAGATCTATTAATGCAAGTTAGTAAAGCATCACCAAACTTAGATGATTTAGATTTAAACCCATTATTTGTTCAAGCAGATGCAGGAGATAATAAAAGATATTGTGAAAACCCTGAGATAAATTTTGTACCAGATACGCTTGACCAAGAGATATGGCCAGAAATTGAAAATGCATTAGATCAATCCAAAAAAATTGATAAAAAATATATTATAAAAAATACAAATAGAGCTGTTGGTACCAGAATAAGTCATCATCTTTACAAAAAATTTGGTTATGAGAAATTAGAAGATAACTTTTTATCTTTAACTTTTAAGGGTTCAGCTGGTCAATCATTTGGAGCTTTTGCCACAAAAGGTTTGAAGTTGGTTTTGGAAGGGGATGCTAATGATTATGTTGGAAAAGGACTTTCAGGTGGAATTATTTCTATCAAACTTTCTGAAGAAAGTAATTTAATCTCTAATGAAAATACGATTATTGGAAACACAGTTTTATATGGCGCAACTTCAGGAAAGTTATTTGCAGCAGGTCAAGCAGGAGAAAGATTTGCAGTAAGAAACTCAGGAGCAATTACAGTTATCGAAGGATGTGACTCGAATGGGTGTGAGTATATGACAGGCGGTACAGTTGTAATATTGGGCAATGTTGGGGATAATTTTGCAGCTGGTATGACAGGTGGAATGGCATTTGTTTATGATGCTTCGAATGATTTTAACAAAAAAGTTAACTCCGAGTCTGTCGTATGGCAAAAAGTTGAAACAGAGTTTTGGTCTAATTATTTAAAAGAATTAATAAATGAACATTCAAGAGAAACTAATTCTGAGCTATCAAAAAAAATTATAAATAATTTTAATGAAGAAATTGAAAATTTTATTCAAGTATGTCCTAAAGAAATGCTCGATAAACTTAGCAATCCTATTACCCTTAAAAAAACTATTAAGGAAGTAAGTTAAAGAATTAGACTGAGTTCATTAGTTAATATTTTTAACCATCTTTTTGAAGATAAACTATGATCTCCATTTTTAATAATGACTAGCTTTTTTCTAGCATTTTTGAAGAGTTTTAGCACTTTCCTCGAATAGACAACAGGCACGGACTCATCTTTTTCACCATGCACCATTGTAACATTTAGCTTTTGATTAATATTCTTTTTTAAAATTTTATTTTTTCGTCCATCTTTAATTAACTGTAGTGTAATTGGATATTCATATTTTCCATGTTTTAAATTAATTATCCCTTTTTGGGTAATTTCTCTCTTCATGCTTTTGTTAAATTTTTTCCACATTAAGTTTTCTAAAAATTCAGGTGCAGATCCGATTCCCAAAAAACCTATAATTTGTTTGTTAAATACTTTGAATTGATTAAGAGAAATCCATGCACCCATACTTGATCCAACTAAAATAAAATTATTTTTCTTAACAATTTTTTTAATTAATAAAGTGGTTTCCTTAGTCCATTTACTTATATTGCCATTAATAAATTTTCCTGAGGACTTTCCGTGACCTGAATACTCCAAAGCTAAAAATCCATAATTGTTTTTTTTTGCGAACTTTAAAAAATGTTTAGGTTTTTTTCCTTCAAGGTCAGACATAAAACCATGAAGAAAAATAATAAAGGGACCATTATCCTTGTCATGTTTTAAATAGCGAATTTTCTTAGAATTTGATAATTTACAGTAGCTATATTTCATCATTAAAGTTTAATACGTAATTCTATTAATATATAACAATATCAAATGTCATCTAATTTAAAAGTTTTGCAAGTTATTCCAAAACTGGGATATGGAGGTGCAGAAACAGGTTGCTATGATATTGCACATTATTTGCCAGAAAATGGCTGTAAGTCTTTTATAGTTACAAGTGGAGGCGAGTTAACAAAATTTATAAATAAAGAAAAAGTTAAATTAATTAAATTACCAGTACAAAGTAAAAATCCATTATTAATAATATTCAATACACTAGCTCTTATATTTATTATAATTTTTAATAATATTTCTATTGTACATGCAAGAAGCAGAGCACCAGCGTGGTCTTGTTTATTTGCAACAAAAATTACTAGAAGAAAGTTTGTAACAACATTTCATGGAACATATAATTTTAATAACAAAATAAAAAAATTTTATAATTCAGTTATGGTGAAATCTAATTTAATCATTGCTGGATCAAATTTTATTTTTTCTCATATCAAAAATAATTATTCAGATTATTTAGATATTAAAAATAAATTACTAGTGATTTTTAGAGGCATAAATGTAGATTATTTTGACCCCACTACAAAAACAGAAATAGAAGAAAAAAAATTATTAAAAAATTGGGGTATTGTAGAGAATAAAAAAATAATTTTATTGCCAGGCCGATTAACTTCATGGAAGGGCCAAGAATTATTTTTAGAAGCTATAAATATGGTGAATATTCAACTTGGTTATGAAGCTTTTTATGCTGTTATTCTTGGAAGTGATCAGGGCCGTGATTTATTTAAAAAAAAACTTATAAGATTGAGTGAACAATATAGAATGACTAAACAGGTAAAATTTATAGATCACTGTAAAGATATGGCTTTAGCCTACAAAGTTTCTGATATTATTATTTCAGCATCAATTGAACCTGAAGCTTTTGGAAGGGTAGCAGTTGAAGCACAGTCAATGGAAAAAGTAATAATAGCAAGTGATATTGGTGGATCAAACGAAACAGTAATTGATGAAAAAACCGGCTATCTTTTTGAGGCTGGCAATGCAAATTCACTTTCTAAAAAAATTCTAAAAGTATTAAATTTGGATGATACAACAATAAAAACAATAGGTACTGAAGGAAGAAAAAATATTGTAAACAAGTTTAATGTTGAAAAAATGTGCTTTTCTACTTATTCAGAGTACAAAAAATTAATTAATTAAATGCCTACTATAACATTACCAGATGGAAACAATTTAGAGTTTCCAAATAAAACAACAGGATTAGAAGTCGCTGAAAAAATTAGCACATCACTTGCTAAGCAGGCAATGATTGTTGCTGTTGATGGTCAATTGAAGGATTTAGATTTTGTAATTGATAAAGATTGTTCTGTAAAAATATTTACTTCAAAAAATGAAGAAGGATTAGAAACCATAAGACATGACACGGCACATATTCTAGCAATGGCCGTTCAAGAACTGTTTCCGGGTACACAAGTTACAATAGGACCTGTAATCGAAAACGGTTTTTATTATGATTTTGCAAGAAAAGAACCATTTACTGAAGATGACTTAAAAAAAATTGAAGATAAAATGAAAGAGATTGTTGATAGAGATGTTGTTACAAAAAGAGAAGTGTGGTCAAGGGAAAAGGCAATAGAACATTTTAAAAAAAAAGGTGAGATATATAAAGCTGAATTGATCGAAAGTATTCCTCAAGGTGAGGAAGTTTCAATATATTTTCATGGAGATTGGCATGATCTTTGTCGAGGCCCACATTTATCTTCCACTGGTAAAATTGGAAAATATTTTAAATTGATGAAGGTTTCAGGCGCTTATTGGAGAGGAGACTCAAATAATGAAATGCTTCAAAGGATTTACGGAACAAGTTGGGCCACTCAAAAAGATCTAGACGCATATCTAAAAAGACTCGAAGAAGCAGAAAAAAGAGATCACAGAAAACTAGGCAAAGAAATGGATTTATTTCATTTTAGAGAAGAAAGCCCAGGATCTGTATTTTGGCATGAAAAAGGATGGGCTCTTTTTCAAAAGTTAATTAACTATATGAGAGCTCGCCAAGATGCTGCGGGTTATAAAGAAGTAAACACACCAGAAGTGTTAGATCGTTTACTATGGGAAAAGTCGGGTCATTGGGAAAAATATGGGGAAAATATGTATACATCTGAAACACCTGACGAAAAAGTGTTTGCAATTAAACCGATGAATTGTCCTGGTCATATTCAAGTTTTTAACCAAGGGTTAAAAAGTTATAGAGACCTACCTTTGAGAATAACTGAGTTTGGAAAAGTTCACAGATATGAACCTTCTGGTGCTTTACACGGTTTATTAAGAGTTAGAGCATTTACTCAAGATGATGCACATATATTTTGTTCTGAAGACCAAATAACAAGTGAGTGTTTAAATGTTACTAATTTAATTTTAGATATTTATAAAGATCTTGGTTTTGAAAATGTAATTTTAAAATATGCAGATAGGCCAGAAGTTAGAGTTGGTGCCGATGAAGTTTGGGATAAAGCCGAAGCATCTTTACTTGAAGCAGTAAAAGCTTCAAAATTAGAGTATAGCGTAAATAAAGGTGAAGGTGCTTTTTATGGTCCAAAAATAGAATTTGTTTTAAGAGATGCAATCGGTAGAGATTGGCAATGTGGAACACTTCAAGTGGATTTAAATTTACCAGGTAGACTTGATGCATCATATGTAGATAAAGATGGAACAAAAAAAGTTCCTGTGATGTTACATAGGGCATTGTTTGGTTCTCTTGAAAGGTTTATAGGAATTTTAATCGAGCACTATGCTGGAAAATTCCCTTTTTGGATTTCTCCACTTCAAACTGTAGTAATTCCAATATCAGAGGAGTTCGATGATTATGCAACACAAGTTTCAAAAAAAATTAAACAAACTGGCATGAGCTCTTTTGTTGATCTAAAAAAACATAATTTGAATTATAAAATTAGAGATCATTCACTCGCAAAAATACCTCTATTATTAATTTGTGGTAAAAAAGAAGTTGACAGTAACTCAGTAACGATTAGAAGATTAGACTCTAATAAACAAGAAAATATGGATCTAGACGTATTCTTAAAAACATTCTCTGCTTTGAATAAAGCATCTTCAAACTAAGTGGCAGATTTTAAACAAAACTATTTTCAAAGAAGAACTAAGGACCGTGGTCCAAGATCTAATAATAGAATTTCATCACCTGAAGTTCAAGTTATAGGTAGTGATGGAGAGAACTTGGGAGTTATAAGCACGAACGAAGCTATAACAATGGCAAAAAATCAAGGATTAGATTTAATTGAAATTGCTGCAAACGCCAACCCACCAGTTTGTAAGATTATGGATATGGGTAAATTTAAGTATGATGCCCAGAAAAAAGCCAACCTTGCTAAGAAGAAACAAAAAATAGTTTTACTTAAAGAAATTAAAATGCGACCAGTTACAGAAACACACGACTATGAATTCAAAGTTAAAAATGCAAAAAAATTTATATCAAAAGGTGACAAGGTGAAATTTACAATTCGATTTAAAGGTAGAGAGTTGCAGCATTCACACCTTGGAAATGAATTGATGAACAAGATTAAAGAGGACATGAAGGAAGTTGGTAAAATAGAATTGCATCCTAAGTTTGATGGTAAGCAAATGATAATGGTAATTCAGCCTTTATAAGCCTTAATTAAGGTTGTAAATTTAAATCATTCTTTGTATAACCTCGCAGAATTATGCCAAAACTTAAAACAAAAAGCTCAGCAAAAAAAAGATTTAAAATATCTGCAAAGGGTAAGGTAATGACTGCCCAAGCTGGTAAGAGACATGGTATGATTAAAAGAACAAATTCACAAATTAGAAAATTAAGAGGCACTACTGCGATGTCAAAGCAAGATGGAAAAATTGTAAAATCGTACATGCCCTACAGCTTAAGAGGATAAAATGGCAAGAGTTAAAAGAGGCGTAACTAGCCGAGCTAAACATAAAAAAGTTTTAAAAGCCGTTAAGGGCCAATGGGGTAGAAGAAAAAATACTATAAGAGTTGCAAAGCAAGCAATGGAAAAGGCTATGCAATATGCATACCGAGATAGAAGAAATAAAAAGAGAGATTTTAAATCTCTTTGGATACAAAGAATTAATGCTGGTGTTAGAGCTGAAGGTCTAACATACTCTAAGTTTATTAATGGATTAACTAAGTGTGGAATTACTATTGATAGAAAAATTCTTGCAGAAATTGCTTATGATAGTCCAGAGGCATTTAAAACAATAGTACAAAAAGCTCAATCAGCTTTAAATTAATCTCTATTGTTTTTATTTCTTTAAGAAATAATCTGTGTTCATGTCTGATATTAAAAAAATTAAAGAAGAATTTCTTAATAAATTGCAAGGCAATTTAACTTTATCTGAGACAAACCAAATCAAAACAGACCTATTTGGAAAAAATGGAATTATTTCACTTGAGTTTAAAAAAATTGGTCAAATAGATGAAAGTGAAAGAAAAACATTTGCCTCCGATTTAAATGAAATAAAAAATGTCTTACAGAATGAAATAGAAAATAAAATCAGTAAAATTGAACAGCTTGAAATAAATGAAAAGCTTAATAAAGAAAAGATTGATGTAACACTTCCGACAAGACCATATTTGAAGGGAAAAATTCATCCTGTATCACAAACCATTGATGAGATATCCTCTATTTTTTCAGAAATTGGTTTTAGTGTTGAAGAGGGACCTGATGTAGAAAATGAATATAACAATTTCACTGCATTAAATACGCCAGATAATCATCCAGCAAGAGATATGCATGATACTTTTTATCTAGATGAAGATAAGCAAAAACTTTTAAGAACGCATACTTCGCCAGTTCAAATTAGAACAATGTTAAAAGATAAACCCCCATTTAAAATCATTGCACCAGGAAGAACTTATCGGTCTGATAGTGATCAAACACATGCCCCTATGTTTCATCAAGTTGAAGGATTACATATCGATAAAAATATTAACATGGGTCATTTAAAAGGATGCTTAAATTATTTTATAAAAGAGTTTTTTGAAGTTGATAAAATAAAGATGCGATTTAGACCAAGTCATTTTCCATTTACTGAGCCTTCAGCAGAAGTAGATATCGGTTATGAATTAAAAGATGGAAAAATAGTTATTGGAGAGGGTGATAAATGGTTAGAAATATTAGGCTGTGGTATGGTTCACCCAAACGTTTTAAATAATGTAAATGTAGATAGTAAAATTTATCAAGGTTATGCATTTGGAATTGGCATTGATAGACTTGCGATGCTTAAATATGGAATAAATGATTTAAGAGCATTTTTTGAATGTGACTATAGATGGCTTAATCATTTTGGTTTCGATCCATTAGACGTTCCTAGTAATTATAGAGGTTTAAGTAGATGAAAATTACTTATGATTGGTTAAAAGATCACCTAAAAACTAAATCTACTGAGGCTCAATTAATAGAAAAATTAACAGATATAGGACTGGAAGTAGAGAGTGTAGAGACACCATCATCAGATTTTGATGCTTTTAAAATTGCAAAGATAATTAAAACAGAAAAACACCCAGATGCAGATAGGCTAAAAGTTTGCGATGTTGATGTTGGAGAAAAAGATTTAGTTAAAGTAGTTTGTGGTGCTCCAAATGCAAGAGAAGGTTTGTTTACTATTTATGCACCTCCAGGAGCCACCATACCAAAAAATAAAATGAAGCTGTCCATAAGTAAAATAAGAGGTGTAACTTCTTATGGAATGCTTTGCTCAGAGTCAGAATTAAGCTTATCCGAAGACAGTGATGGAATAATAGAATTAGATCAGTCCAAATATAATAAAAAAATTGGAAAAAAATATTTTTCTAAAAATCAATCAAATTTAATTGATTTATCGATTACACCAAATAGACCAGATTGCCTAGGTGTAAAGGGTATTGCAAGAGATCTTGCATCAACAGGTTTTGGAAAGTTTGTTGAAAGAAAAGAAAAGAAAATAAAGTCTAAATTAAATCAAAAAATTAAAATTAAGATCAATAAAGAAAAAAACCAAGGTTGCACTTCGTTTGGGAGTTGCCTCATAACAAATATAAAAAATTGTGAAAGCCCTCAATGGTTAAAAGATAAATTAATTTCTATTGGTCAAAAACCAATCTCAGCTGTCGTCGATATAACTAACTATGTAATGTTAGATTTGAATAGACCGCTTCATGCATATGATGCAGACAAGATTGATAAAGGGATAATTGTAAGAAATTCAAAAAAAGGAGAGCGTTTTACCGCTTTGGATAACAAGGATTATACACTTGAAGAAAACATGTGTGTGATTTCAGATAATACTGGAGTTTTGGGTTTAGGTGGTATTATTGGGGGCACAAGATCTGGAACCGAGTTAGATACAAAAAATGTTTTAATTGAGTCTGCATATTTTGACCCAAGATCTATTAGAAAAACTTCAAAGTTATTAAATATTGATACAGATGCTAAATTCAGATTTGAAAGAGGAATTGACCCCTTATCAATTGAACAAGGAATTAATAGAGCGGCAGAATTAATCAAAGAAATTTGTGGTGGGGAGGTAAGCAGAATCGATATTCAAAAAATTGAAAAGTTTGAAAAAACAAAAATAGAATTTGATTCAAATTTATTTGAAAAAATTTCTGGATTTAAAATATCAACTAAAGAAATGACACAGATATTAAAGCACTTAGGTTTTGAAGTAAAATCAGGTAAAAATAATTTAAAACTCAAAGTTCCGTCTTGGAGACCTGATGTTACAAAACCAATTGATGTAGTTGAAGAATTAGTAAGAATTCATGGATATGATAAAATAAAAACTATAGATCCTGAAAAAACGAGGATTAAACCTACTCTAACAAAATCACAAAGACAGTTTCATTTTTTACAAAGATCTCTTGCATCAAAGGGATATCTTGAGACAATAACTTGGTCTTTTACCGACTCTAAAATAAACGATTTATTTAGGGAGCAAAAAAATTCTATTGAGATAGTTAATCCCATAAGTTCAGACTTGAACGTTTTAAGAAACTCAATTTTTTCAAATTTAATTTTTTATTTAAGTAAAAATCTTGATCGTGGATTTAAAGATGTTTCCTTGTTTGAAATAGGTCCTGTGTTTTTTGGATCTGAACCAGGTCAGCAAGAAACTGTAATTGGCGGTTTAAATGCTGGTAAAAAATCAAGATTATCTTGGTTAGATAAATCGAGAAATGTAGATGTTTATGATGCAAAACAAGTAGTAATTCAAACTTTAGAAGAAGCTGGTTTTAATCCAAATAAACTTTTTATTGATGACAATACTCCAAATTACTTTCACCCTGGAAAATCAGGAAGAGTTTTTCTAAACAAAGGTAAAGAACATTTAGCAGCTTATTTTGGTGAGCTGCACCCAAATATTATTAAAAAATTAGACATAAAGACAGAGGCATTAGTTGGTTTTGAAATATTTATAGATAATTTAAAGATTACAAAAAAAAGTTTAAATGATCAAAAGTCTAAATTTGAAGTATCAGATTATCAAAAATCAGAAAGAGATTTTGCATTTATAGTAGATAAAAATTTTATCTCTCAAGACTTAATTGATGTAATTTATAACGTAGATAAAAACCTAATTAAGGAAGTTAAAATTTTTGATGTTTATCACGGTGAAAATATACCTGAGGACAAAAAATCTATAGCTATTAATGTATCAATTCAATCAAATGAAAAAACGCTTAAAGAGCAAGATTTGGATTTATTAAACAAATCTATAATTGAATTAGTAGAAAAAAAAACTGGTGCTAAAATTAGATCATAGAAACAATGGACACTATTGATCATATTAGAAATTTTGCAATCATTGCACATATTGATCATGGAAAATCAACTATAGCAGATAGAATAATTCATAAATGTGGTGGGTTGACCGAAAGAGAGATGAAGGATCAAGTTTTAGACTCGATGGATATTGAGCGAGAAAGAGGAATTACAATCAAAGCCCAAACTGTAAAGTTAAATTATAAATCAAAAGATGGAAAAAATTATATTTTAAATATAATTGATACACCTGGACATGTTGATTTTAGTTATGAGGTTTCTAGATCTTTATATGCGTGTGAAGGATCTATTTTAATAGTAGACAGCACACAAGGAGTTGAAGCACAAACACTTGCAAACGTTTATCAAGCTTTAGATATTAATCATGAAATTATCCCTGTTTTAAATAAAACTGATTTACCAGCATCAGATATTGAAAAAACAAAGAAGCAAATAGAGGATGTAATAGGTATTGATACAGAAAATGCAGTGCCTTGCTCAGGAAAGACAGGTGAGGGAATTGAGGATATATTAGAAAAAATTATTACTTTATTACCTGCTCCTAAGGGTAAACCTTCTGATGATCTAAAATGTTTGCTAGTTGATAGTTGGTATGACACTTATCTTGGAGTGGTAATTTTAGTTAGAGTTATCAATGGAAAATTAACCAAAAATATGAAAATAAAAATGCTTTCAACAAATCAAGATTATATTGTTGAAAAAGTGGGGGTCTTTACTCCAAAACCTAAAGACATGAATGAATTAAATTCAGGTGAAATTGGTTTTATTACTACAGGTATAAAAGTTTTATCTGAAACAAAAGTTGGCGATACCATTTGTGATGCAACCAAACCTACAGTAGAGGCCTTACCAGGTTTTAAGCCAAGTAAACCAGTTGTTTTTTGTGGTTTATTCCCTGTTGACAGTTCTGAATACCAAAAATTAAAAGATGGCTTAGCTAAATTACAATTAAATGATGCAAGTTTTTCTTTTGAAGCAGAATCTTCATCTGCATTAGGATTAGGTTTTAGATGTGGTTTTTTAGGATTATTGCATCTTGAAATTATTACTGAAAGACTAGAAAGAGAATTTGATGTTAATTTATTAACCACAACACCAGGAGTTGTTTATAAAGTTAATTTAAATAATGGAGAAACATTAGATCTTCAAAATCCATCAAGCTTACCAGATCCAACTTTAATAAAAACCATCGAAGAGCCATGGATTAAAGCAACTGTTATTACTCCTGATCAATATCTAGGATCAATAATTAAACTTTGCCAAGACAAAAGAGGCATACAAACTAATTTAACTTACTCAGGCAATAGAGCTGTATTAAGCTATGAACTGCCATTAAATGAAGTTGTATTTGATTTTAATGATAAGATTAAATCCATGACTAGCGGGTATGCAAGTTTTGACTACGAAATTGCTGAATACAGAGAAGGTGACTTGGTTAAATTAGGTATTTTAGTCAATGGTGAACCAGTTGATGCTTTGGCAATGATGATACATAAAGATTTTGCTCAAAGAACAGGCAGAGAAGTCTGTGAAAAGTTAAAAGATTTAATTCCAAGACATAATTTCATGATACCTGTTCAGGCAGCAATAGGAGGTAAAATAATTGCAAGAGAGACCATCAAGGGTTTTAAGAAAGATGTATTAACTAAAATACATGGAGGTGGTGCAACCGATCGTAAAAGAAAACTACTAGAAAAACAAAAAAAAGGTAAAGCAAGATCCAAACAATTTGGACGAGTTGAAATACCTCAAGAAGCGTTTATTGGTGTACTCAAAATATCAAAAGAGAAATAATTGGAGAGGTGGCCGAGTGGTTGAAGGCGCACGCTTGGAAAGCGTGTAAAGGAGCAATTCTTTCATGGGTTCGAATCCCATTCTCTCCGCCATTAAATAAGCCACATTTTATAATACAATTCTTATCATCATTAAATGTAGTGATGCAATATAAGTCAGCATTTTTTTTAAAAAATGGTATAATTCAGCTTTTCCAATTATTAAAAAATGACAGATAAAAATTCATATCAAGCAGACTCGATAAAAGTACTTAAAGGTCTTGAAGCTGTGAGAAAAAGACCAGGCATGTACATTGGGGATACCGATGATGGAACAGGTTTACATCATATGGTTTATGAAGTTGTAGACAATTCTATAGATGAGGCTCTAGCTGGTTACTGTAAAAATATAAATGTTAAGATTAATCCTGATGGGACAGTTACAGTAAGTGATGATGGTAGAGGTATTCCTGTTGATATGCATAAAGGAGAAAAAAAATCTGCCGCAGAAGTGATTATGACCCAACTTCATGCAGGAGGTAAATTTGATCACGATTCATATAAGGTATCAGGAGGACTTCATGGTGTTGGAGTATCTGTTGTTAATGCACTATCAGAAAAATTAGAGCTAGAAATTAATAGAGAGGGCAAAAAATATTTCATAGAGTTTAAAGATGGTGATGCAAAAAAACCTTTAAAAGAAATAGGTAAATCTAAAGAGACAGGAACAAAAATTACTTTTTTGCCATCTAAAGAAATTTTTTCATCAATAAAATTTAGTCCCAACATTCTAATAAAAAGGATGAGAGAATTAGCTTTCTTAAATAAAGGTATTAAAATTATCTTTACAGATGCAAGTGTAAAGAAAGAAAAAGTTACCGAATTTAAATTTGAAGGAGGTGTTTTAGAGTTTGTTGAATTTTTAGATGAAAAAAGAGAAAAACTACAAAACAAAAATGGTAACGACTTATTTAAAAAACCAATTTATATTGAGGGTAAAAAAGACAACATAGAAATAGAATGTTCTTTGAAATGGAATGCTGGATACTCTGAAGATGTACTTCCATATACTAATAATATTTTTCAAAAAGATGGTGGTACTCACGTTTTAGGATTTAGAAGTGCACTTACTAGAATTATTAATAAATATGCAAATGAGCATAACTTATTAAAAAAAAATAAATTAGCTATTTCTGGTGACGATATCAAAGAGGGACTTACATGTGTATTATCGACCAAAATTCCTGATCCAAAATTTTCATCACAAACTAAAGACAAGTTAGTTTCTTCGGAAGTTAGGATGATTGTTGAAACAATTGTTAATGAAAAATTATCAATCTGGTTTGATCAAAACCCTTCTGTTGCAAAAATTATTCTTGCAAAAATCATTCAAGCAGCAATGGCAAGAGATGTAGCTAGAAAAGCTAGAGAAAATGTAAGAAGAAAAGGTGCTTTAGAATTAAGTGGTTTGCCTGGGAAATTGGCAGATTGTCAAATTGGAAAACAAGAGGGAACAGAATTGTTTATAGTTGAGGGAGATTCAGCAGGGGGTTCTGCAAAACAAGGAAGAAATAGATCTAATCAGGCAGTTTTACCTCTAAGAGGAAAAATATTAAATACTTATGTAGAAGACATTCAATTAAAAAAAAATGGTAATAAAGACGGTTCAGAGCAAAGAACTAAAGCTCTATCCAAAATGATTTCATCAAATGAAATTGTTACTTTAATAAATGCACTTGGCTTAGATCCAAAAGCTGAAGAAATAGATCTCAAAGACCTGAGATATGGTAAAATTATAATCATGACCGATGCTGATGTTGACGGTTCTCACATTAGAGCTTTATTGCTAACTTTTTTCAACAACAAACCATTTAATAAACTAATTGAACATGGTCATGTATATTTAGCTCAACCGCCTTTGTTTAAAATTAATAAAGGCTCCAAAGGGATTTATATTAAAGATGAAAAGGAATTAGAGGAATATATTATCAATAACAATAAAGATTTAAAAAAATTAAAAAAAGGATCAAAAGAATTTATTGCTCGTGTTGATGAGGAAAAATCTAAGATGAACATTCAAAGATTTAAAGGATTGGGAGAAATGAACCCAGAGGAGTTGTGGAGCACTACACTTGATCCTGAGACGAGAAATTTACTTCAAGTTCAATATTCTAAAGATCTTAAAAAAGATCAAAGCCTAATACATACCCTCATGGGTAATGATGTAGCTTTAAGAAAAGATTTTATTATCTCTAACTCTATAAATGTTCAAAATCTAGATATTTAAAATGAAGTTTTTTGAAACTTCAAAATATTTTTCACTAAAAAAATCAACTTACATCACTTTAAGATGGATTGGTTTTTTTGGTCAACTTTTAGCAATTTACACTGTTCATAGATTATTAGAGTTTGAGTTTAATTTTTTATTAGCAAATTTGGCTATTCTGGTAGGAATACTAAGTAATTTATTTTTAATATATATTTATAAGAAAACTCAGCTTTCAGAAAGGTCAGCATTTATATTTCTAATCATAGATATATTGCAACTAACATTTCTTTTATATTTAACAGGTGGGGTTGCTAATCCATTTATAATTTTTTTAATTATACCAAGTATATTTTCATCTTTTAATTTGGGTTTTAGAATAAATGTGTTTATTGTGGTAATTACCTCCATATCCATTCTATCATTAACATTTTTTTATCAGCCACTTCCTAGCCCTTTAAATCTAACGAATACAATTAATGAATATGTCTATTATTCTATTCCATTGGCACTTATTTCTGCATTAATTTTTATGAACTATTTTGCTTTATCATTTGAAGATCAAACACGATTACGAAAAGAAGCCTTGAGTAGAATGGATGAGGTAATGGCAAAAGAGCATGAACTTTTATCTCTAGGAGGACAAGCTGCTGCTGCAGCACATTCACTTGGCACTCCTTTATCAACAATAAAATTAGTTGCGCAAGAATTGAAGAAACAATTTAAAGATCAAAAAGATGTAGAAAAAGATATCGAATTATTAACCAGTCAGGTTGATCGATGCAATGAGATATTAAAAAGATTAAGCTTAAATGCAAACGAGGAGGATGATTTTATCGATGAAGATTTATCAGTAAAAGATTATTTAGATGAAATTATAACTTCATTTGAAAACATCAGTGATAAAAATTTTGTATTTAATTTTGATCAAAACTCTAATCATCAAAAAATTATTAAGTCTATTGAGATTATATATGGTTTAAGAAATTTTATAGGAAATGCTAATAAATTTGCAAAAAAAAATATTTTTATAACTTTAAAAAGCGATAGCGAATTTACCGAAATTACTATTGAAGATGATGGGCCAGGGTATCCTAGCGATATTCTGCCAAAAATTGGTGAACCTTATTTAAAAACATTTAATAGCGATCAAAAATCAAGAGCTGGACTTGGATTAGGTATCTTTATTGGAAAAACACTTTTAGAAAAAAATTTTGCAAATGTTAATTGTAGAAATTCAAAAACCAGAAGTGGGGCCGAGGTTGTAATTAAATGGAAAAATAAAGATTTAT
>Ga0255752_10001698_pt1 | contig 25328 bp, 19 predicted proteins | sample 011ome_25_FD_179952 | JGI IMG/M metagenome (GOLD analysis project Ga0255752, IMG submission 179952) | Coastal salt marsh microbial communities from the Groves Creek Marsh, Skidaway Island, Georgia - 011512CT metaG (version 2) | ecosystem: Environmental > Aquatic > Marine > Intertidal zone >... | reverse complement strand
GCGGCCTTTTTATCTGATACCCACCTTAAAAGCAGGTATCGGCATGCAGCAAGATCGATTAGTCGAGGATCTTCGCTACAACACCAGCACCTACAGTACGACCACCTTCACGAATCGCGAAGCGCAGACCGTCTTCCATCGCAATAGGAGCGATCAACTCAACAGTCATTTGTACGTTGTCGCCAGGCATAACCATTTCTACGCCGTCAGGCAGCTCACAAGCACCTGTTACGTCGGTAGTACGGAAGTAGAACTGTGGACGATAGCCTTTAAAGAATGGCGTGTGACGACCACCTTCATCTTTAGACAGTACGTACACTTCTGCTTCGAACTTGGTGTGTGGCGTAATTGAACCAGGCTTGGCCAATACTTGACCACGCTCTACTTCTTCACGCTTGGTACCACGCAATAGAACACCAACGTTCTCACCAGCGCGACCTTCGTCGAGCAGCTTGCGGAACATTTCTACACCAGTACAAGTAGTCGTTGTGGTGTCTTTAATACCGATGATTTCGATTTCTTCACCGACATTGATAATGCCACGCTCAACACGACCAGTTACAACGGTACCACGACCGGAGATAGAGAATACGTCTTCGATAGGCATCAGGAATGCACCATCAATAGCACGCTCTGGCTCAGGAATGTATTCGTCCAGCGCTTCTACCAGCTTCCTAACAGCAGTTGTGCCGAGCTCGTTGTCGTCTTTACCTTCCAACGCCATCAATGCAGAACCTGCAATAATAGGCGTGTCATCACCTGGGAATTCGTAAGTGTCGAGCAACTCACGCAGCTCCATTTCTACCAATTCCAACATTTCGTTGTATTCTTCTGAGCCTACACCGCCACAGTCTTCTGCCAACAGGTCTGCTTTGTTCAGGAAGACAACAACGTAAGGTACACCTACCTGGCGAGACAACAGGATGTGCTCACGGGTTTGAGGCATAGGGCCGTCTGTTGCACCACATACCAAGATAGCGCCGTCCATTTGGGCAGCACCAGTGATCATGTTTTTCACATAATCGGCGTGTCCTGGACAGTCAACGTGGGCGTAGTGACGCGTGGGGGAATCATACTCAACATGAGAAGTTGCGATAGTAATACCGCGCTCACGTTCTTCCGGTGCGTTATCGATACCGTCGAATGCTACGGCATCACCACCCCACACTTCTGCACATACGCGGGTCAGCGCCGCTGTCAGAGTTGTTTTACCATGGTCAACGTGACCAATTGTGCCCACGTTTACGTGGGGCTTGTTACGTTCGAACTTTTCCTTTGCCATTACTATAACCTCTAAACTAAAGTCTAAATTTTTAAATTAAAATTGATTTTTGGACATAATCTCATCAGCGACAGCACGTGGCGCTTCAGAGTACTTCTCAAATTCCATGGTGAACGTTGCACGCCCCTGTGTTGCCGAGCGCAGATCTGTCGCATAGCCAAACATCTCTGCCAACGGAACTTCCGCATCAACAATTTTGCCCATGGTGCCATCATTCATTCCTTGAATAACACCACGGCGTCGGTTCAGGTCTCCCACCACATCGCCCATGTTTTCTTCTGGTGTAACCACTTCGACTTTCATCATGGGCTCTAGTAACACCGCACCACCATCTTCAGCGAGCTTTTTAGTCGCCATAGACGCAGCAATCTTAAAGGCCATTTCATTGGAATCCACATCGTGGAAAGAACCATCATGTAATGTAGCCTTTAGCCCCAACAGTGGATAACCTGCCAGAACACCATTTTGCATTTGTTCTGAAATGCCTTTTTCAACCGCTGGAATATACTCACGCGGTACAGCACCCCCAACAATTTCATTTACAAACTCGAGCCCTTCTGCACCGGCATCTTCGCCTGGCTCAAACTTGATACAAACATGACCATATTGACCACGGCCACCGGACTGCCGAATGAATTTGCCTTCGATTTCACAGATATTGCGAATAGCTTCACGATAAGCAACTTGGGGCTTACCAATGTTGGCCTCGACACTGAATTCCCGGCGCATGCGCTCAACCAGAATATCCAAATGCAATTCACCCATTCCAGAGATAATCGTTTGGCCGGTTTCTTCATCAGTTTTAACTCTGAAAGAAGGGTCTTCTTGGGCCAACTTACCTAGGGCAATGCCCATTTTTTCCTGATCTGCTTGAGATCTAGGCTCTACGGCTACAGAAATAACCGGCTCGGGGAACTCCATACGCTCCAGAACAATTTTTCCATTTTCTGCACAAAGAGTATCGCCCGTTGTCACATCCTTCAGACCAATGGCTGCAGCAATGTCACCCGCCAAAACTTCTTTGATATCTTCACGGCTGTTAGAGTGCATTTGCACCATACGGCCTACTCGCTCTTTCTTGTGCTTAACGGAGTTATAGAGCGCTGTGCCACTTTCCAACTTGCCAGAATAAACACGGAAGAATGTTAAAGTACCAACAAAAGGATCGGTCGCAATTTTAAAGGCCAACGCAGAAAAAGGCGCATCATCGTCTGCTTCACGAGTAGCGAGGGTTTCACCATCTTCCAGTGTTCCCTCAATGGCTTTAACCTCTGTGGGAGATGGTAAATACTCGACTACGGCATCCAATACTGCCTGAACACCTTTATTCTTGAATGCCGAACCACCAAGAACTGGGACTATTTCGTTGGCCAATGTGCGCTGGCGAATTGCCAACTTAATTTCTTCCTCTGACAGTTCAGTACCATCCAGGTATTTTTCCATCAGGTCATCGTTAGCTTCTGCCGCAGCCTCGATAAGATACTCACGCATCTCTTCACACTGGAGCAAAATATCTTCTGGTATATCCGCATAATCAAAGGTCATACCCTGATCAGACTCATTCCAGAGAATCGCTTTCATTTTGATCAGATCAACAACGCCTTTAAATTCTTCTTCAGCGCCAATTGTCATTTGTAAAGGTACCGCGTTGGCACCGAGTCGATCTTTTAGTTGATCAACAACCATCATAAAGTCAGCGCCGGCACGGTCCATTTTGTTCACAAAAACCATACGGGGAACTTCATACTTATTGGCTTGGCGCCAAACAGTTTCTGTTTGCGGCTGAACACCGGAAGAGCCACAAAGTACAACAACGGCACCATCTAAAACCCGCAGTGAACGTTCCACTTCAATGGTGAAGTCAACGTGCCCGGGCGTGTCAATAATATTGATACGGTGCTGGTCAAACTGCTGCTGCATGCCCGCCCAAAAACAGGTAGTTGCCGCGGAGGTAATGGTAATACCCCGCTCCTGTTCTTGCTCCATCCAGTCCATGGTCGCGGCGCCATCGTGAACTTCACCAATCTTATGGGAGAGCCCTGTATAGAACAGCACTCGCTCAGTCGTGGTGGTCTTACCAGCATCAACGTGTGCGCAGATACCAATATTGCGATAGCGGGCAATGGGAGTCTTACGAGCCACAATTTTCCCCAACAAAATCAATTTAAAACAGAATCTTAAAAACCACAAAAGGTAGCTGACAACAGCTACCTTTTGGTGATGACTAAACTGGCTTGTACTAAATAAACAAGTAAACCAGCAAGCTCTAAACTTAACAGTGTAAAGTTTAGAACCGGAAGTGAGAAAACGCCTTGTTGGCTTCAGCCATACGGTGAACATCTTCACGCTTCTTAACAGCACCACCTTTGTTCTGCTGGGCATCAATGATTTCACCAGCTAAACGTTGTGCCATGGATTTTTCACCACGGTTACGTGCGTAATCCACCATCCAACGCATAGCCAAAGCTACACGACGAGAAGGGCGAACTTCAATTGGCACCTGATAGGTAGCACCACCAACACGGCGGGATTTTACTTCCACGGAAGGTGCGATATTTTCCAATGCTGTTTCAAAAGCAGCAATAGGATCTTCATTAAGACGGCTCTCAACGAGATCCAGGGCACCATAGACGATACTTTCAGCAACAGCTTTCTTGCCGCTGATCATCACATGGTTCATAAACTTGGCTAGGGTGACATTACCGAACTTTGGATCCGGCAGTATTTCACGCTTAGCGACGACTCTTCTTCTAGGCATAATCTTGCTCTTCTCTTCAGGGTTTTCCGGGATGAACCTGTGATTTCCACACCCGGCCTTACTCAGTTTTTACCGATATAACGTAGGCTATTCACTTAACAGCACTAAACATAAACGTCTTACTTAGGACGCCCTTATTTAGGTCGTTTGGTACCATACTTAGAGCGACGTTGTTTACGATTGCTCACACCAGCAGTATCAAGGCTTCCACGAACAGTGTGATAACGCACACCGGGAAGATCCTTAACACGACCGCCACGAATCAAAACAACACTGTGCTCTTGCAGGTTATGCCCTTCACCACCGATATACGAAGTTACTTCGAAACCGTTGGTCAGACGAACACGACATACTTTACGTAGTGCTGAGTTCGGCTTTTTAGGTGTAGTTGTATACACCCGGGTACATACACCGCGACGCTGAGGACAAGCCTGTAGCGCGGGCACATCGCTTTTGGCGACTTTACGTTTTCTCGGCTTACGAACCAACTGGTTGATCGTTGCCATTCATTTACTCCAAAATAAAAAAATGCCTTCCATAGGGAAGACTCTAAAAAATAGATCTGTAAAAACAGACCCCTATTCCATGCTCTGAAATGAGGGAGGCGGCATTCTAAAGATACCGCACCCTCGAGTCAAGCAGCTCACATGGAGGAGCCGCCGCTCAATTTCTTACACTTCGTCAGAGCTTATTCGTCAGAGCTAAGCGCTTCACTCAGTGCTGCTTCAATATCACTTGCACTCACTGTCGTTTCGCTAACGGTTTCACGATCTTTCTTACGCTGTGCGTGGTAAGTCAAACCGGTACCTGCTGGAATCAAACGACCTACAACAACGTTCTCTTTCAGGCCACGCAGACCATCGGCTTTCCCAGTAACAGATGCCTCGGTAAGAACTCGAGTCGTTTCCTGGAACGATGCAGCTGAGATAAAGCTTTCTGTCGCAAGAGAAGCCTTGGTAATACCCAGCAACAGACGCTCATACTTCGCAGGGAACTTGTCATCCGCTACCAGCTTCTCGTTCTCCTCGAGTACACGGTTATATTCAACCTGCTCACCCTTCACAAAGCTGGAATCACCCATTTCAGTAATTTCTACTTTGCGCAGCATCTGGCGACAAATAACTTCGATGTGCTTATCGTTAATTTTTACACCCTGCAGACGGTATACGTCCTGAATTTCGTTAACGATATATTTAGCCAGTGAATCAACACCCTGGAGGCGGAGAATATCGTGAGAGTTCTCAGGACCGTCCGCAATGGTCTCACCCTTAATCACATTCTCACCTTCATACACGCCCAACTGACGCCACTTTGGAATCAATGCTTCATAGTGATCACTGCCATCTGGGAGCAACTCACCATTAGGTGGGGTGATAACCAAACGGCGCTTACCTTTGGTTTCTTTACCAAAGGTAACCGTACCCGTAATTTCAGCCAGGATAGCCGGATCTTTCGGCTTACGCGCTTCAAACAGGTCAGCAACCCTTGGCAAACCACCTGTAATATCACGGGTCTTTGAACCTTCTTGCGGGATCCGAGCAATAATATCACCAGCACCCACATGGCTCGCATCGGTGATACTGAGAATAGCATTGGGCGGCAACATATAGTGCGCAGGTACAGTCGAATTGGCAAAGGTTAGCTCTTTACCTTTGCTATCCAACAAGGTCACCATTGATTTAAGGTCTTTACCAGCTGAAGGGCGCTCATTAGGATCAATCACAGCAATATTAGAAAGACCTGTCATGTCATCCGTTTGAGTGCGAATACTTAGGCCTTCTTCCATACCAGAGAAGGCAGTTTTACCAGCAACTTCTGTAATAATTGGGTGAGTGTGTGGATCCCAATTGGCAACCACATCTCCAGCTGCAACAGTAGCGCCTTCCTTGACTTTAATCACAGCACCGTAAGGTAATTTATAGCGTTCGCGCTCACGACCATTTTCATCGGCTAATGCCAACTGACCAGAACGAGATACCGCCACCAATTCGCCATTCTCTCGCTCAACAACTTTAATATTAACAAGCCGTACCGTTCCACCCATTTTGACCTGAATACTATCAACGGCAGATGCTCGAGATGCCGCGCCACCAATGTGGAAAGTACGCATAGTTAACTGAGTACCCGGCTCACCAATGGACTGAGCAGCAACAACACCAACTGCTTCGCCAGAATTAATGCGATGACCACGAGCCAAATCACGGCCATAACATTCTGAACAAATACCGTAACGGGTGTCACAAGTAATAGGAGAACGAACTTTAAGTTCATCAATACCCATTAACTCAATACGCTCAACCCACTTCTCATTAATCATTGTGCCTGCTTCAACAACAATGTCGTTCGTCCCTGGCTTGACTACATCTACCGCAACAACACGACCAAGAATACGGTCACCCAATGATTCAATGATATCGCCACCTTCAATAACAGGTGTCATCAAGAGGCCATTAGTCGTACCACAATCTTCTTCAACAACAACCAAATCCTGAGATACATCAACCAAACGACGGGTCAAGTAACCAGAGTTTGCTGTTTTCAGTGCGGTATCCGCCAAACCTTTACGAGCACCGTGAGTCGAGATGAAGTACTGAAGTACGCTCAGACCTTCACGGAAGTTTGCTGTAATAGGCGTTTCAATAATGGAGCCGTCGGGACGAGCCATCAGGCCACGCATACCTGCCAACTGACGAATCTGTGCGGGTGAACCACGGGCACCGGAATCCGCCATAATAAACACCGAGTTGAAAGAGTCCTGCTCTTCCGTCTCACCATCCTTATTAATGACTGGCTCTGTACTGATCACTTCCATCATGGACTTAGCCACTTGGTCGTTAGCACGGGACCAGATATCAATGACTTTGTTGTATTTCTCACCCTGGGTTACCAAACCAGAAGCGAACTGGCTTTCGATTTCACGTACTTCATCTTCTGCGCGGGAGATAATCTCACCCTTGGCATCTGGAATCGTAAAGTCATTTACACCAATAGAGGCTCCAGACTTGGTAGAGAAATCAAAGCCGGTGTACATCAATTGGTCAGCAAAAATAACCGTCGCTTTCAAACCGATATCACGGTAACAGCGGTTAATAATGCGTGAAATAGCTTTTTTAGTCATAGGCTGGTTAACCAGCTCATAACCTAAACCATCAGGCACAATATCCCACAGCAGTGCACGACCAACGGTGGTATCAATAATAGAGGTCGTTTCCTCCATCACACCCTCATCATTGGGTTTCGTCTGAGTAATACGTACTTTAACGCGAGCCTGAAGATGTGCCTGTTTACTATAATAGGCGCGAGAAACCTCTTTCAGGTCGGAAAAAACGCGGCCTTCACCTTGTGCATTAACTCGCTCACGAGTCATCCAATACAGACCCAAGACCACATCCTGAGAAGGCACAATAATTGGCTCACCGTTAGCAGGTGAAAGAATGTTATTGGTGGACATCATCAATGCCCGGGATTCCAACTGTGCTTCCAGAGTCAACGGTACGTGTACCGCCATCTGGTCACCATCGAAATCCGCGTTATAAGCAGCACAAACCAATGGGTGCAATTGGATCGCTTTACCTTCAATCAGTACTGGTTCAAATGCCTGAATACCGAGACGGTGAAGGGTCGGTGCACGGTTAAGCAGTACTGGGTGCTCGCGAATAACTTCATCAAGAATATCCCAAACTACAGGCTCTTCGCGCTCAACCATCTTCTTCGCCGCTTTAATAGTTGTCGCCAGACCGCGCAACTCAAGCTTGGAGAAAATGAAGGGCTTAAACAGCTCCAACGCCATGCGCTTGGGTAAACCACATTGGTGCAAGCGCAGGGTAGGACCAACCACGATCACCGAACGACCGGAGTAATCCACACGCTTACCAAGCAAGTTCTGACGGAAGCGACCCTGCTTACCTTTAATCATATCGGCAAGGGATTTCAGTGGTCGCTTGTTAGAACCAGTAATGGCACGACCACGACGACCGTTATCCAGCAGCGCATCCACAGATTCCTGCAACATACGCTTTTCGTTACGAACAATAATATCCGGTGCATTCAGCTCCAACAGTCTTTTCAAACGGTTGTTACGGTTGATCACACGGCGGTAAAGATCATTCAAATCAGAGGTAGCAAAACGACCACCATCCAATGGCACCAAAGGCCTCAAATCTGGCGGAAGAACAGGAAGTGCTTCCAGTACCATCCACTCAGGCTTGTTACCTGAACCAAGGAAAGCCTCTAACAGCTTCAAGCGCTTGGAGAACTTTTTAATTTTAGTTTCTGAACGTGTATTCGGAATCTCTTCACGAATAGTAGCAATTTCATGCTCCAGATCCAGATCCTTCATCAGCGTCTGAATGCCTTCAGCACCCATCATTGCTTCGAAGTCATCACCGAATTCCTCCATAGACTGGAAGTACTCTTCGTCGGTAAGTAACTGACCACGTTCAAGGGTTGTCATACCTGGGTCGGTAACAACAAAGGATTCAAAATACAGCACCCTTTCGATTTCACGAAGGGTCATATCCAGCATCAAACCAATGCGAGATGGCAGTGATTTTAGGAACCAAATATGAGCAACAGGGCAAGCCAGCTCAATATGAGCCATACGATCACGACGTACTTTTGCCAGAGTAACTTCAACGCCACACTTCTCACACACGATACCCCGGTGTTTCATCCGCTTGTACTTGCCGCAGAGACACTCGTAATCTTTTACCGGGCCAAAAATCTTGGCACAGAACAGACCTTCGCGCTCAGGCTTGAAGGTCCGATAGTTAATGGTTTCTGGCTTTTTAACTTCACCGTAAGACCATGACCGGATCATATCCGGTGATGCTAAACTGATACGGATCGCATCAAATTCGCTTGTTTGATCTTGTGACTTGAGCAGATTCAGTAAGTCTTTCAACGCCTTTCTCCAGAGTGGGTGCTATTTTTGCCTAGCGGGCACATGGCCCGCTCCCAACTAAATTTTTGCTACAACCTTTAGCAATAGCTCTTTTTTAACTAAGAGCTATCCTGTGCTGTTACTCGTTTTCCAATTCGATATTGATACCCAGCGATCGGATTTCCTTCACTAATACATTAAAGGATTCCGGCATGCCTGGCTCCATACGATGGTCGCCGTCCACAATGTTTTTATACATTTTGGTACGACCATTCACATCATCGGATTTAACCGTCAGCATTTCCTGCAAGGTGTAAGAAGCACCGTACGCTTCAAGTGCCCACACTTCCATCTCACCGAAGCGCTGACCACCAAACTGAGCTTTACCGCCCAATGGCTGCTGAGTAACCAGACTGTAAGAACCGGTTGAACGAGCATGCATTTTGTCATCCACCAAGTGGTTCAGCTTCAGCATGTACATATAACCAACAGTTACATCACGCTCAAACTGATCACCAGTCCGACCATCATAAAGAGTCATCTGACCACTTTCTGGCAAGTCGGCAAGTTTCAACAGTTCCTTAATTTCGACCTCAGCAGCACCATCAAATACAGGTGTTGCCATAGGAATACCACCTCGCAGGTTGTCAGTAAGATCACTAAACTCTTCACTGGTCAGCTTCTCAAGTTCAACGGGCTGGGTTCCGGCACCAACATCATAAACCTGCTGCAGGAACTTCTGGACTTCGGCAGTCTTCTTCTGCTCTTGGATCATTCGGTCAACCTTCTCACCCAAGGTTTTTGCAGCGAGACCCATATGAGTTTCAAGGACCTGACCTACGTTCATCCGTGACGGTACACCCAGAGGATTCAACACCACATCTACTGGCACGCCATTTTCGTCGTGGGGCATATCCTCAACTGGCATGATCACCGAAATAACACCCTTGTTACCGTGACGACCGGCCATCTTATCTCCAGGCTGAACACGACGTTTAACTGCCAAATAAACTTTGACGGTTTTCAGTACGCCAGGCGCAAGGTCATCACCACTTTGCAGCTTGCCTTTCTTATCTTCATAGCGGTCATCAAGGATGTTGCGACGCTCCTGGAGCAGCTCTTCTGCACGAGCAATTTGCTCATTCAGTGCATCGTCATCCATGCGAACACTAAACCATTCTTCGCTGGTATAACCCGCAGCAACCTCTTCAGTCAGAGTATCACCTTTCTTAAGTCCAGCAGCTTTAACTACTTTGCTACCAGACAATGCCCTACAGAGACGCTCAAACGTTGCATTTTCCATAATGCGGTATTCATCATTGAGATCCAGACGGAACTGATCCAGTGCTGCTTTTTCAATCTCCAATGAACGCTGATCTTTTTCCAGACCATCGCGAGTAAATACCTGAACATCAATCACAGTACCTTTGGTACTGGAAGGCACACGCAAAGATGTATCTTTTACATCAGAAGCCTTCTCACCAAAGATGGCACGCAACAGTTTTTCTTCTGGGGTCAGCTGGGTTTCACCTTTAGGCGTTACCTTACCGACCAAAATGTCACCAGCTACGACTTCAGCACCAATATAAACAATACCGGACTCATCCAAGCGTGACAGAGCAGCCTCACCTACATTGGGAATATCTGCAGTAATTTCTTCTGCACCCAATTTGGTGTCACGAGCAGTACAGGTCAGCTCTTGAATATGAATAGTGGTAAAGCGGTCTTCCTGAACAACGCGCTCAGAAATAAGGATGGAATCCTCAAAGTTGTATCCGTTCCAAGGCATAAATGCGATGCGCATGTTCTGGCCGAGGGCCAACTCACCCATATCAACGGAAGGACCGTCAGCAAGAATATCGCCACGGGAAATACTATCACCCTGTTTGACGATAGGCTTCTGATTAATACAGGTGTTCTGGTTAGAACGGGTATATTTGGTCAGGTTGTAAATATCTACACCTGCGTCACCGGCCTCTACTTCATTGTCATTAACGCGAACAACAATTCGGCTTGCATCGACACTTTCAATGGCACCGCCACGTTTAGCAACAACACAAACACCAGAGTCAGATGCTACAAACTTCTCAAACCCTGTACCCACCAATGGCTTTTCAGCTTTCAATGTGGGAACAGCCTGACGCTGCATGTTCGAACCCATCAAGGCCCGGTTTGCATCATCGTGCTCTAGGAATGGAATCAATGAAGCTGCCACCGATACAACTTGTTGTGGCGAAACATCCATATAGTGTACTTCTTCAGGGGCCTTGAGATTAAACTCACCCTGGAAACGCACATTCACCAACTCATCACTGAGCTTGCCTTTTGCATCGACAGAAGATGATGCCTGAGCAATGATATAATTGGCTTCATTGATAGCAGACAGATATTCAATTTCATCGGTTACTTTTCCATCCACAACCTTGCGGTAAGGAGACTCAAGGAAACCATAATCATTGGTACGGGCATAAGCCGCCAATGAGTTAATCAAACCAATATTTGGTCCTTCAGGTGTCTCAATAGGACAAACCCGACCATAGTGAGTTGGGTGTACATCCCGCACCTCAAAACCGGCACGCTCACGGGTCAAACCACCTGGCCCAAGGGCAGATACACGACGCTTGTGCGTCACTTCTGACAACGGGTTGTTCTGATCCATAAATTGGGACAACTGGCTGGAGCCAAAGAATTCTTTCATAGCTGCAGCAACAGGCTTGGCATTCACCAAATCCTGAGGCATCAAGCCATCAGATTCCGCCACAGACAAGCGTTCTTTAACAGCTCGCTCTACACGGACAAGACCGATACGGAATTGGTTTTCTGCCATTTCACCCACTGAGCGAATACGGCGGTTACCCAGGTGGTCGATATCATCTACCACACCTTTACCATCACGAATACCGATCAGTACCTTCAAGACATCAACGATATCTTCTTTGCTCAGCGTTCCTTCGCCAACTTCAGACTCACGGCCCAAACGGCGATTAAACTTCATCCGGCCAACGGAGGACAGATCATAACGCTCAAGGCTGAAGAACAAGTTGTTAAACAGGTTTTCTGCAGACTCTTTAGTCGGTGGCTCACCGGGGCGCATCATGCGATAAATTTCAACCAATGACTCTAATTGAGTACGGCTGCTATCAGCACGAAGGGTCTGTGAAATAAATGGACCACAATCCAAATCATTGGTGTAGATAGTTTCTACCGACTTCAAACCAGCTGCACGCAGCTGCTCTAATACTTCATCAGTAATCTCTGCATTACAATCCAGTAATAGTTCACCTGTTTCTGGGTTCACTATATCTTTAGCTAAAGCGCGGCCATGCAAGTACTCGGCTGGCACCTCCAGCTTAGTAATATTTTCTTTTTCTAGCTGAAGAATATGACGCGCAGTAATACGACGCCCCTCTTCAACAATAACTTTTTTGCCCTTACCTTTGATATCAAAGGCGGCAATATCACCACGCAATCTGGATGGAACCAGATCCAGCGTGTAAGTATCGTCTTTGCCCAGGTTAAAGGTACTGGTATCAAAGAACATTTCCAGCATTTCTTCTGAGCTATAACCCAAAGCGCGCAACAAGATAGTCGCTGGCAATTTACGGCGGCGATCAATACGCACATAAACCAGGTCTTTAGGATCGAATTCAAAATCGAGCCAAGAACCACGGTAAGGAATCACTCGCGCGGAGTACAACAACTTACCGGAAGAATGTGTTTTGCCCTTATCGTGGTCAAAGAAGACCCCGGGAGAGCGGTGGAGCTGGGAAACAATTACCCGCTCAGTACCATTGATGATAAAAGTGCCGTTGTCCGTCATCAGGGGAATTTCACCCATGTAGACTTCCTGCTCTTTTATATCCTTAATGGTTTTATAGGAAGAGTCTTTATCGTAGATAATCAATCGTACGCGCACTCTCAATGGAACCGCGTAGGTCACACTGCGCAGCTTACACTCTTCCTCATCAAAAACTGGCTTACCAAGTTTATAATCTACATACTCAAGCGCCGCGTTTCCCGAATAACTAACAATCGGAAATACAGAATTGAAGGCGGCATGCAAACCGGTGTCCATCCTGTCATCAGTGGTTACACCCATCTGCGTAAAATTTCGATAGGAGTCGAGCTGAATCGCAAGCAAAAAAGGTAATTCCATTACCTGTGGAAGCTTGCCGAAATCCTTACGGATGCGTTTCTTCTCAGTGTACGAGTAAGCCATTATATTCCCCAGCACGTTCACTCGGCCCTTAGGCCATTTCAGCATTACCCAGCCTTTAGGCTGTCGACCTTTTTATGATAAAAAGGATTTTTTCTTACCTGCTAAACAACCCTTCGGCTGAAAACAGGAAAAGGCCGGCGAGCAAATGCCCGCCAGCCCATGTCCAATAATGTATCGGACAACCAGCAAACCAAGCTTATTTAAGCTCAGCAGTTGCGCCAGCTTCTTCCAGTTGCTTCTTAGCGTCTTCAGCTTCGTCTTTTGGAGCACCTTCTTTAATAGTAGAAGGAGCACCATCAACGAGCTCTTTCGCTTCTTTCAGGCCTAGACCTGTAATTCCACGAACAGCTTTGATCACATTAACTTTCTTATCGCCAATAGAAGCCAGAACAACATCAAAATCTGTCTTCTCTTCAGCAGCGCCAGCGTCACCACCAGCTGCAGGTGCCGCAGCAACAGCAACAGCTGCTTGTGCAGAAACACCAAACTTCTCTTCCATCGCTTCAACAAGCTCAACAACTTCCATTACGCTCATTTCAGCAATTGCATTCAAAATGTCATCTTTGGACAGAGCCATGACTCAATCTCCTGATATAAAAAATTAAATTAATAAACGACGCCGTTGACCTTAAGCAGCATCCTGCTTTTGGTCACGAACGGCTGCCACAACACGAGTTACTTTGGTTGGCACTTCATTGAAAGTACGAACCAGCTTGGTAACTGGAGCAAGTGTCACGCTTGCCAACAGACCCAGAGCTTGCTCCATGGTCGGTAGTTTGGCGAGCACATCAATTTGCCCTTTGTCTAACAATTGACCACTGACGGACAGCGCTTTGACTTCAAAGTCTTCATTAGCTTTCGCGAAATCTTTGAATAAACGCGCTGCGGCGCCTGGATCTTCCATAGAAAACCCAAACAATGACGGACCAGCTAGCACATCGGACACACACTCGAACTCAGTACCTTCAAACGCACGTTTCGCAAGGGTATTACGAACCACACGAAGGCTGATATTTTGTTCACGCGCTTGTGCACGAAGAGCTGTCATGTCAGTCACATTGACACCACGAGCGTCAGCAATTACCAGTGACAACGCATTGCCAGCAGTCTCGTTAACTTCAGCGACGATCGCCTTTTTGTCTTCGAGATTCAATGCCACGAGATTATCTCCTGGATTTTATTGAATACCCCCAAATACGAAGATAGGAATATTCAATCGGTTAAGTATCAATCCAACTGCTATCGATACAGTTTCGGTGATTAAATCCAGCTAAAAATTCTGAACTGGGCTACACCGTCTGCGTAGGCGCTTTATTTCAACTACAGTCCTTGTCTAGACGCTACTAGGCTAGAAACCAACCAAGAGCTACTAAACAAAGAACTTGAAAACCGCATTAGACCTTTTCAGGCACCTACGGTCTTTGACGGCCTGGGCACGTAATACATCATCGCAACCCAGACCCCAAAGTTTGGTTGGCGTCTCTATATTTCGAGAGATGCCTGATCAATCAACAAGCCAGGACCCATTGTCGTGCTAAGAGTCACTTTCTTGAGGTAAACACCTTTTGCTGAAGCAGGCTTCGCCTTTTTCAAATCAGCAATCAGTGCTTCTAAATTTTCTTTCAGTGCACTAGCGTCAAAACCAATGCTACCGATACCGCCATGGATGATACCGTTTTTATCAACGCGGTAACGCACCTGACCAGCCTTAGCATTCTTAACAGCCGTTGCAACATCTGGCGTTACAGTGCCTGTTTTTGGGTTTGGCATCAGGCCACGCGGACCAAGTACTTGACCCAACTGACCAACAACACGCATGGCAGCAGGATCAGCAATAACAACATCAAAATCCATGTTGCCTGCTTTAACTTGTTCAGCCAAATCTTCCATACCTACTAGATCAGCACCAGCAGCCTTAGCCGCTTCAGCAGAATCACCTTGAGTAAAGACAGCAACGCGCACATCCTTGCCTGTACCATTTGGCAATGTAGTTGCACCACGAACGGCTTGGTCTGATTTACGTGGGTCGATACCCAAGTTAACCGCCACATCTACACCTTCAGCAAACTTAACGGTAGAAAATTCTTTTAGTAGAGAAACAGCTTCATCTATGGAATAGAGCTTACCGATTTCTACTTTTTCACGAATAGCGCGGAAACGCTTAGATAGCTTAGCCATTTACACACCCTCCACATCAAGGCCCATCGAACGAGCTGAGCCCGCGATGGTACGAACAGCAGCATCCATATCAGCTGCGGTTAAGTCCGGCTGCTTTGTGTTCACAATTTCTTCTAATTGTGCACGAGTCACCTTGCCCACTTTTTCAGTATTTGGACGGCCACTACCACTTTTAATACCTGCAGCTTTCTTCAACAAGAAAGAAGCTGGAGGAGTCTTCATGGTAAAGGTAAAGCTGCGATCGCTATAAACGCTGATCACAACAGGTACTGGTGCACCTTGCTCAACACTTTGAGTTTGAGCATTAAATGCTTTACAAAATTCCATAATGTTCACACCGTGCTGACCCAATGCAGGACCTACGGGTGGACTTGGGTTGGCCTGACCTGCAGGCACTTGAAGCTTGATATACGCTTCGATCTTCTTAGCCATTATTTTCTCCTAATGGGTATTAACGCCTCAGAGCAATATTCTGTTAAACCTTCTTTAATAAACCTAAAGGCTTTTAATCAGAACAGCCCGTCGATGGCTCCCCTTTTTTACCAAATTGCCGCTCAATATAAGAGCCACAACAACAAAAACTAATACTATTTCTTCTAGTACAATCTAGGCTTTTTCTACCTGAGTAAACTCAAGCTCAACTGGTGTGGAACGCCCAAAAATAGACACCGAAACACGAACACGGCTCTTTTCGTAGTTAACCTCTTCAACCACGCCATTGAAGTCGTTGAACGGCCCATCTATAACACGAACCACTTCACCTGCTTCAAAGATAGTCTTAGGACGAGGCTTATCTTCAGAATCCTGCACTCTTTGCAAGATAGCATCAGCCTCTTTATCTGTAATCGGTGCAGGCTCGTCGGCCTTACCACCAATAAAGCCCATCACTCGTGGCGTATCTTTAACCAAGTGCCAGGTATCATCATCCAAATCCATTTGAACCAGAACATAACCCGGAAAGAACTTACGCTCACTCTTCCGTTTCTGACCACCTTTGATTTCTACCACTTCTTCAGTGGGAACCAAGATATCGCCAAAACGATCTTCCATACCATGAAGCGCTACACGATCTTGTAAAGCCGCAGCCACTTTCTTTTCGTAGCCCGAATAGGCATGTACTACGTACCAGCGCATCTGAATTCCTTTAACCGATTACCCGTTAACCAATAACAAGGGAAGCAAGCCAACCAAACAGCGAATCAAGCCCCCACAAGATCAACGACATCACCAACACCACAACCACAACCATCAACGTGGTTTGGTTACGCTCTTGACGTGTGGGCCAAACTACACGACGAGCCTCAGTGTAAGCTCCGCGCAGCAATGACATAAAACTGTCACCCTTCTGGGTTTGCGCCGCTATAAAGGCAACTGCAATAGCAACAACTACTAAAGCAACAACGCGATAAAGTAACGATTCTCCTGAGAAGTAATAGTTACCATAAATAGCGCCACCCACCAGCAAAACTACCGCCAGCCATTTCAGGCCATCAAGCTGATACTGCTTTTCTTCAGTCGTTGCATTCATCTATGCATGCACCTTTATACGAAACTGGCAGGCCAGGAGGGACTCGAACCCCCAACACCCGGTTTTGGAGACCGGTGCTCTACCAATTGAACTACTGGCCTAAAAAAATTAACTTACCTCAACAACTAAGCCGAGACGCCCAAAGACACCTCGGCCCACAATCAATACAACTGCATTGATTACTCAATAACTTTGGCTACAACACCAGCACCTACAGTACGACCACCTTCACGAATCGCGAAGCGCAGACCGTCTTCCATCGCAATAGGAGCGATCAAGGTAACGGTCATTTGTACGTTGTCGCCAGGCATAACCATTTCTACGCCGTCAGGCAGCTCACAAGCACCTGTTACGTCGGTAGTACGGAAGTAGAACTGTGGACGATAGCCTTTAAAGAATGGCGTGTGACGACCACCTTCATCTTTAGACAGTACGTACACTTCTGCTTCGAACTTGGTGTGTGGCGTAATTGAACCAGGCTTGGCCAATACTTGACCACGCTCTACTTCTTCACGCTTGGTACCACGCAATAGAACACCAACGTTCTCACCAGCGCGACCTTCGTCGAGCAGCTTGCGGAACATTTCTACACCAGTACAAGTAGTCGTTGTGGTGTCTTTAATACCGATGATTTCGATTTCTTCACCGACATTGATAATGCCACGCTCAACACGACCAGTTACAACGGTACCACGACCGGAGATAGAGAATACGTCTTCGATAGGCATCAGGAATGCACCATCAATAGCACGCTCTGGCTCAGGAATGTATTCGTCCAGCGCTTCTACCAGCTTCCTAACAGCAGTTGTGCCGAGCTCGTTGTCGTCTTTACCTTCCAGCGCCATCAGCGCAGAACCAACAATAATAGGTGTGTCATCACCCGGGAATTCATAGCTATCTAACAGCTCACGAACTTCCATCTCAACCAATTCGGTCAATTCTTCATCATCGACCATGTCAGCCTTGTTCAGGAATACAACTATGTAAGGTACACCTACCTGACGAGACAACAGAATGTGCTCACGAGTCTGAGGCATGGGGCCGTCAGCAGCAGAACAAACTAAAATAGCGCCATCCATTTGAGCTGCACCGGTGATCATGTTTTTCACATAATCGGCGTGCCCTGGACAGTCAACGTGAGCGTAGTGACGTGTAGGGGAATCGTACTCAACGTGAGACGTTGCGATAGTAATACCACGCTCACGCTCTTCCGGTGCGTTATCAATACCATCAAACGCTACCGCATCACCGCCCCACACTTCTGCACATACGCGGGTCAGGGCCGCAGTCAGAGTCGTTTTACCATGGTCAACATGACCAATGGTGCCCACATTCACATGGGGCTTATTACGTTCAAACTTTTCCTTTGCCATGACGAGCACTCCTCGATCAATCTGGTACCCAAAAAAATAAAAACCACGAGAAACTCTTCTCGAGGAAAAATACTGGAGCTCATAACCGGATTTGAACCGGTGACCTCTTCCTTACCAAGGAAGTGCTCTACCGACTGAGCTATATGAGCAGAACTCTTTACCACTTCTGCTGACAGTCTTTCTGCAGGTAGGAATTGGAGCGGGTAGCGGGAATCGAACCCGCCTATTCAGCTTGGAAGGCTGACGTTCTACCAATGAACTATACCCGCCTATAATCGCTACCTAACAGGGTTAGCCCTGCCTGGTACAACAAACCTTTCCACTGCCAATGCAGCCTACCGATCTTTCAGCCGGTACCGGCCATTTCAACCGACCACTTCAATATGGTGCAGGGGGGTGGATTCGAACCACCGAAGCTTTCGCGTCAGATTTACAGTCTGATCCCTTTGGCCACTCGGGAACCCCTGCGAAAAAAAGGCTGGACATTGTCCACGCCTAAAGCGCGCCTGTCAAATTCAATAAACTCGACAAACGTGCTTAGAAATAATGGAGCTGGCGAGAGGAGTCGAACCCCCGACCGGCTGATTACAAGTCAGCTGCTCTACCAACTGAGCTACGCCAGCCCAAAACCCGTACTTAAACTAAACCAGTACTTAAATAGGGAGCGCGATTCTAGAGAATGTTGGCGTCAGAATCAACCGTTCCTAGGACATCAAAACAGTTTTTTAGTGTTTTATTTTTGTTCTGCTCCCGAAGCATACAATTCTTTTCGACTCATTTATTCGTCGCTTTTTTCGATATGGCCCGCAAGACCACTACCAGCCTCGCCTGCACCACAAACTATCTTGGTTATATTCACTTGATCCGAGACATTCTGCTCATTGAGCTTTTCCCTAACCAAAGCAGGTAATTCGGCTATTTTCTTTTCATTTATATCTTGCTCATTATTTTTAAACCCATGAAGCTCCAACCAAAAAATCCTGGAAACACGAGGGAGGGGCTTAACTTCGGCGGGATAACCTAGAGCTTTCATTTCATTTTGATATTTCTTTGTATTTTCAGCATTACCAAAAACACCCAGAGTAATACCATTTTTATATTCACCCTCATAAATAATGTCGCTATCGATTTTACGCTCCTGAAGCTCACGCAATAATGCCTTAGCTTCACCTCTCTCTTTAAGTGGCGGGATGATCACCCAATACTTTTCTTCGACTGCTGAGCTTTTTTCATATAGCTCTGATTTTATCTGTTCGGAAACCAACGCTTCTTTCAATTCAAGAGCATTACTTTCTTCGCTTAGAGGACCTACAAGTACGCAATCTTTAATGTCATTCGACGTTGCTACCGCAAGGGAGACTTCAGCCTCTTCCAAATCGACGCCTGCTTCTACCTCAGGTTCAGGTTCAGGTTCAGGTTCAGGTTCAGGTTCAGGTTCAGGTATAACAGTATCTATTGACGTTGCTAGAACATCTTCGTCATTTTTTATATCTGCTTTTGCTAGCGGCTTTTCTGATTCCTCTGTGGAAACCGTAACTATTGATGCTTCAATGCCAGAACTAACAAATATTGTAGCTCCCTCAGGTTTTGAACTATTGAGTTTAGGTACACCAGCCTCACTGACCAAAACTAATGTCGCCTCATCTAAATTTGGCCCGTTACCCGTAACCAATGGTTGAGGAGCATTTTTACTCGCACGATGATCAGACGACAGACTAAACCAGTAAAAACCAATCAGGTTAGCGAGCACAAGCACCCAAAACAGCCACCGCATGTTTATTCCTCCCCTAATTCAGGCTCAGGAATAACCAATGCCAAACCATCCATGACCAGATCAGGTAAATGACACGCCTTCTCATTCAGTACCCTTATCAAGTAATCGCCATCGCCCCCTGTAATAACAAGCTGCACAGCGCCTGCTTTAGAGCTCAATGATTCGACTGCTGACTCAATCATTGATTTGATCATAAATAAACTGCCATTTGTGACGGCTTCCTTAGTAGAACCTCCAGGAGAAACATTCGCTTTAGTTAGGGTGTCCACCTTGACCTGGCTTGTACCTTCAAATAATGCCTCACGCATCATTCCCAATCCGGGCACTATATAACCACCGAGGTGCTGCCCTATCCCATCAACCAGGTCAATGGTTAGCGCGCTACCCGCATCAACGACTACACAGGGCTGTTTAAATTTGTTAAATGCCGCCACCACCGCCAACCAGCGGTCAACGCCTAAAGCCTCTGGCTCTTCGTAGCCGCAACTTACACCTGTAGAAATACGACTTGTTTTTGCCTCTTGCAACAAACAACCCCAGCTCTTAGCCTGCTCTATGAACCGCCGAACAATTGCTTGATTTGCCACACAAGATAAACGAATTTTTTCGGGCACCTGACTTAACCCCAAGCTCAACAACCACTCATCAAGGTTTTCCTTTGGCACCGCACCCCGATCAGTCACCACTTCACTGTTGAGTTTGCGCCACTTGATTCGAGTATTTCCCACATCAATTTCGAGGATCATTTAACTCCCCGCAAACTCACTTCACCGCCGCTGAATATTTTTATTTCCCCGTCAATTTCCAACCTTAGTGCGCCGGTATGATCTACACCCCTGGCTATGCCTTCTACAGTTTCATCGATTAATGACAAAACAACAGACTCATCAGCGTAAGCATCATATTGGTGCCATTCATCCCGGTAATGCTTAAAACCCAACTCATGGTATTTATCTAAAAGCTGTAAAAGTTCATCGACCACAGCCCCAGCTAATTGATTTCGAGGTGCTCGGCTCTTAGCCTTTTCGCCCTCGACCTCATTATCTTCAACCTCATCGCCCCAAACCAGCTCCGTTAAATTAGCCCAGTTTTGGGCAATCTCAGCGGCATGCTCTTTGGGCATTTTAACGTTGAGACCAATACCAATAATAACCTGACAAAAACCTGCAGGGTCTCCAATCACCTCGAGTAAAATGCCACCTACTTTTCTTTTTTTCCACAACAAATCATTAGGCCACTTGAGCTCTAAAAGCTCTCTTCTCACTGAAGGCTCTTTGTGTGCTGAAGGCTCTTTATCCGCCAGGGGCTCTATGCCCATTCGTATAATTGCCTTTCGAACAGCGACACCCACAGCTAGACTCAACCCCTCCAAGGCGCTCACACCACCATCAAAACCCCACACCAATGACAAATATAGGTTACAACCATAGGGACTTACCCATTCTCTACCACGGCGACCTCGACCATTGGTTTGCTGCTCAGCAACAACGACCAGGCCCGAAGCATTCTCTGCTTCTGCCTTTTGCTTGGCGAGTTCATTTGTTGAGGTAACGGTTGACTGAATATCCAACTGTTTTAATAATTTTTTAGCTTGTGGAGATAGCTGTTGAAATACAGCATCATGGGCCAATAAATCCAAACCTCCCGCAATACGATATCCACAGCCTTTTTGTGACTCAACAGGTAACCCAAGAGTCTCGACCTTCTGCATCTGTTTCCAAATGGCCGTACGGGAAATACCCAATAATTTCCCAATCTCTTCACCTGAATGGTATTCACCATCACTCAGTATTTGTAGCAGCTTATTCATTACAACCCACTTACCACACCTTTTATAAAGTACTTAATTACGCCGCTATCTTAGGGACTTAAAATAAGGCCCCAAAATTACGCCATATAAAACGAGCGCCTACAACCAACAACAATATTGCAAAACCTATTCGCAATACATCTGCAGGTAGCTGGTGTGCTAATTTTGCACCCCACTTGGCAGAAAATGCACTGGCACACACAATACCGATAAAAGCCGGCAAATACACAAACCCCAATGCACCCACAGGCAAATTCACAACCTGCCAGCCTTGAATTAAATAAGTAGAGGTGCCACTAATAGCAATAGGCAAACCACAGGCTGCCGATGTGGCTACTGCATTTTTCATGGGCACCTTAAACCAAGAAAGACCTGGTACAGAAAGTGAGCCACCGCCAATCCCAAAGACACTAGAGACAAAACCAATCACAGCTCCCATTACGCTCTTTCCAACAATACCAGGAATTGAGTGGGCACCTTCAGGCTGGAGTGAAAGTCCCATGGTAACGGCAACCACACAGAGAAAGGCACCAAAGCACAATTGCAAAACAGGGCCACCAATACTAACGGCAAAAGTAGCACCAAAGGCAGCACCAATCATAATCCCCGGCGTCAGCCAAATCACCACAGGCCACAAAACTGCACCGCGTTTATGGTGGGCAAAAATGGAGCTAATAGAAGTAATTACAATGGTAGCAAGAGATGTGCCTATTGCCAGATGAGTCAGTACATCAGGAGAGAAACCCTGAGCGGCAAAAGTAAAAATAAGAATGGGGACAATAACAACGCCACCACTCAATCCAAACAGGCCACTGATCAGACCAGCTACAAGGCCCAGGCATAAATAAAGCCCATAGATTTCCATTTAAAACCAATACTATTTTAGTAACTAAACCAGCATTATGCCTGATATGACATAAACGTCAGCAAGTGGATTTGTTTAGCAAAAACAGAAATAAATAGAAACGATGAATAAAATTATGAATAACCCCACTAAAGACTATGAATGAAGCATTGAAATTGCCTATCATCTGCGCCAATGATGATTAAGAGTTTCACACAACACTACTTGGATTTACCCATCGAAAGAGATTGAACTGAATACACTATTTTTGGAGGTGTATGAAATCACCAACTTATTTTTTCGATTCAAGTTGTTCCAAGCAGGGGAGATGACATGAGCAACAGTAATATTTATACGTTATTCCATTCCAAGTTTCCTTCTGATCCAAAAGCTGTGTTCCTAGAACATGAGCAAGGCTGTTTACTTTATAGTCAAATAGACAATGAAACGGGAAAGCTAGCCGGCTTACTGAAGCAACTTGGTGTCAAAAAAGGAGACCGAGTTATTGTACAGGTGGAAAAGTCTGCAGACGCTGTAATGCTCTACCTTGCCTGCCTTCGCGTCGCCGCAATTTTTATACCCCTGAATACGGGATATACCGCCGAGGAAGTTAAATATTTTATGGGTGATGCCAAACCACACCTGATCGTCTGCCGCCCACAGGATCATGACACTATCACAGAGAGTGCCAAGGAGTTTAGTGTTCCCCATGTGCTGACCCTTGATGAAAGCGGAAGGGGCAGCTTAGTTGAAGCTAAGGGCGGAGCATCCATTGCTACTGACACAGAACACTGCGAAAGCGACGATATTGCTTGTATTCTCTATACATCTGGCACCACTGGTCGCCCTAAAGGCGCTATGCTGTCACACGACAATTTATCTTCTAACGCCAATGTTCTACACAGCTATTGGCACTGGGAAGATGGCGACGTTTTACTTCACGCACTGCCAATATTTCACGTTCATGGTTTATTTGTCGCCCTACATTGCGCCCTACTCAATGGCTCAAAAGTTATCTTTTTATCAAAATTTTCGTTACCTGCTATTAAAGAAAACCTTCCACGTTCTACGGTTATGATGGGGGTTCCTACTTTCTATGTTCGCCTGCTGGAAGATCCAGAATTTACAACTGATATGTGTAAAAACATGAGGCTGTTTATTGCTGGCTCAGCTCCATTACTTTCAGAAACCTTTAAAGAATTTGAAAATATAAGCGGCCATAAAATCCTTGAACGCTACGGCATGACTGAAGCTGGAATGATTACATCAAATCCATATGACGGCGATCGCGTTCCCAGTACAGTGGGCTACCCACTTCCCGGCGTAACTGGCCGGATTGCAGATGACAAAGGGAAAGAAATAGAACGAGGTGAAGTAGGTATCCTTGAGATTAAAGGGCCTAATGTTTTCCAAGGCTACTGGTGTATGCCCGAGAAAACCGCTGAAGAATTCCGCGATGACGGCTTTTTTATTACGGGTGATATGGCAACTATGGATGATGATGGCCGTATTAGTATTGTCGGCCGAGCAAAAGATCTGGTGATTTCTGGTGGCTACAACGTTTACCCCAAAGAAGTGGAGAACGCCATTGATGAGATGGAGGGTGTTAAGGAATCTGCCGTCATCGGTGTACCCCACCCTGATTTTGGTGAAGGTGTAACGGCAATCATCATCAAGGAAAACCATTCAAATATTACTGAAGAAGACATAATGGCTTTCCTAAAGGAAAAAGTTGCGCGATTTAAGCAACCAAACAAAATTTTCTTTTTGGATGAGCTGCCACGTAACACCATGGGTAAGGTTCAGAAAAAGGCACTGAGAGATACTTACCAAGGTATTTATCAATAAGTAAAAAGAGATTGTAGGAAGAATTACATCTCACTTTAAAGGCCAGTTAAATACTGGCTTTTATTTTAATACCTACGCGACTCTCGTACTTATCTCATTATAAAAGCACATAAAAAAACTCCAGTACCTTACGGATACTGGAGTTTTATATTTAAATCCTGGCGATGACCTACTCTCACATGGGGAAACCCCACACTACCATCGGCGATACATCGTTTCACTACTGAGTTCGGGATGGGATCAGGTGGTACCAATGTTCTATGGTCGCCAGGAAAACTGGTTTGAATGCGAAGCGATCAGTGCGCTCGGGTAGAGGCAAGATCATTAGTGCTCCGTATTCAAATAGGCCGGTAAAAAATGTTAAAGCAACAAGTGTTATTCAAGATTCACATCTGTCCGATATGCAATCATTTCTATTATATGGTCAAGCCTCACGAGCAATTAGTACTGGTTAGCTCAACGCTTCACAGCGCTTCCACACCCAGCCTATCAACGTCCTAGTCTTGAACGGCTCTTTAGGGGACTTAAAGTCCCAGGGAGATCTAATCTTGGAGGGGGCTTCCCGCTTAGATGCTTTCAGCGGTTATCCTGTCCAAACGTAGCTACCGGGCAATGCCATTGGCATGACAACCCGAACACCAGAGGTTTGTCCACTTCGGTCCTCTCGTACTAGAAGCAGCTCTCCTCAAATCTCCAACGCCCACGACAGATAGGGACCGAACTGTCTCACGACGTTCTAAACCCAGCTCGCGTACCACTTTAAATGGCGAACAGCCATACCCTTGGGACCGGCTTCAGCCCCAGGATGTGATGAGCCGACATCGAGGTGCCA
>Ga0255752_10001696_pt1 | contig 25361 bp, 21 predicted proteins | sample 011ome_25_FD_179952 | JGI IMG/M metagenome (GOLD analysis project Ga0255752, IMG submission 179952) | Coastal salt marsh microbial communities from the Groves Creek Marsh, Skidaway Island, Georgia - 011512CT metaG (version 2) | ecosystem: Environmental > Aquatic > Marine > Intertidal zone >... | reverse complement strand
AGGATAATCGTGTTAGTTCCTTGTCTCCAATTGGCACAATGGAAGGAACAGATTGCAACATTTTTTCTTTGTTTAGAGCTAGCTTGATTAATTCATCAAACGACTTGGACTGACCAACAATACTCGAGGAAATAGAATTTATTCGCTCTTTCATTGCAATTACGTAATCCTGGTGAGTCTTTCTTTCTACCAAGTTTTTTCTCGTTAATTCTCGGTTTTTGTAGGGTTCAGCCTCAAAAATCACCCGATACAAATTGTTGTCCGTTTCCTGGAGGTTTTTTAACACAGAAACCATTGTGTCCATTTCTGAGTTCAGCAACTCATAATTCGCTTTGAGGTACTCGATTTCTTTTTGAGCTTTTCTTGTAGAGTAATCTTGAATGAAGGGGTAAGAAACTAAGATGATGAGACCGGCAATGAATATTCCTACCGAAACATATTTCAATATTTTCAATAGAATTCCTTTTAAGGTTAATTCTATTTTTTGATATTGGAGCGTATTTGGGTCGTATTTGTATTTTGCTCTTTTACTCATTCTGCTTACGTTCCATTTTGTGGATGGCTAAAGATACAAAAATAGCCTAATTAACAGGTAAAAATAGAGTGTTCAAAAATTAAGCGAGAAAAATCAGAAGTTTCCTCTTAGTGCAAGGGTAAAATTTCTTCCGAGTGCACTCACTCCTGAAGCAAATTGCTTGTAATGGGTATCCAAGATATTCTCTATTCCTCCTTGAATACTTATTGTTGAGGTTATCTTGTAAGTAGCATACAAGTTAAATGTGCTCCAAGCTGGAGTTCCGTCTATTGTGGCTTCCTCTGGATTGTCAGAGCCATCGGGTCCGTAGTCTTCAATTTTCTTTACTCCATTAAATTGAGTGGCAAACTGAAATTGTAATTTTTTGCTGGTGTAATTGAGTGCAGCTCTTCCAAATAGGGGAGGGATATGAGACAACGGTGTGTCGTCTGTTATGTTTCTTCCTATAGTATAGTTTATCGCTCCAATGAGCTTGAGGTAGGAAGTAATCGAGAGTCGTGCATCAAAAGAACCCCCATAAATCATAGCGGAATTCACATTTTGATTGGAAACTAAATTTACCCGATCGCCCCGATACACAACCGAATCGTTTCCATTCAATGTAAAATTATTCACCACCATGGCATTGGTCAGGGAAGTGTAAAATCCAGCGGCTTTTAGTTGCAGATATTCTCGTTCCTTTTTTATCCATTTTTTGGAAACGTTTAGCTCTCCAGTATAAACAAATTCTGGTTTTAGGTTGTTGTTTGGAACGACTAAATTTCCGTTTCGTTCAAATACTTTTCCATAATCGTCCACGTTGGGTGCTCTAAATCCTGAAGAGCCAATTAATTCGATTCTCAGGCCGTTTTTTTCCTCATATTTTACACTGAAACTTCCGGACAATGCTCCTGTATTAAAATCAATTGTGCTAAAAGGAAATTCGGTAAAGGTGGAATCCGCTAATTCAGAAAAATTTACAAAATGGCTGTAACGTGCACCAAGGTTTACAATGAGTTCGTCTGTAATTTTTTTGTCAATAGTGGTGTACAATGCCAGAGAAGTAATCCTGTTTTCGCCTCCTGGATACCTAGTTTGGGTAGGGGTAAACTGTCCCGTTAAAATATTTTTTTCCGTTGCTGTTGACACAACCGTATTGTGCGTGACTTCTGCCCCGTAATACAATACTTCATTTGTCGAAAGTTTCTTGAGGAAATCGGCATTTATGCTGTACACATACACGTCTTCTTTTTCTGTAAATAAATTGGTTGAATTAAAACTTCTTGAGATTCTATCTTCGTCTATTTTTTGGAATGCACCAATTATGGTAAAATAATCTGCAAATTTTAGTTCATTTTTGTTTTCCAGTTTTAATGAAGACAACAATCGGTTTTGTGGTCCATAATACCACTCCGAAAAACGAAGTGCTCCATTTCTATATTCGTTCAATTTATCAAACCGATTGATGTTGCTAGAGGTGGAATATTGTAAATTAAAACCAAGACTGATGTCTTTTTTTACCTTATAGGTTAGCTTTTGGAGTAAATCAATTTGGTGATATCTTGTTCTTAGCATGGTGTTTTTATCAGGATTCGTAACCACCACATCTCCATTTTTAGTCACTTTTGTGTACTCTTTTATTTTACCAAAATCGCTGTAACCATGTGTTCTGTTTTTTCCCATAGTAAAATCATCAAAAGAACTCACTGTGACAGAGGTAAGCGAAGCAAGCTTTTGGTTTCCGAGGTTGAAATCAGCATGGTAAGTTTGCTCCCCGTTGGCCGATCCAATCCGAGCCATAGCATTCACTGAGGAAAAGATGTTTGAGTCCATAGAGAACTCGGGATTTTTTGTATGGAAATGAATAACTCCACCAAGGGCATCACTCCCATAAATTACGGAGCCTGGGCCGTAAAAAACATCTGCATTTTGCAAAATATTGGCGTCTACTGTTATGGCATTTTGTAAGTGTCCACTTCGATAAATCGCGTTGTTCATTCTCACGCCATCTACTACAAGCAAAATTTTGTTTGCCTCAAATCCTCTAATAATTGGGCTTCCTCCTCCAGATTGACTCTTTTGTATCAAAATATTTGTGTTTTTTTGAAGCATATCTGCTGAGGTTTGTGGAATTGTGAGTCGTATATCTTGTAGCGAAATTTTATTGATCCTAACTGAAGAAAAATCCTCGTGAGTATTTTCTCGAGGAGGTTTAATGTCAATTTGAGGTAGCAAGATTTCATCAAATAAGAAAACCTGATAGTTGTTTTCGATCACTTGAGAAATACTCAAAGTAACAGATTCAAACGATGGGTGAGAAAAATAAATTAATTCTTTTAAGTGAAACTCATTGAGTGAGACTTCTCCTTTATTGTTCGTAAACAAATCAATCGTCATGTTGTGGTTGGTTACTCTTACATTTTCTATCGGATCTGAAGACGAGTAGTTTGTTACTGTAATCGTTTGGCCAAGAATCCACACTGTGGGAGCTAGATAGTAAAATAAAAAAGTAAGTGATTTGAGCATGAATAAGAATCAGTTGTTTGTGAGGTTTTGGTTATCAAAAATCTTGCCAATTAAGCTATTATTGAAAGTGAGTGTTCATCTTGTGTCAAGTCTTTTGAAACGAGAGCAAAAGTTAGAGCTGAGGTATTCCGTTTTATTTTCAATTCAGAAAAAAACGTACTTATATTAATAGCTATTATCTTCAAAGAATAGTAAATTTGACTATCAAATTATTTCTATGAAAAATTTATCTCTTTTTTTTCTGTTTTTTCTTTCTTTTTGTGCTGTTTCTCAAATTTATTCTGGAAATTGGAAAGGGAAATTAACTGCTATGGGAACTACTCAAGAGATATACCTGTCTGTAGAGAAATCCAATTCAACTTATCAAGTTTTTCTGATTTCTCCTTCCAATCCTGAGGTGAAGTTTCCGTGTGACTCGGTGGCTGTTTCGGATTCTTCCTTTTATTTCTCTTTGGCAAAGTTGGGAATAGTTTACGAAGGGAGACCCACCAAAGATTCTTTGATAGGGGAGTTCAGACAGAATGGTTTTGTTTTAGATTTATTAATGTCACCTAGCAAAATCAAGCTAGAAAAACCCAAAAGACCTCAGACGCCTGTGGGTGAGCAGGACTACTACACAGAGGAGATTTTGGTTGAAAACACAAGCGACTCACTGACGCTAAGCGGTACGTTAACTTTACCTTCTGACTCAGGAAAGTTTCCTGTAGTTGTTTTGGTTTCAGGTTCTGGACCACAAAATAGAGATTCAGAAATGTTTGGTCACAAACCATTTGCCGTTATAGCAGATCATTTGGCCAAACAAGGCATCGGTTCGTTTCGATATGACGAAAGGGGAGTGGGGCGTTCCTCCGGCGAATTTCAGGGAGCCGATTTAGAAGATTTATATTCGGATTTGTCCGCTGTGGTGGAGGTAATTCAAGAAAGAAAGGAGGTGAGCAAGCTAGGATTACTGGGTCATAGCGAAGGTGGGATTCTTGCTCCTAAGTTCGCTAGTCAAAACAAAAAACAAATTGAGTTTGTTGTAATGATGGGGGCCCCAGGAATGCCAATTAAGGATATGATGCATCTTCAACGAGAAGCTTTGTACAAAAATCAGGGACTTTCCAAGGAATTAATTGAAGAGCAAAAAAGATTGTTTACCTCCATTGATAGTGTTGTACTATCCAAAAGCGAGGAAGAGAAAAGCCTGCAACTAAAGAAAGTTCTTATGGATTTTGCTGACGAAAAAGGCATGTCAGAAGTGGAAAAAATGACCTTTCTTTCTTCTCAGTTTGACCAACTGGATGGAGCTTGGTACAAAAGTTTTGTGTCGGTGGTGCCAGAAGATTACTTAAAAAAAATGAAGTGTTCGGTACTTGTTTTGGGAGGAGGAAAAGATGTGCAAGTTCCTTCAAGTGAGAATATGAAAGCCATAGGGTCGGCATTAAAAAAATCTCGTTCAAGACTTTTTGCTCCCAGAACAATTCAATTTGTGAAGTACGGAGAACTGAATCACCTACTGCAACCTTGCGAGACAGGTATGCCTTACGAATATCAAAAAATCGAAACCACCATCAGTCGAGATGTGCTTTTTAGCTTATCAGACTTTATCAATTCCCTCTAAGTTATGAAGAGTTTACACCGTTTTTCTTGGATTGTATTAATCAATATTTTTCTGGTTATTATGGCTGGTAGTGTTGTGCGTATGACAGGCTCTGGAATGGGTTGTCCTGATTGGCCCAAATGTTTTGGGTACATCATTCCGCCTACTCAGCAATCTCAGCTCCAATGGGAACAAGGAAAAGAGTTTGGAAAAGGACAAATGATTATTCATGAAGAAGCGCTATGGAAATCCAACTCAAAATTTGTAGCAGGGGAAAGTTACAACCCAGAAAATTGGACAAAGTACACCAAGCACGACTATGCGATTTTTAATGTATTTCATACCTGGACTGAATATGTGAATAGATTGTTTGGAGCGTTATTGGGCCTGTTTGCTTTGATTACAATTGTTTTGGCTTTCAAGAAAAGGAAGTTGAATAGTTGGTTTTTAAGATTGTCGCTCATTCAGTTGTTTCTCATCTTGTTCCAAGCTTGGTTGGGTAAGCTCACAGTAGATACCAACCTAAACCCATACATGATTACCTACCATATGATAGGAGTAGTGGTGATGGTAATGGTTCAGCTACTTTTGTTAAAATTGATAAAAAGAGAGTCCTCCCAAAACCAGGTTGCTCCAAAACCGAGAGTTCTGAAAATTGTTAGCCTCCTATCGATTGTTGTGATGTTGTTTCAAATCGTACTGGGTACGCAGGTAAGACAACAAACAGATACGCTGTTCAAGTCAGGTGTGCCGCGGGAATTAATTGCCGATAATTTTGATTTTTTGTTTATCGTCCATCGATCTTTTTCTTATTTGGTTATTGCGTGTTTGGCTTATTTGATGTATCGATTGTATAACTCTGAAAGATTTAAAAAACCTCTCACCTATATTTTTGTCTTTACCCTATTGGAAATTTCGGCAGGAATAATAATGTATTATTTCGGAATGCAAGCCTTCGCCCAACCCATCCATTTGTTGCTCTCTATTCTGATGTTTGGATTTTTTGTCGAAGTGTTTTATCGTCTTTTTCCCAGTTTGTCACATAAAAACTAGGAATTTTTAAAAATAACGTAACTTAGTCATGTCATGGCTAAACCTCCTGAAATAAAAGTGAATTACAAGATTCAATACTTTCTTTTCCAGTTAATCGGATGGGGATTTTTGGTAGCACTTATTGCCGTATTTAATGTAAAACAAGAAGGGTTTTCCGTTGATCTGTTTTTGTTTTTAACCAGTGTTTTTTTCTTCAATTTGTCAATCAGTCATTTGTATCGTCTTTTTGTGAATAGTAGGGGGTGGCTTCATGCCAAACTCAATGTTCTCCTGTTTCGAATTGGAGTTTCGAGTACGGTTCTTGGAGTGGTATTTTCTGTTATCATCAACACGAGTAATGGAATTGTATTTGAAACCTCTCCTAGGCTACTCTCTTTGAATGATTGGTTGTTTGGGAGCTTCATTTACTTCATTTGGAATCTGTTATATTTTGGATACTTATTGTTTTACAAAGCAAGAATTATAGAGTTTAAAAACATTCAGCTTCAGGCACTCAATGCTCAAACCGAATTAAAGAATCTGCGCTCTCAGCTGAATCCACATTTTATGTTCAATGCAATGAATAGTATCCGAGCGTTGATAGATGAAAATCCCTCAAAATCGAAAACCGCAGTCACTCAATTGTCTAATGTTTTAAGAAACTCATTGATTCATACGAAGAAAGAATTAGTAAGTTTGAAAGAAGAAATGACTATTGTTTCTGACTACTTGAGCCTGGAGAAAATTAGGTATGAGGAAAGGTTGCGCGTACGAACAGAAATAAGTAACGAGGCTCTTTCAGCTGAAATACCTCCTTTGCTGATCCAAACCTTGGTAGAGAATGCCATCAAGCATGGAATTTCCAAACTAAAAGAAGGAGGAGATCTCTACCTCTCTGCCAAACTAGTAGATGGATTTCTTGAGGTAGTGGTCACGAATCCAGGGATACTTCAACTATCCAAGGAATCGACTACCCAAATTGGCATGGAAAACACCCAAAAAAGACTGGAGCTGTTATATGGAAAAAGTGCCGTATTCTCCCTAACATCTAGCCAAAAAAAAGTGATTGCCCGTATTTCTATTCCTTTAAAACCTGACTTATGAAAACTATCCTAATTGATGACGAACGATTAGCCAGAAAAGAACTTTCAACTTTGCTTAAGGAGTACGATTTTATTGATATCGTGGATGAGTGTGCCAATGCAGACGAAGCAGTAGTTTCGATTAAAAAACACAAACCAGATTTACTATTCCTAGATATTGAAATGCCTGAAAAATCTGGATTTGATTTATTGGAAGAATTGGAGGAAATTCCGCAAGTTATCTTTGTAACAGCCTTTGATGAATATGCAATTAAGGCTTTTGAGGTAAATGCGACCGACTATATTTTAAAACCAGTTGATCCGAAGCGACTTGACCAACTAATGGCAAAGCTAGAAAAGCCAAAGAAAAAAATGGATTCGGAACAGAATTCTACGTTGAGTTACGAAGACCAAATATTTATTAAGGATGGAGACAATTGTTGGTTTGTGAAACTAAGTGAAATCAGGTTTTTCGAGTCTGTAGGAAATTACGTTAAAGTATATTTTGGTGAGAATAAACCAATGCTTTTGAAATCTTTGAATAAAATTGAGGAAAGGCTGGATGAGAAAGAGTTCTTTCGAGTAAATAGAAAGCACATTGTTAATATGACTTGGGTAGAAAAAGTAGATAACTGGTTTAGCGGTGGGCTCAAACTCACTCTCAAGAATGGAGAAGAAATTGAGGTGTCTAGAAGGCAATCACAACGGTTTAGAGAAAATAGAAGTTTATGAGGAAACCAGAAATCCCCGAAGAATATCAAATCGCTATCCGAGCTGCTGTTCAAGCGGCCAAACTTGTATTGGGCTATTTCAGAACCAATCAATTAGAGACTGAGTGGAAAGCAGATGAGTCGCCTGTTACAATTGCTGATTTGGAGTCTTCTTTGTTGTTAACGAACGAACTCCAAAAAACCGGTATTCCGGTATTGAGTGAAGAGGGAAGAGAGATTTCCTATAAGGAAAGAAGAAAATGGAACGAATTATGGATTGTAGATCCATTGGATGGAACGAAGGAATTTATTGCTGGTAGAAAGAACTTTGCAATCAATGTGGCACTTATAAGTGAAAGCAGGCCTATTTTTGGTGTCATCGTAATTCCCGTTACGGGAGAGGTGTTTTTTGGTGGAGCGGAGTTTGGCTCTTATTCTACCACAACCGAAGATATTCTGCTCGAGCACAGCGTAAAATTGCCCACCGAAAACACTCCCAGAAAAGTCTTGGTGGTGGCAGGAGGTAAATCAACGTCCAAAGACTTTTTTGAAGAGACGGAATTAGTGGAAAAAAAATATGATTCTATTGAATTTCGTAAAGTGGCGAGCTCCGTAAAATTTTGTCTGATGGCCAAAGGGCAAGTAGATATTTATCCGAGAGATTACCCATGTATGGAATGGGACACGGCATCTGGTCATGCTATTTTGCAAGGAATAGGAAAAGACATTTATCGAAAAGAAACAGGTAAACCATTGCAATATAATAAGGAAGATCTATATGTCCCTTACTTTATTTCTTGTTAGGGATGGGTACTGTTAAGAAACCGTTAATACAATTGGATTTTTTTTTCTGGCATTGAAGTTGTAAATATTCTTAACGATATTTGATTTTATCACTCAACAAGTATTGGTAATTGAAAATAGATTCTTATTTTTAAACCTATTAAAAGACAAATTATGAAAAAGAGATACATTATCGGAGCCTTTTTGGCTTTTGCGCTAGTTGGAAATTCTTACGCTCAAGACGACAATAACTTAGTGGACAACTATAGTTTTGAGGGAACGAAGGGAAAATTGAAGCGGTTGAAACAAATTAATAAAGCAATGGATTGGTTTTCTCCTACCTCGCTGAGAGCTGATTTGTTTACAAAATCTGCAAAAGGAACAGAGATTGGAGCTCCCGACAATATTTATGGAAAAGAAGAACCTTCTGAAGGAGACAACTATGCGGGAATAATCGCTTACTCATACAGAGGAAAAGATCCAAGAACTTATGTGTCTAGAGATTTGAAAGAAAAACTAAAAAAAGGTGCGAGATACTGTGTGTCGTACAAAGTTAGCTTAGCAGACTTGTCTAAATATGCCGTTAACAATCTGGGAGCATTTTTATCTAAAAAACCAATTGAAGTGGAAGGTAAAAAAGACATTGTACTTGGAAAAGGTGAAGAGTTTGTGAGAATAGCAGACAACAAAATCTTTGAGAAAAGATACAGCTGGGAAACTATGTGTGGTGAATACGTTGCCAATGGTGGAGAAAGATACATTACTATCGGTAATTTCAACGAAACAACGGACACAGAGTGGAAGAAGTTGAGAAAAAAGAAGGACTTTAACGGAGCTCAAATCCCTTACGCTTATTACTACATCGATGAAGTAGTGGTGAAAGTGTTGGAAGAAGGAGAAAAATGCGAGTGTGGCGATATCGATGAAAAAGAAATAGAAAGAGTAGTGTACAGCAAAGCAAGTAGCTCAGTTGATGGATTTACTCCAGAACAAATTGTTTCGAACTCTACAGTGTATTTCGCGTATTTAAAATCGGAATTATTACCAAGATCCAAAGAGGATTTAGATGTGTTGGCACTTACGCTAATTGAAAACCCATCCATGAAATTGACTGTGTATGGACACATTACTGGAGATGAGGCACTAGCAGCAAGAGGGGATGAAATTCATTTAGACCTAGCAAGCAGAAGAATCAAAAACGTGATCGATTACCTAAAAAGTCATGGATTGGGAGAAGACAGATTTGAATCAGAAATAATGAACGATTCTGATCCTGAATCAACTGAAGGAACTTTGGTAGGAAAAGCCAAAAATAGAAGGGTAGCATTTAAGATACAAGAGTAACTACAAACTGATATAGTAAAAGACAAAACCTCAAGGATTTCATTTCTTGAGGTTTTTTTTATCCGAGGATTATGTTAATACATCCGCTACCACAAAGGTGCTACCTGTAACCACGATCATTTCAGTGTCAGATGCTCTTATTTTTGCAGCTTTTAGACCTTCTTTTACGGAGGAGAAACTATCTCCGTTTCGATCATATTTTTGTGCGATTTCTTTAAGACCTCTCCCTGGTAACACCCGTTCATTGGAGGAAGAGCAAAAATAAAACTTGGAGTCTGGCGGAAAGTGAGTGAGCATCTCTCGGTGGTTTTTGTCATTTGCCATTCCTATCACACAATGAAGTTGGGAGGGATTGAGTTTTTCAATTTCCTTGCAAAGAATTTTAATTCCATCTGGATTATGTGCCGTATCAAATACAATAAGGGGTGAGGTGTTCACAATTTGAAATCTACCTTGCAAACGTGTGTTTTTTAATACGTTTTCCAGTCCTCGAGTTCTTTGGGCCAAGGTGGTTTCAATTCCCAAGTCAGTCAATACTTCACATGTTTTCCACGCTGTTTTAGCATTTTCATGCTGTATCTGCCCAATTAAATCCAACTGTATGTTTAAATCTGGAATGGAATCTGCGAAAAAAATAGAGGAGTGGGCAAGTGTAGCTTTGTTTTTAAATATTGATGCGCTATTCCGTTGAGTCTTTCCAATTACTACAGGAGTTTTTGGCTTTATTATTCCTGCTTTTTCCGTGGCAATTTCCTGAATGGTGTCCCCGAGTATGGCAGTATGCTCAAGAGAAATATTGGTTATTACCGATACCAATGGAAGAATAACGTTGGTTGAGTCAAGTCTTCCGCCAAGCCCGGTTTCAATTACGTTGATGTCGGTTTTTTCCTTGTAAAAATAGTAAAAAGCCAAGCCCACTGTCCATTCAAAAAAGGAGGGGCGAACCTCTTTTAGTTTTGGTTGAAATTCGTGAACAAATTGTACTACTTCCTCTTCCGAAATTTCTACTCCGTTTATTTTTATCCTTTCTCTAAAATCTTTAAGATGAGGAGAAGTGTACAAGCCTACTTTATATCCAGCTTCTTGAAGTATGGAAGCGAGCATGTGCGAGGTAGATCCTTTTCCGTTGCTGCCTGCCACATGAATGGTTTTTATTTTGTCCTGAGGGTTATTTAGTACCGAACAGATAGCTCGAATATTATCGAGATTGGCTTTGTAAGCTTTCGCTCCAATTTGTTGAAATTGGGGAAGTTGAGAAAAAAGAAAATCGAGAGTTTCTTGGTAGGACTTCACTGTCTCTTATCGAAGTACGTAGTTTATTTTTCTGAGTCCTTTGCTCAGTTCGGCTCTTCTATTGTCGGGTTTAAATTTGTACCTAAATCCATCCTTTTTTGCCTGATTCAGTAAAACAGGATCTGTCGTTGTTGTTTCTTTGTGATTGGATAATACTTTTACATCTACCACATTTCCCTGTTTGTCAACGGTGAGTTCAATTACCACTTTTCCCTCTTGATCTCTCGTAGGGTTTATCACAGAAGGAGGAATTCCGTCTCCAGAACCTAAAGCTCCAATTTTGCCTTTCACTCCAGGCCCATTTTCGCCTTCTCCTAATCCGGGATTTTCTCCATTTCCATCTCCATCAGCTTTTCCAGTTCCATTTCCTCCAAAGGCACCGCTTGCAAGAGCTTCTGAGTTTGGTTTTTTTTTGTCTGAGTCTTTTTTGTTTGAGCTTTCACTTCTTGCTCTGTTAGATCGTTTGGCGGCAGATTCTTGTGTTTGTGTTTGTACAGGATCTACTCTATTGGTGGGTTGAGGGTCCTCAGTCGGGTTGGATGTTTCGCTCGGTGAACTGCTCCCACCAGCAGAACTAGATCCAGCCGAAAAGTCCATAACCAGCATTACAGGTTCTTCTTTTTGCCCTTCAGTTGACATAGAGAAAGCGAAAAGCAACAAAACAATAGCTACATGAAATACGCTGGTAATAATTATTCCTAGGGTTTTATTTTTCTTTTCTTCTTCACTCATGATACCAAGATTTAACGTTAAACGGAGTTTTTGAATTAAAATTGTAACTTTTTATTTTTTCGACATCAATAAAACTTTTAGTTGATTTCTTTTTGAAATTTCGATAATGTTAAAAACAGTTCCATAATTGGATTCAACATCTCCATAGAGTTCTACAACTTTTTCTTCATCCTCGGCAACAGCCGCCAGGATTGCGGACTCAATCTGAGCTAAATCTACAGTTTTGTTGTTTAAGGTAATGGTATTGTCGGGTTTTATTACGACACTTGCCAAGGCAGGTTTAGAAGGGGAGGACGCGCCTCCTTGTGGAAGGTCTACATCTACTGCATTTTTGGCAAGGGCGGATAAAATGATGAAGAAAATCAATAATAAGAAAACAAGGTCAGTCATGGACGACATTCCTCCTTCTAATTTTATTTTATTCTGGCTTTTTAAACTCATAGTTCAAGGGTGTTAATAGGTTTTTCTCAAAGCATCGAGGATGATTGATTTATTTTCCTGGTTCTTCCAAGATGTCAATAAATTCAATTGAGTGAGCTTCCATATTTTGAACCACTTTGGACACTCGAGCAACCAAAAAATTATAGAAGAAGTAGGCCAAGATTCCTACAATCAAACCGGCCACTGTTGTTACCATAGCCATCATAATTCCTTCAGATAAAGCTTCCAAAAAATTTGCTTTGATTCCAGTGTTTTTAAGGTCGTAAAATACTTTTATCATACCTAAAACAGTTCCTAGAAATCCAATCATTGGCGCAATTCCAGAAATTGTCGCTAGAGCTGAGAGGTTGTTTTCTAGTCGAGATACTTCTAATTTTCCTACGTTTTCAACAGAGGCTTTGATGTCTTGCATAGGTTTGCCGATTCTAGACACACCTTTGTCCACCATTCTGGCTATAGGGCTGTCGGTAGTTTCGCAGAGGTTCTTTGCTGAGTCTAGTTTTCCATCCTGAACGTAATCTTTAATTCTCGACATGAATTGTTTTTCATCATTCGAAGCTCTTTTCAACGTCATAAATCTTTCTACAAAAATATAAATTGCGTATCCAGACATTAATAACAGTGGAATTAAAATATACCAGGAATTAGACTCATTGATGATTTCCATTACTGACATCTCTGCTATTGTTGAGTTAGCAACTGAATCCATTGCTGCTCCTGCGCTTGCTGCTTCTTGTATCATATCGATTTTTATTTGTTAGTTTTTTACACATTAAAATTACACAACTGTCGTGAATCTTGATTCGTTGGTCGGTATAATTGTAAACATAAACATGTTAAGTTTTATTGCATAAAAAAACCTCCAAAGTGTAAGTCTGAAGGTTTTAAAACTTGTGTTATCTTAGGGGTTATTAATGCATCAAATAGAAAACTCCAATACCTGCGAGGTATCCAATTAAGGCGAGCCATGCAACTTTTTGCAGGTACCAGAAAAACGAAATTTTTTCCATTCCCATTGCTACAACTCCCGCGGCCGACCCTATGATTAGCATACTTCCACCTGTTCCAGCAGCATAAGCGATAAGGTGCCACTCTGGCGCATCCATTCCCATATTAGGAAACATTCCCATACTCGCTGCAACTAAGGGCACATTATCTACGATAGCTGATGCCCCTCCTAGAATTAGGATAAAAGGATTGATACCAATACTCTTTACGACGCTGTCGCCAAAATCTAAAATCATTCCGAGTGACTCCAGTGCTGCAACGGTCATCAGGATTCCTAAGAAAAACAGTAAACTTGGCATTTCTATTCTTCCAAGAGCTCTATGCACAGGGCTGTGGTGACTTTCAATTGCACTATGACTAAAGTTACGGCTGCTAAAGTATTCGGCAAAAATTGTGAAAATCCCCAACGAAAGCATCATTCCAATGTAGGGAGGAAGGTGGGTAAGTGTTTTGAATACTGGAACAGCAACAATTAGAGTGAGTCCAATGTACAGCATTCTTGCTCCGTATTTATTCACTTCTCCTTCAGCTTCGGGGGCTTCAAATTCTCCTTTGAAAGCTGGCATATAGCTAGCAATTAAAGTCGGGATTGCCATACAAACTAACGAGGGTAAAATAAGGTATTCGATCAATTGAACGGTAGAGACTTTTTCGCCCATCCACAACATGGTGGTGGTTACATCCCCAATGGGAGACCACGCTCCACCTGCGTTTGCAGTGATGATAATCATTCCTGCAAACCACATTCTGTCTTCCTTACTCGTTACTAGTTTTCTCAAAATGGTAATCAACACAATAGTAGCTGTAAGGTTATCGATAATAGCCGAAAGGATAAAAGCCAATATGGCTACAATCCATAGCAAGGTTCGCTTTTTGTTTGTTCTTATAAATTTTTTAATCGTTGCGAATCCATCGAAATAATCGATGATTTCTACAATGGTCATGGCTCCAATCAAGAAAATTAAAATTTCACAAGTTTTACCAAAGTGGTGAAGCAGAACAGCTTCCATGTTGGAAGCTTCTTTTCCGTGTTCAGTGATTTCAAACACAGGCAAATGAGAAACGGCAACTACTGCCCATGCAGCGCCCATCATGAGGAGTGCTGGTACTAATTTGTCGATTTTTAAGTTGTGCTCTAGGGTTATCGCTAAATATCCTAAAATAAAGATAACTACTACTGCTAATTCCATGGTTGTGTATTTTTTAGATTAGTTGTTTCAAAGCTATTTCGAAAGCAGTTTTAGCTATGTTTGTTTTCGAATTAGACACGTTGTAAGTATTTTGTATGGCTTCTTTTATAATGTTTGAGGTGTCTTCAAAAATAGAAGCATCTGTCATTACTGGAGGCAAATCATTGGACATGAGATAGGCAAATACCCTCGCCATTCCACAGTTAGAAATAAAATCTGGAATGATACTTATTTTGCTATCCGTGTATTCTGCGATTGGTCCAAAAAAGATTTCTTGATCGGCAAATGGCACATTTGCTCCACAGGCAATCACTTCCATTCCTGCTTCGATCATGCTGTCTACTTGGTCTTTTTTAATGAGCCTAGAGGCCGCACAAGGAATGAATACTTCTGCATTTAGTTTCCATATTCTTTCATTTATTTCTGCAAACGGAATCATGTTTGGATGCGAAAGCGCGTTTCCTTTCTTTGTCAGGAATAATTCTCTAATTTCTTCGAGAGAAAATCCAGCTTCATTCATAAGACCTCCTTCTCGGTCAATAATTCCTACTATTTTGGCACCACTCTGAGCCAAATAATAAGCTCCCGCAGAGCCTACATTTCCCCATCCTTGAACAATTACTCTTTTACCAGCGATATTTCCACCATAAATTTCGTAGTAGTGTTTTACTGACTCGGCAACTCCCCATCCAGTAATCATATCGGCCACTACATATTTGTTTGACGCTTTAGGGGTGTAGTTTTCATCTTCTATCACTTGAAGAACTCCTCTTCTTAATTGTCCAATTCGGTGAATTTTTTGTGGTTCTGTTGGTTGAAAATGGCCATTAAAAACTCCTTCTTGTGGGTGCCACACTCCGCAGTCTTCAGTCATTGGTATCACTTCGTGAATTTCATCTACATTCAAATCTCCACCTGTACCGTAATAGCTCTTTAACAAAGGAGCTACAGCGTGGTACCACCTTTTTAGTACGCCTTCTTTTCTTGGGTCATTTGGGTCAAAATTAATTCCAGATTTTGCACCGCCAATGGCTGGTCCCGATACAGAAAATTTCACTTCCATTGTTTTTGCCAAGGAAGTTACTTCATGTTTGTCTAACCCAACTCTCATTCTTGTTCCACCTCCAGCGGCTCCACCTCGTAGAGAGTTAATAACTACCCATCCTTCAGCTTCCGTTTCTGAGTCTTTCCATTCAAAAACAATTTCTGGTTGTTTGTTCTCAAATTTATCTAATAAGTCTTTCATTTTTTTTACTGATTTTTTTGACCAATTTTCTTGTCACATATAATTGTCGAAAGTAGTAAAAGAACCACTTTGTTCCAAAGTTTATTTGGATGTTTAACAATTTGATAGAATAAAAAAAACCGTTAGAATTCACAAATTCTAACGGTTTGGATTTTCTCTATTCACTTTTATTACATTGAATATCCTGATTTTACATCTATTGGGTTTACACACAATACAGGTATTTGCTCTTTGTTTGTGATAATTTGCTCTTCTCTTCTAGAAGCAAATAAGCTTCCAAATATATTCCATTTCAAGGAATTGATGATCGCAATTAAATCTGCGTCATTTTCTTTGGCGTATTTTATTATTTCTTTTTCAAAATCTGTTTTTGGCTCAGTAATGACAATGTTCAAATCTACGCCTTTCTCCAAGAAATATTTTTTGGCAAACAACACATTGTTTTTTAGTTTGGTGTACAAGGAGTTATCTTTTTCGTGCTTTGCTATAATATGCACTTTTGAATTGAAATACTTGGCAATATCGGCAACCTCATCTAGTTTTTGTTTCGAATCTTCGGTCATATCTAGTGGCACAACAATGTCGTCATACCCTGTGTCTTTTATTCCTTTTTCCTGAACCACAATAAAGGGTTTTTCTGAGTGAGAAACCACTTTCATGGCGTCTCCTCCCGTAACGGTTTGTATCAATCCTATTGGTCCGTGAGTTCCCATCATAATCAATTGAGCACCTTCTTCGCTTGCAGCTTTCCCAATTTCGGTAATGAAATTTCCAATCTTTACCACCACGTGTGTTTTCGTTTCACCTGGATTTCTTTCAGCAATTTGTTTAGCTAGTTTTATTTTAGCTGTATTTACTTCAGCTAATTCACGTGCTACATGCAGTACAAATACTTCTGCATTTGATGCTTTAGCTAGTATCAATGCATGATCAATTGCATTATCTGAAACTGAGGTGAAATCTGAAGCCACCATTATTTTGTTGATGTTCATTGTTGGTTATGTTGTGATTGTGTAATAAATGTAAGAGAATTTTTCTTAAAATCAAAAATACTAAATTTGTGGCGAATCCATTCTTTTTTGGGTAATATTATTACTTTAGAACATCCCGATAGCAATCCTTTTTGGAAATGAATGAAACCATCGAAAATATACTTAAAATACTTCCTGATTCTCCGGGTGTGTATCGGTATTTTGATAAAAAAGGAACCGTTATTTATGTGGGAAAAGCCAAAAATCTAAAAAACAGAGTCCGATCTTATTTTAATACAAAAAAACATCAGCAGGCAAAAACCCAAGTGCTTGTGAGTAAAATAGAGGAGATTAAGTATATTGTAACTCCTACCGAGTATGACGCCCTTTTGCTGGAGAATACCTTGATAAAAAAGCATCAGCCGAGGTATAATATCTTGTTGAAAGACGACAAAACTTACCCCTACGTGTGCATCAAGAAAGAACGGTTTCCGAGGTTGTTTTCGACAAGAAATGTGATAAGAGATGGTTCTGAGTACTTTGGCCCATTCACCAACCCAAAAGTTGTAAGAGTTGTCATAAATTTATTGAAAGAGATTTATCCCATTCGTACCTGTAATTTTAATCTTTCGAAAGAGAATATTGGGGAAGGAAAATTTAAGGTATGTTTAGATTATCACTTAAAAAAATGTAAAGGTCCCTGCGAGAACCTTCAGTCGGAGGAGAATTACAACGAGAATATTGCTCAAATCAGACAAATATTAAAGGGAGAAACCAAAAGCGTAATTGATTACTTGAAGGAAGAGATGCTTCGATTTGCTGAAGAGCTAGAGTTTGAGAAGGCTCAAGAGATAAAAGAGAAGATAGAGTTATTGAAAGACTACCAGGCGAAATCTACGGTGGTAAATCCAAAAATAAATGATGTGGATGTCTTTACCATAGACTCGGATGTGAATGCTGGTTACGTGAACTTTATTAAAGTAATAAACGGAACTGTGGTGCAATCCAGCACGATAGAAATAAAGAAAAAACTGGAGGAAACCAATGAAGAGATGCTGCAGTTAGCCATTCTTGAATTGAGGAATAAGTTCAGAAGTAATTCCAAAACAATTTTTACCAACATTGAGGTGGAATACGGATTGGATGAGTCGGTAAAAATGATAGTACCTCAAATTGGGGACAAGAAAAAACTCATAGATTTTTCGATGAATAACGTCCGTCAATACAAGTTTGACCGATTGAAAACGCTCAAGATTGTAGATCCTGAGCGGCATGCAAATCGAATTGTGGATCAAATTCAAAAAGATTTGAGGCTAAAAGAAAAACCCTTCCATATTGAGTGTTTTGATAACTCAAACTTTCAGGGGACCAATGCAGTTGCTGCCTGCGTGGTGTTCAAAAATGCAAAACCATCCAAAAAAGATTACCGCCATTTTACTATCAAAACCGTAGAGGGTCCGGATGATTTTGCGAGTATGGAAGAAGTAGTTTACCGAAGGTACAAACGCCTTTTGGATGAAAACCAACCTTTGCCACAACTCGTTATCGTGGATGGAGGAAAGGGACAGTTAAGCTCGGGTGTGAAAGCGCTGAATGACCTCGGATTGATGGGAAAGATTGCTATTGTGGGAATTGCCAAACGACTGGAAGAAATATTTTTTCCTGGTGACTCAGTTCCTCTGTACATCGATAAAAAATCTGAATCGCTTAAGACGATTCAGCATTTGAGAAACGAAGCACACAGATTTGGAATAACACACCACAGAAACAAGCGTAGCAAAAATGCATTGGGAACAGAACTGACAGAGATAGAAGGAATAGGAGAGAAGTCGGCAGAGCTGTTACTGAAACAATTTAAATCCTTGCTCAATGTGAAAAAAGCAAGTGACGAACAATTGTTGGAAGTGATTAATCAGAGACAATTAAGAGCGTTGAGAGAGTATTTCAAATAAGCTTTTGGTAGTTGGTTTTACTTCTTTTTTTTTGACATAACTCAAAAAAAGAAACATAAAAAGTCATCTTTGACATTTATGTAAAACACGTACTCGCTTTGCGGATTACTCAGTGCTATCGAGGTGTTTTCTCGGAATGTAACCAAAGAATACGTAAAACAAAAAGAATAAAATCTCTATATTTGAGTAATCAATAAAACCTATGGAAGAAGAATCGTTTGATTTTCGTGAAGAAGCAGAATTTGTAAGTCCCGAATCGGAATTTGAAAAAGTATTGCGGCCCAAATCCTTTGATGACTTTACCGGACAGCAGAAGGTGACGGACAATTTACAGATATTTGTATTGGCGGCAAAGCAACGAGGTGAAGCTCTAGATCACGTTTTGCTCCACGGCCCCCCAGGTTTGGGAAAAACTACTCTCTCCAATATTGTGGCCAATGAGTTGGGAGTAGGGTTCAAAGTGACTTCAGGTCCTGTGCTCGACAAGCCAGGAGATTTGGCAGGATTGCTCACAAATTTGGAGGAAGGAGATGTACTTTTTATTGATGAAATCCACCGATTGAGCCCGGTAATCGAAGAATATTTGTACTCAGCTATGGAGGATTTTAGAATCGATATTATGATAGACTCAGGGCCCAATGCTCGTTCGGTGCAAATAGAGCTGAGTAAATTTACGCTTATTGGTGCTACTACCCGCTCGGGATTGCTTACCGCTCCGCTGAGAGCAAGGTTTGGAATAAACTCTAGGCTCGAGTATTACGATTCCAAAATACTAACCGATATTGTAGAACGCTCAGCAGGAATCCTGGATGTGCCTATCGAATACGATGCAGCCTACGAGATTGCTAGTCGTAGCCGAGGTACTCCTAGAATTGCCAACGCATTGCTGCGAAGAGTGAGAGATTTTGCACAAGTAAAAGGCGATGGAAGCATAGACAAATCGATTACCAAAGTAGGTCTAGAAGCACTCAATGTAGATGCCAATGGATTGGATGAAATGGACAACAAAATTTTGTCTGCTATTATAGAAAAGTTTAAAGGAGGTCCAGTGGGTCTCAAAACTATTGCGACTGCCGTAGGCGAGCAAGACGGAACGATAGAAGAAGTGTACGAACCGTTTTTGATAAAAGAGGGTTACTTGATGCGTACATCACGGGGAAGACAAGCCACCGAAAAAGCTTTTAAACACCTCGGGATCGACAAGGGATTTACGCAAGGTGGATTGTTTTAGTCTTTCGTAGTATTATCAGTTGTATTGATTCATGCTCTCATTTTATGGGAGAAATGACTTTTTCAACCAATAAAGAGGATTGGGAATGGGCGGGTAGCCCATGGAAATTCTCGCCCCAAAGGGTTATTGGTCGGAACGGTCTGGTGTAAAAAGTCGTTTTGATGCTTTTTATACATTGTTAGGAATTGTTACTATTAATTTTCTACGACATCTACTATTTTTAGATATAGATTGGGTTTATCCTGATAATAACTATAATCATTTACTGTTTTATTTACTCCATTAGTTCCATTTGAGCATGTATTTTCTATTGATGTTTGGTCTAGTTCTGGACCGAATTCAGTCCACGAAAATGTGTTTGAGTTATTATCATATGATACATTTGCGGCTGCATTGTAGTGTAAATGCGAGTTTGGATTATGATTGTCTCCTCGTGCTGTTCTACTCCAAGTTTGACATTCTTCTTTTGAATCAAAAATTAATTCATTTCCTGTTGCTATGTATGATCCATTGTCTAAGGTAAACGCTCCTACAGTTATTGTCCATGTAGTGCCTGTTTCATTAGAAGTAGTGTCGTCATCCTTTGAGCATGTATAAAGACTAAACACTAATATTGCTAACGTTAATGAATTAGTTAATTTGTTCATTTTCATTATTTTTTATTATTGTTAACGGCCCGTGTATGGTGTCGTAGCATCACGAAGGGTGCTATGCACTATACACATTGTTGGAACCAGTTTTTATTTCTTCTTTTAATAATTCATTATAAATCCTTTTCCCTAAATCTTTTTCTAGTTTTCCCTCATCATTGAAAAGTTCAGTAAAAGCAACTTGACAATTCAAGGCTTTAAATTTCTCATCACGAAATGGTTTCTTTTCTGCAGATTCTAATGTTGTTTTTGGATAGAGCAAAATGCTTAAGTCAGTGTTATAATGAAGATTGTATGCAAACATTTGTTTGAGGTCAGCGTCAGACGGTTTATTATCCTTCAACACTTTCCATTTTGTGTCTATTACAAGCCTTTTATCTGCGGTTTCTACAACGATATCTGCCCTCAACCCTCTAGTCTCCCAAAAAGGGGTCCTATTTTGCTCCTTGACTTTAATAATTGGATTAGCTGAATCATTTTGTAATGCCTTTAATTTTCGATAGACGTAGTTTTCATAGAGCATATTCATGTCAAACATAATTGCTAATACGTTTTCATTACCACCTTTTAAATCTGGAGAGTATCTTAAAATAATAAGCTTTGCTACAGTTATTGCTTGTCTATACCTCTCTGTGTTTCTATCGAACTTTATTTTTTCAAACCATTTTTCAGTGATGTTTTCTTCCGAAACATCCTCAAAATTCAAGAGCAGTTTGTTAACCCTAATATTATGATTGGTGTTATGCGCTATTGTTTTTAGAACTATTAAAGCCTTTAGCAGTATTTGATTTAGCTTATTGTCAGCATCAAATATTTTATGCTCAACAAAGAACCGCTCCTTATGAAAAGCATTTTTACGAATGTGATTTGTAAAGAGAATTTTGCCCTTCACTTTATTAAGGTTCTCTTCAATAGATCTATAGTTTTTTCTTAAGCCGTGTTTGAAAATCGTTTCGGTTTCAGACAAAAACAGATCGTAGTACAAGTCTAAAATAGATGCCGATTTTAATTTTAATTTAGCATTAGAGATTGTGTTAAGCTTTATCAGTTTGCACTCTTTTAGCATTGTAATAAGTGCATTATGCCATTTGTCTTTTGAGTCTTTGTCATCTCCTTTATTGTCAGCTTTTGGAAGTATTTCAATTGTTAGGTTTTTAACTTGAATCACGCCAACATAATTATTGAACTTGATTCTCTTATTTCCTACTGAAAAGAATTTTTCCTTAGTCTTATAACCATACTTTTCGAGAGCATTAAAATGAACCATTTTAAAAGCGGATGCTTCATCAACTTTCAATGTATGATGTTCAAAAACTTGTAATATGTTTTTGGAACTACTCATAAATAGACTTGAAAGATTCTATTGTCCAACTAGATGGTTTTGTGAAATTGTAAATAGGTTTTTCGTCATATTCTTCAAAGTCCTCATAACTATCTGTAGAAAGGAACTTGATTGTATTTTCCTTAGTTTCTACAAATTCCTTCCCAATAACCAATAGTATTTTGCCCCAGTCACCATAAAAGTATTCTTGCAATAGAGGAAGGATTTTATTCTGAAAAATATTCTTGATTTCTCCAAGTGGTTCCTGTCGATTTTTAATAGTCATGAAGTAGGAGTGACCAATACAGTAATCTTTATCAAGTAGTTTTTCTATGCGAGCATTTATGGCATTTAATAAAGCTGCTAGATCAATTCCTGAGCATTTAAATTCATCAGTATTTAATTTCTCAGATTCTGGATTCATTTCAATAAACGAAAATCTTCTCCTAAGTGCCGTGTCCAAAGCTTCAACACTGCGGTCAGCAGTATTCATTGTGCCGATTATATAGAGGTTGTTTGGTACTGAGAAATGTTTTTTAGAATAGGGTAATGTAGCCTTAATTTCGTTAGGCTTCCCTTCTCGTTTATCGTCTTCAATAAGAGTTATTAATTCTCCAAAAATTGAAGAAATATTGCCTCTATTAATCTCATCAATGAAAATTGCGTAATTGTTTGAGGAGTCATTTCTAGCTCTATTACACATTTTTTGAAATACACCTTCTTCTATTTTATAAGAAACATCACTTTCTGTTAGCTCGGGTTTAATTCCTTCAATAAAATCCTCATAAGAATACGATTGATGAAAAGTTAGAAATTCAAATCGCTCAATTCTTTTATTTGGAACACTTTCAAAGTTTTCTATTTTCGATTTAAGTTCTAATAATTCTGGTGATTGTTCTTCGACTTCATTTTGAAGGATTTCCCATTCAGATTTTTCTGTCTTATTGAAAATCATAGGAGGCATTCTTCTAGCAACTTTTACATGCTCACAATTTTCAACTGTATGACTTTGTAATTGACCCCAAATTGTTGGTGTTACAGTTGTAGAATTTGAAAGTTGAGCTTTTACTTGAACATATTCATGATTGAAAATATCTGCCACTTTTGTTTTTCCTAGTTCTAAAACGGCTAATGCTATTACTTGCCACCAAGAACAATTTTGAATAATGTCTTTTAAAAAGTCTTGTCTTGTTATTGAGCTTTCAGAAGTTGTAAACATATCCATGTATTGGTTTTTTAGGATATGTGTTTTACCAGTCCCTGGAGGTCCGTAAAGTATTGTGTTTAGGCTTAATTTCATATTATCATTGTTCACGACAGTTTCTTTCGATAATTCAAAAACATAGTTTTCAAAATCTGAATTATTATGTCTTATAAATCCAGATTTCGTTGTCCGATTTAGCTCATCTTTAATAGCTTGTGTTATTGAGCTCCAGTCTTTATTGGATGGCTCAAAATCTGTGTAGTAGTTATAAAATGGTTGTGGAGGATTACCATCATAAGGCTCACTGCTATCAAGTAGTTTTTCCTTTGAAATAACCCCGTAAATCCCTCTTGAATCATTTAAATAAAGATTGAAGCTATAACGTTGTCCAACTGTAAAATTCAGTCGGTTATGCTCGACACTATAAACTACACGCTCATCATTAGGCATAAGTCCTAATTCAGAATTGAATTTTCTGAGAAACTTGATATAATTTTCAAAAATTGAATTTTCAAATTTGTCCTTTGTCCTTTGAAAATTAGATGATGCTGATGTTTCAGATTGATTAGTGTTTTCAAACTCAATGAATTCAATATAACGTTGAAAAGAATTACTATACATTTTATTCCCTTTATCGTTCCATTCTTTTACTTCAGGAATATTAAAGTAATTTTCATTTAGAGTTTTAATATTAGTTAATGAAGGGACTGAGAATAATGAATTTTGGGTAATAAGTTTACGCTTTATTACATCCTTGTCAATGTTCTTTATTCCATTTACATAACTCTTAACGCTCTTATCGCTTAAATTTGGACCATTAGATTGTTTGTATACGTTCTTCAACCATGTTTCAAATTTTTCAAGTATTACATCATGGTTGTAATGAGATTTAAATATCAAATCAATATGATCGGGTTTGGATAGTTTATGTATAGTTCTACCATAACCACCTAAATCAAATTCGTAATAAACACGAGCATAAATAAATTTGACATTCAAAAGATGTCCCAATCCATCTGGATCGTGTTTATATATTTCTCCATTCCGCTCGACTACTTCAGCAATTCCTATAATTGATAGGAAGCCGTTTGATCCTTTTGGTGAACCATCTGCTTTAATAGCAATCCGATCACCAACTTTTAGATTTAAAAAATGTTTTAACGCACTATACGATTTACTTTCCTCTCCCTGCTCTTTCAGAAAGTCAGTTATCTCTGAATGGGATTTTAAATAATACTCTTCTAAGTTAATGTGGGATGCAAAGCCTGTTGAGATGGCTTCATTTTCAAGCATGGTCTGAAAAACATCTTGGTCTGCGTTCTCTCCATATTTAGAACCTAAAATGTAGTAATCTCTTTTTGAATCATCTAGGTAAGTCTCCCATATAAAAGTTCCAATTTCTTCATATGACCAATCATTATATTCAGGCAATGAGCTTAGAGCTTTTTTACATTCATAATTAATTTCAATAGAGTTTTCTGCTTTTAATTCAACTCCATCTAATTTGATGTCTCTTGCACATTCAATGAGAACATCTGGTGAACCTATGGTTATAAATTTATCAGGATAATAAATAGAAAGAATCTTCTGAAGCACCATATTCCATAATGGAATATCAATTGTTTTGATTTTGTCTATTTGATCATTTGCAGTGAACTCAAGAGCTTTTGAAATTCCAGATTTAATATTTAAGAAAAAGCTATCAAGTTCTTGACCTGTAAGTTCCTTCTTATTTTTACCATAGCTGGTATAGTAGTTCCCATCTTTAGCTTTATATACTCCAAACTTAGAAGCGTTACCACCACCTATACCAAAGAGTATTTTTTTAAACTCTAACCAATAGCAGAAACTATTTTCATCAGTCCCCTGGACATATTCGTCTATACTTAAGTCCTTTATTTTATCAAGGGGGAATTTCGAAACGAAAGAAAGTCTACCATTCTCTCTTTTGTCAATATTTTCCTGAGGAAGGTTAAACTCCTTAGATTTTTCACTTAATTTTTTTAGACTCATTTAATGTTTTTTCTAATTGGTGCCAACGGTCTTGTATATGAAAAGTAGCGGATTTTAAGCACTACCTATTCGGTTTGGTACTGACCTTAAATTTATAAAATTCATTTTCATTTAAGCACCAAAACCGCTATTTTTTATATACGTTGTTGTGTTTTCGTACTTTTTTCCGAAAATTTGCTAGCGTTGGCAAGACATACTTTTCATTCTACATTGCTCTTTCTTGGTATAAATGTTCTTGAAAACCGATAAAGGTTTCTCTAATCGATTTTATATCTCCTAATTCACGTTTTGCATCTGCAATTGCTTTGTATTTCAATTCCAATAAATCAGGAAGTTTAGAATCGTCTAATTCGTCAACTCCTTCTTTTACGTATTGTTCCAATACAAAATTCAAGAACTCTTGTTGTTTCTGATTGTAGTCGTTTAACTGGATTTTTGCTCTTCCGGCACGTTCTAATCTCGGAACAAGGTCTTTGTGATAAGCTACATAACTCAGTACATCAAAAAGGTCACTGTCTTCACCGTGTATCAAGTTT
>Ga0255752_10001694_pt1 | contig 25376 bp, 21 predicted proteins | sample 011ome_25_FD_179952 | JGI IMG/M metagenome (GOLD analysis project Ga0255752, IMG submission 179952) | Coastal salt marsh microbial communities from the Groves Creek Marsh, Skidaway Island, Georgia - 011512CT metaG (version 2) | ecosystem: Environmental > Aquatic > Marine > Intertidal zone >... | reverse complement strand
TTGGACGACCGTTGGGAGCAGTACCTTATCCACCAACCAGCGGGACAGTCGTGTTGTTTTACCAGAGTCCTGATGCAACGTGAGTCCAGTGTCCTGCGGCCCAACAATTGACCCCCACCGGTTCGCGGGAGGGGTGTATCGCTTGTTGGCGGCTCTACCGGCAGCCCTCCGTTTGAGGTTGTGAACCAAAACTCCATAGGCCCAGTTTCGGGCCGATGATCGAGCAGGATCAGTCGATGCGACATCGCCAATCGCAAATACGTTGTCGCGTCCTGTGACTTCTAGCGTGCTGCGTGTTTTTACAAACCCTTCCTCATCCAGTAACTCGCTCGGTAAGAAGTCCGTATGGGGCTTCCGGTCTCCCGTGGACCATATGATGGTATCGGCGATGGCTGACTGACCTGACTCGAAATGAATGGTCCCCGCACGGGGTGCCGGCGTGGGTGTAATCGCCCGATGTCCGGTGAAAAGCTGCACCCCGACCTTGATCAACTCCTGATGGTAATACTGCCGGGCGCTGGTGTGGTAGCCATGAAGGGGGAGATCGGCTGAGATGAAAAGCGATACCGACTTGTCGGGGTATGCCCGCTGAATATTTAAGGCAGAGCTAACGCCACACGGTCCACCGCCAACGATGGCAATGCTACGCGCGTCGCTGATGGCGCGCGCGTCGGACCGTAACTGCGTGTCAATGTCGGCTTCGGAGCGCACGCTGTCATCGCGCCAGAAACCGTTGGAGGTACCTGAGGCGATGATCAGGAAGTCATAGGGGATACGCGTTTCACGCTTGCTCTGATCGAGTACGGTAACGGTCTGGTTGTCGAGATCAACAGAGGTCGCTTTCGCATGACGGATCTCGACCCTCGATAGGGCTTTGAAGCGATGAAGCGGTGTGTTGTAGAAACGCTGCCACCAGTCTAAGTCAGCTAGCCGCTTACCCAGCTCTTGTCCACTGACGAGGTTGGGTTTTGTGCTGATACCAATTACCTGGAAGTGGCGGCTGAGACGGGCGGCGACCAATACACCGGTGTCACCCATGCCAATAATCACGACTCTCTTGGTTTTAGCTGGACCTCCGGACATTGGGTGCCCCCTCAAAGCACTGGGAAAACGACTGTTTTAGATAGGAGTTCGTTTGACACCTCCCGGTATACGCTCGACAGTGTCCTGAGTTTAACTGAGCGTCGGAGGTTCAAATGAGCATACGGCAAGCAACGGTCGGCGATTTAGACGCCATTTCCCCTTTGTTTGATGCATACCGAGTGTTTTACGAAGAGCGCAGCGATTTGGACGCTGCGCAGGCCTTTCTCGAAGAAAATCTGTTGCACGAACGAAGCTCGGTTTTCCTCTTCGAGGAAAATGGACATGTCGTTGGATTTACTCAGCTGTATCCCGCTGTATGTTCTGTCGCGATGAAACCGTTCTATGTCCTTTACGATTTATACGTCGTGCCAGAGGCGCGAGCGCACGGCATTGGAACTGCGTTATTACGCCATGCGCATACGTGGGCGAGAGCCAAGGGCGCGTTTCGTGTGGATTTGGAAACCGCACACAGCAACACGACGGCACAATCCATTTACGAGGCAGTGGGTTACGAGCTCGATACCGAATTTAGAAAGTACAGCTTCGACCTTGCCTCTGAATGAGCAACGGTATTACTTTCGTCGGTAAAACAAAAAACAACAGGCAAGGCTTCACTTGCCACTTATCGCTTTCGTTGAGGTCATCATGAAAACCCGCCGTTGCAAAACACCCCTAAGCGCGCTATCTCGCATCTCTCTGTCATTCTTACTCAGCGTTTCGTTGCCAGCATTACAGGCGGTTGCTCAGCCTGGCGAAGAGGGTCCATCCGCGTTCAAAGCCATGGGTGTTGTCATACCACCACCAGCCCCCGATCGGAGCGCGACTGAGGGCGAGGGGCCGTTTGACCGGCTGGTCATTGACAATGTCATGTTGGTAAACGGGTTAGGCGCACCGCCTCGAGGCCCAGTTTCTATTGTGGTGACGGGAAACACCATCGATCAAATTTCGAGTTACCCACCCAAGCCTGAGATTGGTGAACGCAGACTGGACGGTGAGGGAATGACGGCACTGCCCGGATTTATCGATGCACATGTCCACATCGCAAACCCCTATGAGGGTTTAGTTGGACCCGTTACCCCACCCGAGTATGTCTTCAAGCTCTGGTTGGGGCATGGAATTACCACCGTTCGCGACACCGGATCCGTCATGGGGCTTGAATGGACCGTGGGACACTCGGAGCGCGCCTTGCGAAATGAGATAACGGCTCCCGATATTATCCCGTATGCGATTTTTCCGGGAGCGGCTACGGATCGATTGGAGATTAGTTCCGATGAAGGCGCCAGAGCCTGGGTTCGAGCGGTGAAGAAACGCGGTGCCAAAGGCGTGAAGCTGCGGGGTGGGACGAAGGAAGCCCTTACGGCTGTCTATGATGAGGCACAAAAGCTTGGCATGGGCACGGCCAGCCACCACGATCAAAACGGTGTGTACCACATGAACGTGCTCGATAGCGCGCGACTGGGGCTCGACAGTATGGAGCATTGGTATGGCTTGCCGGAGGCTATGTTTACCGACCGCACCATTCAGGATTATCCGGCGGACTACAATTATTCGGATGAGCAGTGGCGCTTTGGTGAGGCAGGTAATCTTTGGGCGCAGTCGGCGCACCGGGGTAGCGAGACATGGCAGGCAACCATTGATGAATTACTGGACCTCAACTTCACCTTAGTCCCCACCTTCACCATCTACGAAGCGAACCGAGACGTTATGCGGGAGCGCAACGCAGAATGGCACGATGACTACACCTTGCCTGCCTTGATGCGCTTTTTTGAGCCCGACCCGCGTCTACATGGTTCGTATCATTTTGATTGGACCACCGGTATGGAGGTTGCCTGGCGCGATAACTTTAGGCGCTGGATGAGTTTTGTGAATGATTTCAAAAATGCCGGCGGTCGTGTTGCCGCGGGCTCAGACTCGGGGTTCATCTATAAGCTGTTTGGCTTTGGGTATATCCGGGAGTTGGAGATGCTGCAGGAAGCCGGCTTCCACCCACTTGAGGTCGTTCAAGCTGCGACACGTAACGGTGCCGAGCTTCTGGGCATGGAAGATGAAATAGGCTCAATATCACCGGGTATGCGTGCCGATATCGTGCTTGTGGAGGGTAACCCTGTGTCGAATTTCAAACTGCTTTACGGGACCGGGCATATGAAACTGAATCGCGATTCGGGCGTTATCGAGCGAGTAGGCGGCGTGTCCTATACGGTGAAAGATGGTGTGGTTTACGACGCGAAGGCTCTGTTGTCGGATGTAAGAGACATGGTCTCCAGGGCTCGTGAGGCCGAGGCACCTTAGACGTCAACACTGAGGCCCAACGACAGCACAAAGGGCCGTTCGGGCCACTCTGAGCCTCATTCACGTTTCCACCGGGTTGCCCGTTACAACTTGGCGAATGTTTTCTCATCCCCTTCGAGACCCAGTTTCGCATCGAGTAAGGCAACTTTTCGCGAGATTCGCTCCCTGAGGCCTTCCCCCATTCGCCGTCGAAGCACAACGGCGGCTATGGCGCCTGAGACGCCAATAGCGGCCAGTATCGCAAAGAGGTATCTATAGCCAGTCTCGCCGGGATAGGTATCCAAAACAAACCCCCACACCAAATAACCAAATGACGATGGGGCGTAGACAACAAAGGCAGCCACGGCGATCACCGATCCTGAAAAACGGGGTGGCAGTCCCATCTCACCATAGGGCGCGAAATAGAGGGCTCGCATGAAAAAGACGACAAAAATAAGTGGCATCAGTAGCGCCATTGCAATCCAAACAAGTGATTGGGATGTGGGTATGAGCGCAAGCGTCGTTCCCAATACGGCGATGGCGATGAGACCTGCTCGCATGCCCCCAGCCGAGCTCCCGAACAGCCGATTGGTAACAAATCCCGCCACAAATGCGGAGCTGATTCTCCCCACTGACGTTGACAAAATGGCAAATACAGACGCAGCCACCGCTGGCAATGTGTAGCTCTCATTGAGGTAGGTGACGTAGTAGGGGAGGCTGGTATAGGCAAAGTAAATGAAAAAGCCGCTGATACCGGCCAGCCATATCTCGGGCATGGCAAGCGTTACTTTCATCCCTTCACGCACCTCTGACATCATCTTCCCGGAGGATTCGTCAGATTTGAGTAGAGAGTCTCTGGGTAGCACGAACCAACAGGTAATGCCGAGGAGCACCATGACACCGCCATTGAGCATGAACGCCACTTCCAGCCCCAAAACGCTATTTCCCAGCCAGGCGTAGAGACCCAGTGTGATGGCGTTTTGCAGAAACTCGATGAGTCCGCGACCGCCTTCGAGGATGCCAAACACCTTGGACTGCTGTTGGTCTGACGCTGACTTCCTGACTGACGATAATATGGCCGGCCAAAACGCGCCTTCACAACAGATGGCGAGTGTGAGTAGCAAGCTCAATAGAACGTAGAAGTCGGACGTTTTCCCCAAAAATGAGGTCGTGATGCCACCAATGATCATTGTGATGGAGATCAGCTGTCTGGGTGCATAACGGTCCTGTGCCCAGGACAGAGCAACATACATGACGTTACTGGCGAGTCCGTAGACCGATAACAAGAGACCAAACTGGGTTTTAGAGACGTCCCATAACTCCAGGATCTGCGGCAGCAATACACCTTTCATGGCGAGTAGGGCGAACGTGAATTGAGAACACATCGTGATCAAAACAAAGTTCAGCAAAATTCTGCGAGACGCGAAAACAGGCTCTTCCATGAGCTCAGATGAATCGTTCATAAGTCAGCTGCCAACATCGATGAGAAGCGAACTATAACAGCGATGGGTGAGTCCGCTAGGCTATTTTTATGCGGTCGGTTTGGACTATTTGGCTTGTCCCGTTTTCGAGATAGTCTGACCGCGCGCGACAGTCATTTGTCATGCGCCAGGCTCATGATGAAAAAAATGATGAATAAGAAGGCTGCCTTACCGTGAATGATTCAGTCCAGAGCGTCTCGGGCTCTGCAACCCATGGCTTGTATTCAAACCGATATCGATATTACGTCCTGGCTCTTCTGACGCTGGGCTACGTGTTTAATTTTGTCGATCGGCAGGTAATGACGATCCTAATAGAGCCAATCAAAGCCGAGTTTGGCGCGACCGACACGCAGATGGGCTTTTTATCAGGTCTGGCGTTCGCGCTGTTCTATGCCACCTTAGGTATTCCGGTTGCCCGATTGGCTGATCGATGGTCGAGACGCAATGTACTCACCATCTCCATGACCACCTGGAGTGCGGTCACCGCCTTATGCGCAACGGCTACGGGGTTTTGGCATCTGCTACTTTTGCGTATTGGTGTTGGGGTAGGGGAGGCTGGTGGAACGCCACCCTCGCAATCGTTACTCGCTGACTACTTCCCACCTGAAAAGCGCGCATTCGCTCAGGGCATTCTGGCAACCGCCCCTAACATTGGCATCCTGGTCGGCCTATTTGGGGGGGCTTTGATTGCTGAGGCCTATGGCTGGCGAACGGTCTTTTTGGTGTTCGGTATTCCGGGTGTCTTGTTAGCGATCCTTATTCAACTAACCGTTAAAGAGCCGCCCAAGCTCACGGCACCTTCGGAAGTGGTCGATCAGGGCCTGTTCAGTGCGTTGCGGCACATTGTCAGGCTTCCATCCTTCATTCACATCATGTTGGGCGTCGGTTTCACTGGCATTGCCGGATATGGTCTGGGTGTCTGGTCCCCCAGCTTTTTGGTCCGAGTACATGGAATGAGTTTGGTTGATGCCGGTTTGTATCTGGGGCTTATTGGTGTATTCGGAGGCGGGTTGGGGACTATCTCAAGTGGCCTAATGGTCGATGCCCTTGCGCGTAGCGATCGCCGCTGGCAGCTCTGGGTACCCGCCATCGGGATTTTCCTTGCCCTACCTACCCAGCTTGCATTTTTGCTGTGGCCTGTAGAACACCGTTTACTTATTGGCTCAGTCGATCTGCCCTTTGCACTGGTGTTCATGGGCTTGTCGGCTGTCTTCGCCAGTTTTTGGATAGCACCCAGTTATGCGGCGGTTCAGAATTTGGTGCCCCAGCACTGGCGAACTCAAGCCTCTGCACTCATGTTATTAGCCATTAACCTGCTGGGGATGGGCCTTGGGCCACTGCTTGTCGGTGTGCTCAGCGATGGATTTTCTGCATACGGTGATGATTCCGTTCGTTATGCATTAGCGATTGGTGTGAGCTTGAGTGTAGTGGGGGGTATTGCCTATCTCGGTGGCAGCGCCAGGTACGCAAAAGCGATAGGCGAAACCTGAGCAGAGACTGAGAGATACGCCCGTGTCAGGCGCGTATTGGTATGGCTTTTTTATGGCGTTGGTGTCTTGAGCGCTGGCTTCTGTTTCGCGCGGGCATTGCTGTAAATAGAGCGATCGCAGGAGTGGGATGTAAACGTTCCAAGGGGACAACCATGAGATTTTTTGATTGGCATCAAAGGCAGACGGAGTGGTGGCTGGATCGTCTTGGAATGACGTCTTACGCGGCGCTTTGGTTTGCTTACCTCAAAGGCGTGGTGACAACACTATTCGTGCTCTGGGTGCTTGGTTATTTCTAGCGCGGCAGTTTGGATGGCAGGCGGGGGAGAGAAGAGCGCCCGGACGGTGCCCGGGCGCGCAGTGACGTTACTCGCCAGAGGCCATAACCGAGTCTTTCACAGCTAGCAGGAAGTTCGCTACCACCATTCCAGCAATCATTACCGCAATATTATCGATAATGCTGTTCAATGGCGCACCGATCGCAGGTATAGCGTCGAGTTGGTTGGCCACCGTGGGCATGGCAACGGCCGCGATGGTGTAGGCCATTCGGCCTGCCATATCGGCAGTTGGGCTCATGAAACCGCTGACTAATCCCAAAACGACGAGGATCAGGGCGGAGTAAGCAGCGAGCTGGCCGACAAATACGGCGGCAATCGCAACCACTACACCTACGGCTGTTAAGATTTGGTTAACGTTCATAGTCTTATCCTTATTGTTACTAAGTATGTCACTGTACTCACCCTGCCCCATATCCGATTGTGTTGTTGTTATCGGAAGCTACAAGGAAGACAGTTCGCCCACAGTAACAATAGAACCGACTAAATTGACACTTTTGACGCTATAAAAGTCCGCGTTAACGCAATTTTTACCTTTTATCGTCTCCGTGACTTCCACGTTCCACCGTACTGGTAGTCGCTGCCCGACACTGTCTTAAACACATTGAGACAGGCCTCGCATCTAAAACGCCAATCGGGGAGGGCCTTACTTTTACTTCGGTACAAACTAGCCAAGTTTGCGTTGCAGTCTGCGCACTGCTTTTCTCTGGGTAATCTCCTCTGCATGGCTGTTTCTCGACTATTCAGATTGACTACGTCGGGTCGTGATGTCGCCCATTTCACACAGTCTTGAGGCTGTTGATGGTGTAAACTCTCTGTGACTACGCTGTAGTCGTGGATACGTATCGATTGAGCCACGAGAAACGCCAACAGATGAACGACAAAGCAAAAGCCGATCTCATTCCGACTGTCACGGTTGCCAGCGGTGAAAAGTTCGTGACTCCCACGGGGGTGCACGCGATTAAAGACGGCATTAAAACGGCGAAAGAATCCTCACCACGGCTCAAGAAACCGGACTTTTTGCGAATGCGTGTTCGGCACTCGCCAAAATATGAATCGGTCAAAGACATCGTAAAACAGCACCGGCTTGCGACTGTGTGTGAAGAGGCAAAGTGTCCCAATATCAGTGAGTGTTGGTCGGCGGGTACGGCGACCATCATGCTCATGGGCGACGTCTGCACTCGTGCCTGTCGTTTTTGTTCTGTGAACACAGGAAATCCACGCGGTTGGTTGGATCTCGAAGAGCCGTTGAATACCGCGAAGGCGGTTCAACTGATGGGTCTAGCCTACGTCGTTCTGACGTCAGTGAATCGCGACGATCTCGCCGACGGTGGCGCTGGGCATTATGCCGATACGGTCCGCGAGGTTAAGAAGCTGAACCCTCATACGGGTGTAGAAGCCCTGACTCCCGATTTTTTGGGTTTGGAATCCGCCATTGATGTCCTCCTCGAGTCAGGCCTGGATGTGTTTGCGCAAAATGTTGAGACAGTAGAGCGACTCACGCACCCGGTTCGCGACCCGCGAGCCGGTTACGAGCAAACCATCAATGTACTCAGGTATGCGGCTAAACATTCGGATGTCATCACGAAGACATCACTCATGCTGGGGCTCGGAGAGACAGATCATGAGTTGCTTACCTGTATGGATGACCTGCGTGAGGCGGATGTTGACGTATTAACCCTAGGTCAGTACTTGCAACCCACCTCGAATCATTTGCCTGTCGAGCGCTTCGTCACGCCAGAGGAGTTCGAGCGCTACCGTGAATGGGGCCTCGAGAAGGGCTTTAAAGAAGTCGTATCGGGTGTGTTTGTGCGATCGAGTTATCGCGCAGAACGCGTTCTCGAGTTTAATAACGTTGGTTTGCAGGAAACCTAAGGGGCTGGCGTGAACAAGCGCAAGCTGCTGTACATCACGTCGGTGTCGACTAGGGAAGACCTACCGCGACTATCGGATGCAACACAGTCCGTCTTGAGTATCTTGTCCCGTGACTTTGAGATCTCGTTAGCCGTCGCAGGATCCATAAGCCCCCTCGATTTAAATGCCTTGCGCGCCAGTCTGGGCGTAACCCGTATTGCAGGCGGTTTTGAGCGTGGTACGGGTGATCTGAAAGTCGAGGGGGTACAAAAGCTCGTGCATGAATTTTACGGGCTGGACCTTTATATCAATGGCAGATTGAAGGCCGCGATTCAGCGACGCGCGGCCGATTTCGAGTCGGTGGTCATCGACAGCCTCACGGCGATTCCCTTTATACCGTTGGGCGTTCAAGGAAAGATCGTCTATTTTGCGCAGTCGGTTGTCTCAGACGATGAAAAGTTACGCGGCGGACTGCTGGGTGGTCGTCGTGTTAAACGTGTGAGAGGTTTGGAATACGATGCCATGCTGCGGTGTGATCGCGTTTTCTCTACACCGGATAGAGCGAGTGCCTTACTCGAGTTGGGATTGCCATTGGGTAAGCTGGTAGATGAGGCGACGAAGCCTAGTGCTGCTCGACCCACCATCGCCGTGTCGGGTTTTTCATTAACACGCATGCGCCTGGGGTATGCCGGTTATCTCGGCGACGACCAAAATGTCGCGAGCTTGATGTGGTTCCTCGAGAATGTTTGGAACGCAATCCGCGATTCTGTGCCGGGTCTGGAATTTCACGTCATTGGTGCTGACGCAAGCGAAGCGTTGATTGCGACGCTGTCTAGTTATAGCGATGTTGTGTTGCATCGAGACAGTAGCGATCGAAAAATGACGGAGCTTGGCCTGCGGGTCATGGTCGAGCCATTGCTTAATGAACACCACATTGAAGCGAAATTGGTGAATGCGATGGTGCGCGGTATTCCAGTCGCGACAACCCGCGAGGCGCTAACTCATTCGCGCCTTGATTCGGCTGATGCAGTCTCCGTGGCCGATAGCCCTGCGCACATGGTGCTGAATTTGCGAAGACTGCTGTCGGAGGCCACGCTATGGCAAGCCTTGAGTGAGCGATCGCAACGAATCGGATCGGCACTTTTGGCGTATCATGAGGTGGCACACTCGATGCGCCGGTTTTTGGTGCAGGTTGAGTCTTGATAACGCTTGCTGAGAGAGATTCGAAACAGTGACTGAATTTAAACGCGTGGGGCTATTGGGTCGACGGGAGCATCCGGGTGTCGCACATGTTGTGGCTGACCTATTAGACCTGCTCGATAGCCGAAGTATTGATGTGGTCCTGGAGGACCGCTTGGCGACCTTGGCGCACTTTGAAACTCGAGCCATGCAGCCTCGCGATGCGATTGGTGCAAATGTTGACTTGGCGGTTGTAATTGGTGGTGACGGTAGTTTGTTGAGTGCCGCAAGGACACTGGTTAGACACGACTGCCCGGTTATTGGCATTAATCGCGGAAGGCTTGGGTTTTTAACGGATGTCAGTCCGGACGATGAGCTTGTTGCACATGTCAGCAGCGTACTGGACGGAAACTACTCGACAGATAAGCGCTTCCTGTTGGACGTGGAGGTCTACAGTGGCGGTGTCCAGACAGGACAGGCCGAGGCGCTCAACGACGTGGTAGTCAACTCTGGCACGTCAGCACAGATGATTGAATTTCAGCTACAGGTCGATGACGAGTTCGTGTATCGAATGAACGCTGACGGCTTGATTATCGCCACACCGACGGGCTCTACCGCTTATTCCATGTCCGCAGGCGGCCCTATTATGAATCCAAAGCTTGACGCCATTGCGCTGGTGCCGATGTTCCCTCATTCGCTTACCAGTCGGCCGATGGTGGTTCACGGCGAGAGTGAAATACGGATTGATACTCTCGAGCGAAATAAGAACAACCCGTTGGTGACCTGTGATGGCCAGGTATCGCTCACGTTGAAGCCCGGTGACTCTGTGGTGGTGCGCAAAAAGTCCAGGGCACTGCGTCTACTTCACCCACCGGGGTACAGTTTTTACGCAAGTTGTCGAGATAAACTCAGATGGTCTGATGCACTCACGTCCTGACATAACAACGCAGTGGCGTCAGGCACCCGTAACCATCTCGATTCTCGCCATTTCCACATTGGTTTTCGCCCTGATGAGCCTCTTTGGCGATGCCATCATCTTGGATTGGTTGGCGTTTAATAAAGTCGAGTTCAATGGCCGTCGTTTTGAGCTGGTGAGTCCGGGCAGTGAGTACTGGCGATACGTGACCCCGGCACTCATCCACTTTGGCCTGCTTCATATCCTATTCAATGGTCTTTGGATTTGGGAGTTCGGAAGTCGCCTAGAGCTGAGACTGGGCTCGATTTTCACGCTCAACTTATTTCTTGCGGGGTCCATTGGTGGCAACTTGCTTCAAAGTTGGTGGAGCGGTCCATCGATTTTTGGCGGTCTGTCGGGCGTCGTCTACGCCTATATGGGCTGTCTTTGGGTCATGTGGCGACTGCGACCGGGGTTGGTGCCGATTGATGTGCCCGCGGTTTTTACGTTTATGTGGATTTGGTTGTTCATCGGTTTTACCGGAATTCTAAAAACACTAGGGTTGGGATCGATCGCCAATGGCGCGCATCTCGGCGGGTTGTTGGTGGGCATAGTGACGGGCGTCATTATTACTCGATTGTTCCCAAGGGGAGGTTGATACGTTGTCCAAGAATTATGAAGAAGCGATAAAGGCTATGCCGGTCGACCTATACCAGCGAATGGTTGATGCTCTGTCCGTGGGAAAGTGGCCAGATGGCAGGGAGCTGACCGCGGCGCAGCGCGAGCAAACGATGGATGCGGTCATCTTGTGGGGTAAATTACATCTGCCCGAAGAACAGCGTATTGGATTTATTGACAAGGGTTCGAAAGCGGGTAGTAGCTGTGACGACCCCGTACCCTTGAAGTGGCAGTGAGGAGTTGTAAATCTGCATGACAATGAGTGGAAACCTACGAAAAATGTTCACCGAACTTGCGAGTGACGTGCAGTACCACCTTCCAATTGGTGATGAACGAGTTCATCTGAATCCCTTGATAGGTAGCCATCTGTCACTGTCATATACCGGTACGATCAACTGTATCGAATGCGATCGGAAGTCGAATAAAAGTTTCAGCCAGGGTTATTGCTTTCCCTGCTTCAGGCGTCTAGCGGCGTGCGATAGCTGCATCATGAGTCCGGAGAAATGCCATTACGATGCCGGCACCTGTCGGGAGCCCGATTGGGCGCAGACACACTGCTTTGTCGATCACATCGTGTATCTGGCAAATACCTCGGGCGTGAAGGTCGGTATTACGCGTCACTCGCAGGTGCCGACGCGCTGGATGGATCAGGGGGCCACTCAGGCGCAACCGATAGCGCGTGTTCAGCACCGACAGCTCTCCGGGTTGCTTGAAACCGCACTTGCGCAGCACGTGAAGGACAAGACAGCCTGGCAGACCATGCTGAAAGGTAATGGAGAAGCGGTGTCCCTAGAGGAAAAACGGCAGGAGCTCATGCGTCTCTGCGAGGACGATATTCGGGCGTTGCAAGACCGATTTGGGCTGCAAGCACTGCAGCTACTAGAAGATGAACCCTCCGTGAGCATCAACTATCCGGTCGTCGAATTTCCCACTAAAGTCAGCGCGCACAATTTTGATAAAAATCCGCAGGTCGAGGGCAAGTTGATGGGAATCAAAGGACAGTATCTGTTGCTCGATACAGGGGTGTTAAATATCCGCAAATTTGGTGGCTACCACATAGAACTGGAGACGAGGTAATGATGCGAGAGGGTGCACCAAAAACGATTTATCGGAAGGACTACACAGCCCCTGATTTTCTCATAAGCCATGTGGAACTTGCCTTCGAGATTGAAGATGGCAACACACGGGTAACCAGCGCTCTGCGCATTCAGCGAAACGGTACGCACGATAGGCCGCTGGTCCTCGATGGCGAAGGTCTAGGTCTTATCACTGTCTCGATTGATGGCAGCACCCTGGATGAGAGTGCCTTCAAATATGTTGGTGGGAAACTCACGGTAGACAGCGCCCCCAATGACTTCGCCTTTGGTGCTGTCGTTGATATTCAGCCAGAGACCAACGCCTCACTCGAGGGAGTTTATCGTTCGCGCACCATGTACTGTACACAGTGTGAGGCGGAGGGTTACCGAAAGATCACCTTTGGTCTAGATCGCCCGGATGTCTTATCAACCTACACCGTGACCTTGTCAGCGGATAAGCGCACCTGTCCCATCCTGCTGAGCAATGGTAACGAGGTATCACGTACAGACTTGGCTAACGGACGTCATCAGGTCGTTTGGCATGATCCACATCCCAAACCCAGTTACCTATTTGCCATTGTCGCGGGTGATCTTGAGCTTGTGTCCGACACCTTTACCACCCAATCAGGAAAAGTAGTGGATCTGCGGATTTGGGTTGAAGCGAAGGACACGGGCTACTGTGCTCACGCGATGGATTCGCTGAAAGCATCCATGCGGTGGGACGAGGAGCGCTACGGACTCGAGTACGACCTAGACCTCTTTAACATAGTGGCGGTGGATGACTTCAACATGGGGGCGATGGAGAACAAGAGTCTGAATATCTTCAATACCTCCTGTGTATTGGCGCACCCTGACATAACGACCGACCTCGGTTATCAGCGTGTTGAGTCGGTCGTCGCTCACGAGTATTTCCACAATTATTCTGGGAATCGCGTGACCTGCCGTGACTGGTTTCAGCTCAGTCTCAAGGAAGGCTTTACGGTCTTCAGGGATGCAGAGTTCTCAGCTGATATGAATTCGCGCGGCGTGAAGCGTATCGAAGACGTTTCTTTCTTACAGACGCACCAATTTGCCGAGGATTCAGGCCCCATGGCGCATCCTGTCCGGCCTGATTCTTTCATAGAAATTTCAAACTTCTACACGATGACCGTGTACGAGAAGGGGGCTGAAGTTGTCAGGATGCTCAATACCCTACTGGGTGATGACGCGTTTTATGCGGGAGCCAAACTGTACTTCGATCGATTCGACGGTATGGCGGTGACCTGTGATGACTTTGTCGATGCCATGCAGGAAGCGTCGGGCAAGGATCTCAGTCAATTCCGTCGCTGGTATGAGCAGGCAGGCACGCCGGTGGTCTCGATTGAGAAAGTATTCGACGAAGCGTCAGGCAGGCTCGATTTGACCTTCACGCAGGTAAACCCGCCCACCCCGGGTCAAGATGACAAACCGCCACTGCATATTCCTTTGACGTTGGCGTTGATGGAGAACGGCCAGCATGTGGACATGGGGAATGGCGAGGCGTCTCGCGTGGTCGAGTTAACGGAAGCGACACAGACGCTCTCGTTTGAAGGTTTTTCTAGCGAGCCCGTCATTTCAGCCTTACGCGGCTTTTCCGCGCCTGTTCGACTCAACATGGAGCAATCCCAAGACGATTTGATCGCGTTGATGGGCTCTGACAACGATCCGTTTATAAAATGGGATGCGTCTCAGCGCTTGGCATATGCCGCAATCGACAGCGGCGCTCAAGCATTGGAGCGAGACTATGCAGACGCGCTAAAGGAGGTACTTTCAAGTGATATCGAAGATGCGATGAAGGCGCAGCTGCTCAGTCTGCCGACAGAGGCGTCGCTGGCTGATAGGGCAGCGCAAACAGGCCTGGTTAACGTGCACGATATCCACGACGCCAAAATGAATGTGGCCGCTGCTGTAGGACACGCGCTATCAAGCGAACTGGAAGCGATCGTGATGTCTAACCTTGCGTTGACTGACGCCTACCAGCCAAGTGCTGAGCAGATTGGGCGGCGGTCACTGCTACACACCGCGTTGTCATTGCTCGTGGAGAGTGATCCCAAGTGGCTGATAACGGCGAGAAACATGTATTACGCGGCGACCAATTTGTCTGATCGTTTATGTGCCGCGCGCTCAGTAGTTCACCAAGGTGACGAGGTGCATCGAGCCGAAGTGCTGGAGCACTTCTTTGATCGGTGGCAGTCCGAGAACCTCGTCGTCAATCAGTGGTTTGTGATGCAGGCGACACGACCCTCGGCTGATTGCGTTTCAGATGTGACGGCGCTGACACATCATGCGGCGTTTGACTGGCGTAATCCGAATAAGGTGCGCTCCCTCATCAGCGCTTTCGCCGGTGCAAATCCCACTGCGTTCCATGCGTTGGATGGCGGAGGTTACCGGCTCCTAGGGGATGCTGTGCGTCGTCTTCAGTCGGATAACCCACAAATTGCGGCGCGAATGCTGGCGCCTATGACACGCTGGCGTCGATACGATCACGGGCAGGCTGTCATGCGCGGCGAACTGGAGTCTATTGCGGCTATAGATGGGCTGTCGCAGGATGTTTACGAGGTGGTTAACCGATCACTAAGCGGCAGTTAAAGCGTTTCGGGCAAATCCTATGTCTAGCTCAGCGCGAAGCTGTTCTGGGCGAGTCCGAAATCAGTTCAGATCGTTTCACGCGGTTGGATAGAGTGATCGGTAATCGGTCAGTTCGGTAGCCCCTCGCTTGGGTTCGTCTCGGACTGCTCGATAGAGCGCCGCACCGCGAGTCCAGGCTTCATCCGTCTGACTGTAGATGGATGTTTCAAGGGTGCTGGCCTCGTCGGCTAACCCCGAGTCGCAGAGCCCTCTGAGTTGGTCCAGCGTTCTCACAGGCTGCTGGTAGTGGAGCGTTGCCCAGCGCAATAAAAGCTGTCGCGTTGCTGGAGCGTCATTCTGGCTCGTGCTCGCTTTCATGGCTGTCAGCAGAGGTCGCAAGGTTTCCTCGGTATTGTCGAGCGCGACATCGCTGACTGTTCGATTGCGCGAGCGCCACAGCATGTAGGCAAACACCAATGCCAAAAGCCAGCCGAGACCGGCCACCGCATTGAGCCAAATCGGTGCCGCTGTCGATTGTGGCTCTGCTGAGTCGGTGATGGGTTGAACCGGGCTTTGTACGACCGGGCTGCCCACCGAAACAGTGGTCGAGGGCAGTACCGCAAACTGTAGGGAGTCGGTCTCAGTATTCCACCACGGGACCCTCACCTCGGGTAAAGTCCATGAGCCACTGCCGCTCGCTACCAGAGCCTCACTGCGCGTTCGTTGACCCAGAAAGCCCTGCGTACGTTCGATCTGGTCACTGGATTCCTGATCTGGATAAACCCGAATCCCGGTTATCTTGCTGCTATCCGACATGCTTGTAATCGACGGTAATTGGCTGCTCAGCAAACCCTCCGCGGCCAGTGTCAGCGTGCGGGTAGTGGAATCGCCAATTTCCATTGACTCGGGCGGCGTTGACCACGACTGTCCAAGCTCAAGTGAGGTGGCTGGAAGCCAGACGTCGCCAGGAAAATCCTCAGGGACCGGCTTCACATTAATGGTAAGGGCGTCCTCGGAAAGCCTAAAACGTTTGCCCAGGCGTGCACCCAAAAGCGATCGACCCGGTAATACCTCGCGCGCCGTGAGCGACAATGAAGGTATCTCGAGAATCCCTCGCTGCTGCGGGTAGATGGCGTATCGGAGTTGGGTCACACGCCACAAACGGCCATTGATTTGGCGTTGGAAATTCCGGCGAGTCAGTTCTTCGACAATAGCGCCCGTGAGTTCGAGCTGAGTGACCTCGGCACCATCAAGATTGATCGCCTGCTCAATCGTGACGGTGAGAATCATCTGTTCCTGAATGTAGACATCGCGCTTGTCGATCTCGATAGAGAACCGAACCGAATCATCGCCGCCAGCACTGACGGTTTGCGGGTTCACCGTAATCGCAATGGGCGTTGTTCGATTTCCGCCCGTGCTGAGCGAGGGGATGGAGAGAATGCCGTCGCGTAGAGGCAGGAGGTCCAAGGAGAGGGTGCGCGTGGTCGAGCGCGCCCCGTTGATGAACGAGGTATTGGTTGAGCTACTGCTGCTGAGAATTTCCCAGTCAAATTGAAGCGCGGCGAGATCGAGTTGGTCGAGTCGCTCGCTGGCGTCACCGGTAATGGTTAGCCGGAGTGATTCCCCCATGCCAATGGTTTCGCGATCAACATCAGAGCGTATGTCCGCCAACGTGACGGTGGAAAAGACCATCAAGCTCAGCCATGTTAAGACTCGCATAAGGCTACCAGCGAACGTCTTCATCGGGTTCTTCTCCGTTTCGTAGGCGTTGAATAGTTTGATATCTGAATTTGCGGCGCAGAAGGCCACCCGGATCGTCTGGAACACGCCGCAACCATTGTTCGAGGGCCTGTTGCTCTTCGAGTGCCTCGTTGAAGCGTGCCAATTGTTCCTCTGTTGCTTGCTCTAGCTCAGACGGGTTCATGTCCTCGCTCATCTCACCATCAGCGGCTGGCTGGGATTCCTGGTCGCTGGGCTGTTGGTCGGAAGGATCCGAGCTTCCTTCCTGGGATTCACTGCTACTGTCCTGCTCCTGTTGAGACGAATCGCTTTCAGAGTCCTGTGATTCACCTTCTTGATCTGATTGGTCGCTGTTGCTGTCCTGGTCGTTACCCTGCTGTTCCTGCTCTTGCTGTTCGAGTAAAGACTTCACCAGCTCTCGGTTGTCGATGGCGTCTTGCCGGTCAGGTTCTACCTCAAGCGACTTGTCATAACTATCGATGGCGCCCTGAAAATCACCCGAGAGCGCGAGCGCGTTGCCGCGGTTGTAGAGGGCATCGGCTGAATCAAGCTTGCCGAACTCTGCCGATGATGAGCGGAAATCACCCGCTTCGTAGTGGGCTGTGCCTCGCCAGTCGGGTGCTTGAAAGAGTGTTGCGGCACGCGCCGCATCACCTTCGGCGAGTGCCTTTGCTCCCTTCTGGTCAGATGTGGACCAGAAGTTTTCCAGTGTGTTGGCGTGACTGGGCGCGGCATCGGTCATCAGGACCGTAACTAAGAGAGCGCTGAGTGCGCCGCGTCGGAACAAGGGAAGCATTAGCAGCGCGGCTGCGATGGCGAGCCAGTAGCCAAGATCGATCCACGTATCGGTTTTGCGTTCCAGCGAATCATCACTGGTAATGCTTGATTGAGCCCCTGACAGTAGCGATTGAATATCACTGTTATCCACCGATACATCGGTGCGCTTGGCCCCCAGTGCTGTAGCAATTCGTTGAATGTCCTGTCGGTCCACGGCCGGTATGACGATTTGGTCGTTGTCGTCCCTCAGAAAACCGCCATCGGGCAGCGGGATCGGGGCGCCGGTGTCGGTTCCCATGACCAGAATACCCAAATCCGCACCTACTGAGCCCAATAAACCCTCGACACGGGAAGTATCGAATTTGGGTAAACCATCGGTAATCAGGAGCAGACTGCCATTGGTCAGACCTGAGGTTTCCAATAATCCTGAGGCGAGTGCTATGGCCTCAGTGGCATTAGAGCCTTGTAGCGGCATGATGTCGGGTGCAAGGGCGCTCAGTAGGTTTTCAATCGTACGGGTATCGTCGGTCAGTGGTGTGACCACGTGCGCATCGCCGGCAAAAACCACCATGCCTGTGACGCCCTCGGTCCGTGCATCCAAAATATCCATCACTTTCTGCCGCGCTCTGCGAATGCGACTAGGCTGCGTATCGGTCGCCCACATCGATCGGCTGAGATCCAGCACAATGACCAGCGCATCCGACTTCTCAAATACGGGTAGTTCTGCCCGTTCCAGCGAGGGACCCGAGGCGCCGATTAACAGGAGGGGGAGGGTCAGCCACCACAATTGCCGCAGGCGACTACCACCGCCACCTTCGGTCGTGATGAGGTGGGGTAGCAAGGTAGGGTCGATCGCTTTTGCCCAGTCACCCCCCTGGACTTGCTTGCGCCAGGCAAGCAGTAACAGTGGGATGATCACTGGCATTAGCCACAGCAGTTCGGGGCGAATGAAATGCAGATCCATCATGCATTCGCCGCCTGACGAGATCTGGATAAGCCCGGAATGAGTCCACCCGTAAGCAGTACAAGGCTACCAATGGCCAGAGCGCCCAGCATGGCCCAATACCCCAGAGACCGACGAGGCCTGAACGTGCTGGCGTCCTGTTCAACGGGCTCCAGCTGATCAATGATGCCGTAAATGGCCTGTAGCTCCCGTGGATCGCGAGCACGGAAGTACTCGCCGCCCGTCGCCTCAGCGATCGCGCGAAGTAAGGCTTCATCGACCTCACCGCCGCGGGCGCTGGTGGTGCCCAAGTTGCGACTAATGCCGATGGTGTACACCTTAACGTTTTGTTGCGCTGCCAGCGCCGCAGCCTCCATGGGATCAACGCTACTCGCCGTGTCCTGACCGTCGGTCAGTAGAATCAAAACCCGTGAGGCGGCGGGTCGATCCCGAAGTCGCTTGATGGCTAGGCCCAGAGAATCACCGATCGCCGTGTCTTCACCCGCAAAGCCCAGCTGAGCCTCGCGGATAAACTGTGTCACGGTTGTAGTATCAAAGGTGAGCGGTGCCTGAACGTACGCTTTGGAGCCAAACAGGATGAGCCCTACGCGATCACCCACGCGGCGCTCGGTGAAGTCCGAGGCTATCGCTTTAACCGCCTCAACACGAGAAATCGTGCGGTTGCCTACCTGCATGTCCCGTATTTGCATGCTGCCCGACAAATCGAGACTGAGCATCAAATCCCGACCTGTGTTGGGTAGTTCGATGGGCTCACCTACCCACTGCGGGCGTGCAATGGCCACTACGACCAGCACCCAGGCTAAAAACAGGCCTAATACACGTACGGAGCTCACGCTTGAGGCAAGCCGTCCCTGACTTTCGAGCCGCTGCCAGCGCGCACTAAAGGGCGCTCGAATGGCGGCGCCTAGTGACTCGGAGGCCGGTGGTAACAAGCGCACCAATAGGGGCACCACAATCAGCGCGAAGGCCCAGGGCCATAGAAAATCAAGCACGTCGCACCTCGTGATGTTTCACCCAGAGCGCGGCATCGCGCCAATCCAGCGCACTGAGCGATTCAGGGTTGGGTGCATGCGCCCGTGATAGGACATCTAAGGCGTCACTGCTCAGCTTGGAGCATGAGTCGCGAAGGAAATTCGGCCAGGATTCGTCGGATAAGCTCGCTACCGATGTCGCTTCGTACGCGTTCAGTGCAGTGGCCTTCAGTGCGCCGCTTAGGGCGTGCACATCGGAGTTCGCCTCCTGCAGTTCAGACAGCCACTTTAGCGCTTCGCGCCGGTAGGTATTTCGCTGATAGCGCTTTAGCCACTGAAAGCACAGGAAGCCCAAGGCGATAACAAGGAGACCCATCACCACCCACCAAACCGGCGCGAGCGGCCAGAACCCAATGGGGTCTGGTGTTCGCAAAGGGGCCAGTTGCTGTATGAGGTCTTCGGGATTCATCGCTTGGGGAAAACCTGCTGCAACAGTTCGTTGGGGTTCTCGTTGGTATCGACGGTAACCAGCGGAACTTGGTAGCGGCGGAGGTAGTCGATCACGTCTTGTTGGGAACGCTCAAAATCTACCTGGTATCGCTGACGGATCGCCTGTTGCGAGGTATCCATTTTAATCTGGCGACTCCCGTCCGAAATCGCGTAGCGTCCAGCCGGTGGCAGGGTTGCATCGAGTGGGTCCGTTACCTTGAAACATACGACCTGGCGGTGTCCCACAATATCGCGCAATGTCTTTTCAACATTTGGCTCGGACAGGAAATCGCTGAAATCACTGATTAGCATCAGTCGGGCGCCGGGTCGCGACAGATTTTTTAACTGATTCAGAGCGGTAGACCATGAGATGGCGGGATGTTGGTGGTTAGCCGCAGCATCGGGGGAGGGCGCAGACTCCAGTAGGCGGAGCAGTCGCAGGACAGAACGCTTTGAGCGCTGCGGTTTAATTTCGAAAATGCCAGCATCGGTCATGGCAATGCCACCGACGCGCTCACCCGCCTCCAAGCCGGCCCAGGCAAGCACGGATGCAACGTGTGAGGCGAGAACGGATTTAAAACAGTTCTTTGAGCCAAACCACATGGGGGATCTGAGATCGACCATCAATACGATGGGTTGTTCTCGATCTTCCTGAAACAGTTTCGTGTGAGGGTCGCCAGATCGGGCAGTCACCCGCCAATCGATGGTTCGAATATCGTCCCCGGGTGCGTATAGCCGTACTTCTTCAAAATCGACGCCTCTGCCTCGCTGGCGAATACGCCGGCGGCCGGCGAGGAGTGCCAATGCCTTCGACTGAGCGTTGATATTAATCATCCGGGCCACATGGCGCCCCTCGATTAACCGCTCAGCCAATACTTGGTGGCCTTTTGGCAAGAAATCGGTCATACGGCAGTGTTAGGCCACAGGAACGAGGTCTAACAACTTATCAATGACCTCGTCAGCCGTAACGCCGGCTATTTCGCCGTCATAGCTGACAACCAGTCGATGCCGTAACACGTCGTAGGCCATGGCTTTCACATCGTCGGGGCTGACAAAGTCTTTGCCGAGCAACCACGCATGCGCTCTAGCACAGCGGTCAAGGCCAATGGTGGCCCGCGGTGATGCACCGTATTCAATCCAGCTAGCCAGCTCCTCGCTGTAAGCCGCCGGCTGACGTGTCGCCATAATGAGTTGAACAATGTACTCCTCAACCGCATCGGACATGTGGAGCTTCAGTACTTCTTCGCGCGCTGCGAAAATGACAGCCTCGGAAACTTCGGGTTGATCGGCTTGCTCGCCGATGGAGGCTTCACGTCTGGCTAGTTTGAGAATGTCTCGCTCAGCCGCCGAGTTGGGGTAATCCACTTTGACGTGCATGAGAAAACGATCGAGCTGCGCCTCCGGTAGGGGGTAGGTACCTTCCTGCTCAATGGGGTTTTGTGTAGCCATCACCAGGAACAGCGCTGGGAGCGGATAGGTTGTTCCACCCACACTGACCTGACGCTCGGCCATGGCCTCAAGCAGCGCCGACTGGACTTTTGCAGGCGCTCGGTTGATCTCATCGGCGAGAATCAGGTTGTGAAAGATGGGGCCTGCCTGAAACTCGAACGTGCCTAATTGCGGTCGGAAAACGTCAGTCCCGGTGATATCGCCGGGCAGCAGATCGGGGGTGAACTGTACTCTGTGGAAATCACCCTCAACCCCTTCGGCCATCATTTTGATGGCGCGCGTTTTCGCGAGACCCGGGGCACCCTCAACGAGAAGGTGACCGTCGGCAAGAATGGCGATAAGGAGTTTTTTAACGAGATCAGCCTGGCCAATAATTTGCTGACTCAGCCAGGTTTCAAGACCGGCGATGGCGGTGTGGTTCATGAATCGTTTACCTACAGCGATGTCATCCAGTGACATGGGGTTTTGTTGAGACAAACTCAAGCGTTCCAAGTTTCAGTCAACAGCGAATTTACCTGATTATCCGGTAAATTCGTTGGTCGCGTCGACAAAGATCAGTTTGAGTCTCTTATTACGTCAGCGATGGTCCGTGCAAACGTCTCTCGGCGCAAGAGTGCGTCAGCTGTTCGTCGCGACATTGAGGCCTTGAGGACCCACCGTCTGCTCCTCTTGTGATGGCTTGTTGACGGGTCGGTGCTGCCACGCCTCGCCGAGGTAGCGTCGCTTTTTCTTGGGAAGTAATCGGGTCAGATCAGCGATGACAAAGGCATCCACACAATCGCCAAATGCGGGATCCACGTTAAACGCAGAGAACGACACTCCATCGATACTGGTGGCTTGCGAGTAATGCTTAAAGAGTAGGGGAATGGTTAGGTCTTGTGCCTTAAGTGCAGATTGCAGTGTCGTGAGATCGGTTTGAGAGTCCTCGCCCGGCATTTCGTTCATCAGTTGCTTTTCCAATGACTCGGAAACACCAAAAGGCGTCCTGGGAGTTACCGCAACAGACAGTCGATTCACATGGGTTTGGTAGAAATGGGCAATGCGTGCAATGGCTTCGTTTCCGTAGCGAGATGAGATAGAGGCAGAACCAAAGAGATACCGAATGTGCGGGTGTGCCTGCACATAAGCTCCAATACCGCACCAGAGGTAGTCCAGTGCATATCGGTTTTGATATTGGGGCTGAACGAAGCTTCGACCCAACTCAAGCCCATGCTGAAAGTATGAACACATCGTTGGGGCAAAATGAAAAAGGGTATGTGTGTACAGGCCCTCCAAACCCGATCGCTCCATGAGCTTTCTCGCATCTCCGAGACGATAGGCTCCGACAATCTCTCGATCCTCGTAGCTCCAGATGAACAGATGGTGGTAGTGCGAATCGAATTCATCGGTGTCACGCTCGTACCCCGACCCCTCGCCGATCGGACGGAAAGTGGCTTCACGCAAACGTGCTATCTCTCGCACAATCGAGGGCGATTGGGTTTGAGTGGTCAGAAACAGACCTTTGCCGTCTGGCGTGGTTCCTAGCGATTGGCATTGCTTCAGATCTTTTTCGAGGCTTTCGCGTGATTCTGGATCCGCAATGGGTTGAGGATGTAACGAGGGCAGGTCGCAGGCGTCGGATAAGGAATAAACCTGCGTTTTTATTTCGTCCGCAACGACCTGAGCCCGCTTTTCCTTTTCGGCCAAGGCGGGGTAAGAAATAGGGCTTCCGATACGCGCAGAAATACGGGCATTACGGTGCTTAAACATTTCCCTAATGAGCCACGCCGTCGAGAGTGGTTTTATTAAGAAACTTAGGCCATAAAAAAAACGAGAGTTCCTGCCTCCAACTAAGACCGGCACGATGGGTGCCCGGTAGCGGAGGGCGAGACGCACAAAGCTACTGTTCCATTGCCCATCTTGAATGCCCGAAAGACGCCATCGGGAGACCTCACCGGCGGGGAACATAATGAGTGCGCCGCCGCTGGCAAGGTGAGATTGGATGGCGCGCAACTGCTGTCGCGACGTCTGGTTGCTCATGTTATCGACGGGCAGGGCAAAGGGTTGAAGCCGTTCTATGTGCATCAGCAGTTCATTAACCACAATTTTGGCATCAGGTCGGGTCGCAAGAACGGCATCTAGCAGGCCGATGCCATCGAGTGATCCCAGAGGGTGATTGGCAACAATGATGACTTGACCCTGCACTGGAATACGTGACAGCTCGGCCTGATCAATCTCAAGTTTAAAATTAAAAAACTTCAGCACGGCCGCCGGAAAAGGCAGCCCCTCTGACTCGGGATGCGTCCGCTCGAACTGCGCAAAGATTTTTTGACCCAATACGAACCCTAAAAGTGACCCTAGCAGGCGCGCAGACGTTGGCCATTTTGAGGTAAATGCGGGTTGGTAATGTTTTAAGATGTGTTGGAAGTCCAACATAAAAACCCACCCGAAGCGCTCGCTAAATAGGCACCCTTCATAGTGGGCGCCCCCCATGAATCAAGCGCCGAACATAAATGATAAGAGGTAGAAGAAGACAATCGCCAAGCCAGCGCCCGCGGGCAACGTGACCAACCAGGAGGCAAAAATCTTTCCTATTGTTGGAAGAGAGACGGCCTCAACCCCTCTCGCTAAACCGACACCCAGTACAGCGCCCACGAGCGTATGGGTGGTTGATATGGGTAAGCCAGTGGCAGAGGCCAGAACAACGGTAGATGCGGCGGCAAGCTCTGCGGCGAATCCTCGACTCGGTGTGAGTTCGGTAATCTTTTGTCCAATGGTCTGAATGACACGCCAACCATAGGTGGCCAGTCCGATAACAATGCCAACAGCACCAATACCCAATACCCACCACGGCATAATGGCTTCCGCGCCAATTACACCACCTGATTGGACTGTACTCACGACTGCCGCAACCGGGCCTACTGCGTTGGCAACGTCATTGGAGCCGTGAGCAAAGGCCATGCCACAGGCGGTGAAGATCATGAGAATGCCGAACACGCGCTCAATATTCGCGTCGCTATTGAGATCACCCGAAGGTGTTATCTTGCCAAGAATCAGGGCGCCGATTGCGGCGACGATGAGTCCGATGACCGCTGAGATCACCATGGCGTCAGCAAATGCGGAGCCCATACCCAACGTGAGATCAAGGCCAATATGTTTCAGGCCCTTGACGAGGGTCACCATACTGATCATAAACCCTACCATCCACATGTAGACGGGGACGTAGCGACGCGCACGTTCGAAGGTATTGTCGTGGTCAAAGATTAATTTTTTGACCGAGATAAACAGAAGGAAAGCCAGTGTGCCTGCCAGCACAGGGGAGACCACCCAGCTTCCAGCGATCTCACCGACCTTGCCCCAGTCGACGGCATCGACCGAGATGCCGACGGCGGCGAAGCCGACAATACCACCGACAATTGAGTGCGTTGTTGAGACAGGCCAGCCCCCGATGCTGGCAATTAACAGCCATGTCGCTGCCGCTAGTAGGGCTGAAAGCATGCCGAATACGAGCAGTTCGGGCGAGTCCGATAGTACCGCAGGGTCAATGATGCCTTTGCGTATCGTTGATGTGACTTCACCCCCGGCTAAATACGCGCCTGCAAACTCAAAGATAGCTGCGATAATGATTGCCTGTTTGAGCGTGAGCGCTCTGGCGCCAACGGAAGTCCCCATCGCATTGGCCACGTCGTTTGCACCGATGCCCCAGGCCATGAACAGACCGAAGACGCAGGCAAGCGCTAAAAACAAAAAGCCGTTTGACGCGATAATTTCCATTCGAGACGCTCCTAATGGCGACAGAGTATGTTCGATTAATGTCGGATTGTTGACCGAAAGATTTAAGACGTGTGACAGACCCTAAAAGGCAGCATCTCCTCCCAGTCGGAGATTGGTGTCTTGCGTATCGCGGTACTTGCGGCGTTAGTTTTTGATGGTTCACCTGACATGTCAACTCCGGTGCTCAATAAGCTGTGATCGAGAAAGTGTGGTCATGCATTCCCATTGGCAGACTTCCCTATCGAAAACCGCTAAAAACGGGACTCACGTGTGGTCTGTTGGTTAAAAAAATTATTTTTTTTGAAGTTTCT
>Ga0255752_10001691_pt1 | contig 25385 bp, 20 predicted proteins | sample 011ome_25_FD_179952 | JGI IMG/M metagenome (GOLD analysis project Ga0255752, IMG submission 179952) | Coastal salt marsh microbial communities from the Groves Creek Marsh, Skidaway Island, Georgia - 011512CT metaG (version 2) | ecosystem: Environmental > Aquatic > Marine > Intertidal zone >... | reverse complement strand
CGCATTGTGGTGGGTGTGGACAGCGAGCAGGCCCAAAAAACATTGGACAAGCTCTACCGTCCGTTCACCTTGAACGGTCACCCGGTGATCTTTATGGACATCCCTTCCGCAGAGATGACCAAATACGCCGCGAACGCCATGTTGGCGACGAAGATTTCATTCATGAACGACATTGCCAATTTGTGTGAGAAGATGGGCGCAGATGTGAATTGGGTACGTAAGGGCATCGGCTCTGACCCGCGCATCGGCAATAAGTTCATCTACCCGGGTATTGGATACGGCGGCTCTTGTTTCCCAAAAGATGTCAAGGCCCTGGCCCGTACCGGACGTGAAAACGGCCACACCATGCGCATCTTGGAAGCTGTTGAACAAGTCAATGATGCACAAAAAAGTGTGCTCTACAATAAGATTAACGCCTACTTCGGCGGCAAGCTCGAGGGCAAGACCATTGCTTTCTGGGGACTGTCCTTCAAGCCGAATACCGACGATATGCGTGAGGCACCGTCAGTGGTCATTGCTAACCTTTTGACCAGCGCTGGCGCGAACGTTCGAGCGTATGATCCGGTCGCTCTGGAAGAAGCCAAGCACCAGCTCGGAGATAGCATTACCTACTGTAACAGCTACCTCGAAGCAACAGAAGGTGCCGATGCCTTGGCACTGATTACGGAATGGACAGAGTTCCGCGTACCGGATTGGGACAAGGTGGCTGAGGCGATGAACGGCAAGGTCTTGTTTGACGGACGCAACCTCTACCGCAGAGAAACCCTAGCGGAAATAGGGTTTGATTATTACGGCATCGGCCAAGGACAACAGATCTAATGGCTAGAGTACTCATCACAGGCGCGGCAGGATTTTTAGGTTCTCATTTATGTGACCGATTCATTGCTAATGGCGATGAGGTCCTCGCTATGGACAACCTCATTACAGGGAACATGGAGAATTTGGAGCACCTCAGCGGCCATCCAAATTTCACGTTCTACCACCACGATGTGAGCACCTTTGTGCACGTACCGGGAACATTGGACTACATCCTCCATTTCGCTTCACCTGCCTCCCCTATCGATTACTTGAAAATCCCCATTCAGACGTTGAAGGTGAGCTCTCTCGGGACCCACAACCTCTTGGGATTAGCACTGAACAAGGGCGCGCGCATCCTCGTAGCCTCGACCTCTGAAGTGTACGGCGACCCACTGGTCCACCCACAAACCGAGGAGTATTGGGGCAATGTAAATCCCGTGGGACCCCGCGGGGTATATGATGAAGCCAAGCGCTTCATGGAAGCCATGACCATGGCCTATCATACCTACCACGGTCTGGAAACGCGCATCGTGCGCATCTTCAATACCTATGGACCGCGCATGCGATTGAACGACGGACGTGTTTTACCCGCCTTTATAGGTCAAGCACTGCGCGGTGAAGACCTGACCATCTTTGGTGACGGTTCTCAAACCCGCTCATTTTGCTACGTAGACGACCTTGTAGAAGGAATTTACCGTTTGCTCATGAGCGACCATGCCGAGCCGGTAAACATTGGCAACCCACACGAAATCACGATCAGCGATTTTGCACAGGAGATCATCAAGCTCACGGGAACCACACAGAAAGTGGTGTACAAAGAATTACCGGTGAACGACCCTATGCAGCGCCAACCGGATATTAGCAAGGCGAAAGAAATTTTAGATTGGGAGCCGAAGGTCATGCGTGCCGAAGGGCTAGAGCGTACCTACGCTTGGTTTAAAAACCTACCAGAGGATCGTTTGTACCGAAAGGAGCACCGCGATTTCGAAGATTACAAAAGAAACTAACCAACCATGAACCAAATTTTAATCACAGGCGGACTCGGCTACATAGGCTCCCACACTGTTGTGGAGTTGATCCAAGCCGGCTACGATCCTATTGTGATCGACAACCTAAGCGAAAGCCCCATTGAGGTCAAGGACCGAATTGAAAAAATAGTGGATAGGGAAATCACCTTCCGACAAGTTGAACTCTGCGACCGCGCTGCAGTAGATGCAGTGTTTGAAGAGTTCCCGGATATTTCAGGGGTCATTCACTTTGCCGCTTTCCTCTTGGTAAATGAAAGCGTTGAGGCACCGCTCAAGTATTACCACAATAATTTGTTAAGTACCGTTAACCTTCTTCAAAGTATGGAGGCCCACGGCATTCGCAACATTGTGTTCTCGAGTTCTTGCACGGTGTATGGCACTCCAGAAAACCCACATGTGGATGAAAATGCGCCCGTACAACCTGCGGAAAGCCCGTACGGCAATACCAAGAAAATGGGTGAGGAAATCCTCCGGGATACCGCAGCGACTGGAACCGTGGATGTGTTGAGCTTGCGTTATTTCAATCCTATCGGCGCCCACCCCACAAGTATCATTGGCGAATTCCAAGACGGCGAACCGCACCACTTGGTTCCCTACATCACTGAAACTGCCATTGGTAAGCGTAAAGAATTAAAAGTATTCGGGTCAGATTACGATACCCGCGACGGCTCTTGCATTCGCGACTACATTCACGTCATTGACATTGCCAAAGCCCATATTTTGGCTGTTCAACATTTGATCGACGGCAAGACCGAGGGATATGATGTGATCAATCTGGGATCTGGAAACGGATCGACGGTGTTGGAAATGATTAGTGCTTTTGAACGTGCCACTGGAATTACTATTCCATATAGCCTAGCGCCACGTCGCGCTGGGGATGTACCTGCGGTATACGCGAACATTGGTAAGGCACAGCGCGTGTTGAATTGGACCCCAGAAAAAACATTGGAGGATATGCTTCGTGATGCTTGGAATTTTGAGCAGAGCTTATAGCATGTCAAGGTTTTTCGTAGGAATAGTAGTATTGTTAATGAGTAGTCCGCTATTCGGGCAAGGCTATATCTACGCTCCCATTGACTCGCTCAGAACCATGCCAAATTCTAGGCTTGATAGTCTATACCCTTCTGCCTTTTCTATAGATACCGTAAGTAACCTCACTACCATTTCGAGGCCGGAATTTGATAGCATATTTAGCAATGCCATCCGCCCCGTCATTTCCGAACTTATGAGAGTAAGCGATGAAATCAAAGCACCCGCTTCGTCATTCTCTTACCTTTTCTACTTTAATGCCAATGGTGTCCTAGATCATGCTCGAATAAGCATCATCTTGGCTCAAGAGGGTCATTCATTGACTATTGAATATCCAGATTCAATTCTGGGTCATTTGCTCTCCAACTTTAGCCTAGGATTCTCAGCCAATCGAGCTTATTCCCAGTGTGGCTCTACTTATTTGGGAGCAAGACCTCACATACCTGTTTTGGATGGCCCAAAAAGATATTTGCTAGCCTATCAACCCGGTAAGGCACAGACTATCTACGGGATTGCTATAGGAATAGTTGGACATGATGTTATTTGCAATGCTCCGTACAACCAGACCACCAATGGGATTAATCTTCAAATAGGAGCAGGGCTATTTCATTGGTACGTTATACCTTTTCGTTATAAACCTGACCCCCATTGGCTATTGATGGATATCAATGATCAAAAGTCTATTACCAATGGACTGCAATGCTCCATTTTTGGAACGCAAACGGATGTAGTCAATGGCGTTGCCATTTCGGGATTTGTAAGCGTCGGTGACCGATTGAATGGACTTGCTTTAAACCTAGGAAGTAGCCATTACACCTTAGTAAACGGAATGACTGTTTCTTTTAGAAATACTGCATTAAAAACCAATGGAGTCCAAATAGGAATTATCAATAGTTCAAACCAAATGAATGGTGTTCAAATTGGACTTTGGAACAACGTAGAATTTTCGGACCAACCTAAGCTTCAAATAGGTCTTTGGAATACAATAAACGGAAAGTCCTTTCCTATTTTAAACTTCCGTCGATAACTTTCTCTTTTCCACATTCTTTGGAAGAGGCTTAAGCATTTTGTAATTTTGTACTTAATAAAGTACGTAATTATGATCGCTGCCAATTTTTCTGAATTCCGAAAAGACCTCAAGAAATACCTCGACGAGGTCGAAGAGAATAATGAAATCATCATATTAAAACGTAAAACAGGCAATGGTGCTGTAGTCTTATCGATAGAAGAATACAATCAAATGCTTGAAACCATGCATTTGCTGAAATCGAAGGCGAATGCCGATCACCTATATGCGAGTTTGAAAGAGTTGGACGGCGAGCTCATCGAATGGCAGGTCAATGAGCAGTAGCAATAAAATACTTTTTACGCCGAGTGCTTGGGCAGATTACCAATATTGGGCCTTGAACGATACGAAGGTGTTTAAAAAGTTGAATCAAGTACTGGAGAGCACACGTCGGACACCCTTTGAAGGAATAGGCAAACCTGAAGCACTTAAACACGACCTTTCAGGCCTTTGGAGCCGAAGAATCACAAGAGAGCACAGGCTTGTATACCGCTATCATCACGAAGCCATCCAAGTAATTTCTTGTAGATACCACTATTAGAGGAAATTCATCGTTATTGAAGTCGCCTATTACAACAGCTTTTGCTCTTTAAATTCATAGTTTCGTAGTCCACAAGAACCACACGAATGAAGAACATCATCATCACCGGCGGTGCCGGATTTATTGGCTCTCACGTCGTTCGCTTGTTTGTAAACAAGTACAGCGAGTACCGCATCATCAATGTGGATGTGCTGACCTATGCCGGGAACCTCGAGAACTTGAGCGATATCGAAAGTGCCCCAAATTATGTGTTTGAGCGCGTGGATATCGTTGATGCTGCAGTCGTGGATGCGCTGTTTGATAAATACCAGCCGGAAGGGGTCATTCACTTAGCGGCAGAAAGTCATGTGGACCGCTCCATCAAGGATCCGTTGGCTTTTGTACGCACCAACATCTTGGGTACGGTGAATTTGCTCAACAGCTTTAAGCGCATTCATGCGGATTTCCAGGGTAAGCGCTTCTACCACATCAGCACAGACGAAGTATATGGTACGCTCGGTAAAGAAGGCTTGTTTGAAGAGACAACGCCGTACGATCCAAACAGTCCGTACAGCGCCTCAAAAGCATCTTCAGACCACTTTGTGCGTGCCTATGGCGAGACCTACGGCATTCCTTATGTGGTGACCAATTGCTCGAACAACTACGGCCAAAACCAATTCCCAGAGAAACTCATCCCGCTCTTCATCAATAATATCGTGGAAGAAAAGCCACTGCCGGTATACGGCGACGGTCAGTACACCAGAGACTGGTTGTACGTTGTGGATCATGCCCGTGCCATTGATCTCGTGTACCACGAAGGTGAGAACGCAGAGACCTATAACATTGGTGGGTTTAATGAATGGACCAACATCGATCTGATCAAGGTGCTGTGCACGCAGATGGACGAGAAATTGGGCCGTGAAAAAGGAAGCAGTGAGAAGCTCATCACCTACGTGAAAGACCGCCCCGGTCACGACCGCAGGTATGCCATTGATGCGACCAAGATCAACAAGGAGTTGGGCTGGGCGCCAAGCGTGACTTTTGAAGAAGGGCTGGCCATTACCATTGATTGGTATTTGAGCAATGCAGAGTGGCTGAAAAACGTAACCTCAGGGACTTATCAGGAGTATTACGACAACATGTACGCCAAGCGTTAATTCCCTATTTTAATTGGCATGAAAGGCGTCGTTGTAAAAAGTACTGGGAGTTGGTACCTCGTTCGAGAATTGGACGGAGGACAGCTTTACGATTGCCGCATCAAAGGAAAGTTTCGCGTAGCTGGAATTAAAAGTACGAACCCCCTAGCGGTTGGAGACTTTGTGTCTTTTGAGCCGGAAGAAAAAGACGAAGGCCAAGGTATTATTGACGGGATTGAAGACCGCAAAAACTACATCATTCGCAAGAGTGTCAACCTGAGCAAGCGCGTGCATATCATCGCGGCGAATATGGACCAAGCCCTCTTAGTGACTACGCTGGCACAACCGGCGACCTCGACGGGGTTCATGGATAGATTCCTTTCCACTGCCGAGGCCTATAACATTCCTACCATTATCGTCTTCAACAAATGTGATTTGTACGATAGTGAGGAAATCAGAAGTGAATTGGACTACAGAAAAGCCGTCTATTCTGCTATCGGGTACCATTGCTTGGAAACCTCAGCCACTAAAGGGGAAGGATTGGCAGAATTGGCCTCCCTACTCAAAGGAAAAACCACCCTGCTCAGCGGACACAGCGGTGTGGGAAAGAGTACGCTGATCAATGCGATTGAACCGAGCCTAAACCTACGAACGGGCGCCGTGAGCAGCAGCCACAATAAGGGACAGCACACCACCACTTTTGCTGAGATGCACCCGCTGCAAATGGGCGGTGATATTATTGATACACCAGGGATTAAGGGCTTCGGATTGGTCAACATGGAGGATACCGACCTCAGTCATTTCTTCCCAGAAATTTTTGCCATTAGCGAGGAATGCAAATTCCATAATTGCAAACACATTAACGAACCGCAATGCGCCGTAAAAAGCGCCCTCGACGAACATAAAATTGCACCGACTCGATACGAGAGTTATCTTAACCAACTAAATGATCAAGATGAAACGACACATTACCGCAGCACTGACTATTAGTGCATTGGCATTGGCCTCATGTGGCACACAGAAAGAAGCGGCAGAAGCTGCTGCACCCGCACCGGTGGTTAAGGAGGTGAATGAAGCACTGAATTGGTCCGTGAAAAATGCCGAGGCTCGCTACCTCTACAGCCAAAACATGAGGCTGGCGGCCTATAAAGTCCAGGATTTGATGAATAAAGGGGAATCCGTTGGTAAAGCCGTATTCATCGAACCTACTTTCTTGCTGTTCAACCAAAACATGACCTATGAGTACTTTGCAAATTTTGGCAGTATCAATGATGAATTTAACGTAGGTGAACTTCGTGGCTATTGCCGAAACCAGTACCAGCCGGAAGCCGTTGAACTCATTCGTATGTGCGCTGAAGCGGGCATGGAAATCATTTTGAAGGCCCCGGAAAAAGACGCCGTAGAAATCATGCAAGATCTTCAAAAGCAAAACTTCCAAGTCTTTGCCAGCATGATGACCAGCCAGCCTCAATACGGAAAATACGCAGAGAACATCATCCTGCCCGCATATGCTGCTGGAAACCGCGTGGCGTTGGTGTTGACCTCAAGTCTTGGCGAAGCAAGTGAATTTACCATGAGCCGTGGTCCGAAAGGATTCGAGCTTAATGAGATGTTCAAGGCCTTTGGTGACCGATTAATCTTGTTCCCTAACCCAGCCTTTAATTAAACATGCGTGCCCTGCTCCAAAGAGTTTCTGAAGCCAAGGTCGTCGTCGACGGCAAGGTGCACAATGAAATAGGAAAAGGGCTGCTTATTCTTCTCGGAGTAGAATTCGAGGATACCGAGGAAGATGCGCGTTGGTTGTGCGGAAAAATCGCGAAAATGCGCTTGTTCCCCGATCAAGACGGGGTGATGAACCTCAGCGTGCAGGAGGTTGGCGGGGAGTTTTTGGTCATTAGCCAATTCACCTTACACGCCAGCACCAAAAAAGGCAATAGACCGAGCTATTATAAAGCCTCAAAACCTCACCACAGTGAGCCCTTGTATGAGTATTTCATGGAACACTTGTGGATGGAAAGTGACCTGCCCGTAAAAGGCGGTAAATTTGGCGCCGATATGAAAGTACACTTGGTCAACGACGGCCCAGTGACCATTTGGATAGATTCAAAAAACAAAGAATAATGGCCTTAGATCCCATCGCTAGTAATCCAGATTTGCCGTTAGGCAAACTGCAAGAGGAAGTCCACCAATGGATTGAAAATCATGGTGTCCGTTACTTCAATGAGCTGACCAACATGGCCCAGCTCAGCGAAGAGGTAGGAGAAGTGGCTCGAATCATTGCACGTCGCTATGGCGAGCAAAGCGAGAAGGACAGTGATAAGGCCAAGGATTTGGGTGAAGAACTAAGCGATGTACTCTTTGTATTGCTCTGCCTCGCCAATCAAACCGGCACGGATCTACAAGCGGCCTTTGATAAAAAGATGAAGGTGAAGCGCGAACGCGACCACGACAGACACCACAGCAACGAGAAGTTGAAATAATAAAGCGGCCTTAACAGGACGCTTCATTAGCTTAAAACATTTTAGATTTATCTAAATCTAAACTCAAATCCCATACTTACCCAACGTCCCGGCTGAATAACATTCCCGCGGTCGTAATATTGAGTATCGAAGGCATTGTTGATGTTGATGAACGCTTGGAACGGGAACTGGCGTTTAAACAAACCCGCAGCTGGCGCGTAGTACACCTTTAGATCAAGCAGCGCAAAAGGCGCATAGGCTACTTCTCTCCCGCCGCTGTTGTAGGTACCTACTCGATCTTGAAGGGTCAAAGCGTAATTCGCAAAAAAGCCTAAGCCCAATTTCTGTGTAGCCCGTGCCGTAATCTTGGCCTGTAAATAATCCAATGCATATAAACTCGCATAATCCACCTCTGGACTTGTACCTTTCATGAAGGCTGCTTGCACAGAAGCACGTCTGAGCATCTGCTTTCTCTTCTGTGCCGTGTAGGTCATTCCACCCTCAACTCCTGTGAGTGCAAGAGCGGTAATATTTGAGGCATAAGCCGTCGGATCACCTGGATACGTCACCCAATCGATTAAATCTTTGGAACGTCTGTGGAATAGGGCACCATTCACATATAAGTCGCCCAATTTTGCTTTGTACCCTGCCTCATAATTCCAAGCTGTTTCGGGTTTTAAATCGATAGATCCTTGTGCACCCCCGCGGTTGTAATACAAGTCCGTATAGGTTGGGTATCGCATGGACCTATTCATTGTGGCGTAGAGCGATGATGTTTTAGTCAATCGGTAGAGCAAGTCCGCAGATGGCGCGAAGAAGTAGGATGAGTCCTGAGAAGGGCCATCGTGGTAGTTCAACATTCCACCGGCACGAATTTGGTACCTGCCTCGGGTAAACTTATGCTCGGCAAACCACGAAAAATCGATAGTGGAAGCCCCCTTGTCCATGGTATACCCTTCCCAGCCTGGCACGAGATTTATGTCCCCAAAATCCCCTCCCAGCACGTTGGAATGAATCTCATCATAGCGCTGGTTATATCCAAAGCTGGTCTCGTTCTCAACGTTCCAACGGTGGCTTAGGCGAGTGTTCAAATTAAAGACGAGGGTTCGATGGAAGTTGGGGCCGCTGTACCAAGAAGCTGCTGTGTCGCCATCCGCTGTGCGGTAATACCTGCCCGACACAAGCTTATCATAGGCAACTTCACTGGCATCAAAACCACCTAAACCGGCCGTCTCACGATAGAGCTCAAAGCGGTCCGTCCCGGTAACGACATTCATATCGAATGTAAAATCAGTCTTCTGTCCTATGGTTTCGTCCAATCCGAAGGCAAATACACGTGTAGAAGTTGCCTCAAATTGATCCGGGAAAGCTGAAGTGTAGTAATTCTGTGCACCAAAAGCCTTCTGGTTTTCCGCGTAAAAAATCGACACCGTACCCTCTTCCTTTCCCAAGGTGTAATCACGCGCCAAATTCACGATGAACTTCTGACTCTCAAAGTCCGTATTAGGTATGTATCCTGAGGTTTGCTGGGATTGTTGGCCGAATTGGACCCCCCACTTTCCTAATTTTTTACCGATATAAAAACTACTATTGACTAAATCATGCTCGCCCGTAGAAAGCGCATAACCGGCATTTAGTTTTTTAGGGGCCGATTTCAATATGATATTCACCACACCCGTCATCGCACCAATGCCCTGCGCACTCGTTGCGCCACCGTGTACCACTTCAATTCGCTCAATCATGGCCAGCGGGACGGGCAAATTCATGTTATGGTGTCCCGTTTGCGGGTTATTCATCCGAACGCCATTGACTAGCACCAAAGTCTGATCGAAGGTCCCACCACGTACACCAAGATCTCCCTGAACATCCAAAGGACCTCGTTGGCGCATATCCACGCCCGCCACGTATTCCAATAGTTCATTGATATTGACCACGGGCAGTTCTTGAATCTCTTTAGCGGTCAAGATGGTGATTTGCTTGGTCGCCGATGCATAAGTATCCTTCCCTAGAGAGGCGCTCACCGGCACTTCATTCAATTCAATGGGCTTGTCTTTCTTTGCAACGATGCCACGAAAACCAGTGCGTTGTCCAAATTCTTGCGCATATCCAACCACGGAAACGACCATGCTTAATGCGAACAAAATCTTCTTCATATTCTGAGGTGTGTTGAGGGCCCAAGTTATAACGCACGGCACCGGGACTCCCATATAAACAAAAAAAAATCCCCACAGATTCCTGTGGGGATTTCGCTATTAAAAGTGTCTCAATTTAACTAGCCAGTACCGAGATCATATTGTTCTTACACTCCAACACACCACCTTTGACCTCTACGGTGCAAAGTTTGTCGTCCGAAGTATCAAGAATTACCTCAGAACTCAAGTGATCTAGGGTTCGCGTATCGTCAGCGACACGGATCTTGACTGTACCAGCACGCAAGCTAGAAATGATCGGGGCGTGATCTTTTAGGATCTGGAACAACCCATCTTTTCCTGGTAGCTGTACAGAGCTTACCTGTCCTTTGAACAATACCTCTTCAGGTGTGATGATTTCTAAATACATAATCACAGTGATTAAGCTTCAGCCAACATCTTCTCACCTGCTTCGATAACCTCTTCGATGGTACCTTTCAAGTTGAAGGCAGCTTCTGGATATTGATCCAATTCACCGTCCAAGATCATGTTGAAGCCTTTGATGGTATCCTTGATATCAACCAAAACCCCTTGAAGACCTGTAAACTGCTCGGCAACATGGAAAGGCTGAGAAAGGAAACGAGCTACACGACGAGCACGAGATACAACAAGTTTATCTTCTTCAGAAAGCTCTTCCATACCAAGAATCGCGATGATATCCTGCAATTCTTTATAACGCTGCAACGTTTCTTTCACGCGCTGTGCAGTATCATAGTGCTCTTTACCTACGATGTCCGCAGTCAAAATACGAGAAGTAGAATCTAGTGGATCAACTGCAGGGTAGATACCTTGCTCAGCGATCTTACGAGATAGTACTGTTGTTGCATCCAAGTGAGCAAACGTAGTTGCAGGAGCCGGATCCGTAAGGTCATCCGCAGGTACATATACCGCTTGAACCGAAGTAATCGAACCGTTCTTCGTAGAAGTAATACGCTCTTGCATCGCACCCATCTCAGAAGCTAGGGTTGGCTGGTAACCTACCGCAGAAGGCATACGACCTAGAAGTGCCGATACCTCAGAACCTGCTTGCGTGAAACGGAAGATGTTATCAACGAAGAAAAGGATGTCTTTACCTTGACCGTCGCCTTCACCATCACGGAAGTACTCTGCCAATGTCAAACCTGAAAGCGCAACACGTGCACGTGCACCTGGAGGCTCGTTCATCTGACCGAATACGAAGGTTGCTTTAGAGTCCTTCATCAACTCTTTATCTACTTTGCTTAGATCCCAACCGCCTTCTTCCATAGCGTGCATGAAATCGTCACCGTATTTGATAATGCCAGATTCAAGCATCTCACGCATCAGGTCATTACCCTCACGAGTACGCTCACCTACACCGGCAAATACAGAAAGACCACCGTGGCCTTTTGCAATGTTGTTAATCAATTCCTGGATCAATACCGTCTTACCTACACCGGCACCACCGAAAAGACCAATCTTACCACCTTTAGCGTAAGGCTCAATAAGGTCAATTACTTTAATACCTGTGAAAAGAACTTCCGTAGAAGTACTCAAGTCTTCGAAGGCAGGGGCTGGACGGTGGATAGGCAAACCTTTTGAACGGTCAATACCGCCAATACCATCGATATCCTCACCTACTACGTTAAATACGCGGCCGTAAATCTGGTCACCGATAGGCATGGTAATGGCATTACCTTTCGCACGTACCTCTTGACCTCTTTGACAACCGTCCAAGGAATCCATAGATACTGCACGCACTGTATCCTGACCAACGTGCTTTTGTACTTCAAGGATTACTACTTGACCAGTAGATTTTGTTACTTCAAGTGCTTCGTAGATTTTAGGAAGCTCTCCTTTTGAACCGTCAAATTTCACATCCACTACTGGACCGATAATTTGAGCGATAGTTCCAACTAATTGAGACATTGTGTATTCTTGTTTAAATAAGACGGGGCAAAATTACATCAAGGAGTCCTTTCACACAACTAGACAAGCCACGAACTATGGGCCTTCAGAATACTTATGAACAAGTTGTTAACAATGTAAGGGCATGTATCCTCGCCGGGGCACTCTTTACAGGATGTACCCCCTCCTTACCCACCACCATTACCTATCCCTTATCTGAACGCTTAAGCACCCAAGAAACCCTTGTAGGCAACCGAAACTACCTACACTCCAAGCAGATGACCCCTGGAAACCACGCGTATTGCGTCGGATTTCAAGACGGTACCTTCCCTGATATGGGTTGGCACATTAAAGGAGAGATGGGCGGTCTTTGGGCACACCCCATCAAACTCCTCGACGGGTTTCACGCGGCAGTAGTGTGGGGCACGGACACCATAGCGCTAGATACTGCCCAGAGCTATGCCACCACCCCCGTTGGGTCTATTTTCACCTACAACATCGACGGCAAAAGCATCACCCGGACTCAATTCATTCCGGACCCCGCTAAGGGCATGGTCGTAGAATTTGACTTACATGAATTTCCTCGCGGAGCGCAACTATTGTTTTATCCAAAAGCAGATTTGCGACCCACTTGGTTAGGAGAACATACCGGAATGCTGGACAGTCCTGATCAGGTCCTTGTCCAAAACAATCATTGGACGGCCATAGATTCTGCCAATGGTTGGCAGGTGCGAATTTCAAGCGCACACAATTCTCCTCGTGAAAACAAGATCACCCATACATATATTGCCCATCCACGTGCTTCCGTACATCAATTCTACATCGCCGGCGGGCTCACTGAGGAAGAGGCCACCAAGGAATTGGCCGCAGTTGAAAGTTGGAGTGACCTGTGGTATTCGAAGGAACAAAAGCATTTTGAACTCAGCGGGAACAGCAGCTTTTTCTGCGCGGGTGAAGAGGATCTCGAGACCGTTTTTCGCTGGCTAAAACACAACGCGATTTGGCTGGAAATGGACGCCGATACCCTAGGTTATGGATTCGCTGCGGGCATTGAAGATTACCCTTGGTTCTTTGGATGCGATTCAGAATTCAGCATTCTTGGTCTAAATGCGGTCGGGCGGTACGACCTGAGCAAAAGCATGCTGCGATTGCTTGCCAAGGCCTCCGAGCACACTAACGGCACGGGCCAAATCATCCATGAAATGTCCACCAATGGCGCGGTATTTAACCCCGGGAACCTCAACGAAACCCCACAGTTTGTAACTGCCTGCTGGGACACCTATCTCTGGAGTGGAGACCTCGAATTTCTCAAAGAAATGTATCCCTTGATGCTCAAATCCATGCGTTGGCTTGAAAAACAGGACCTTGATAATAATGGCATCCCAGATGGATACGGCATGATGGAAATCCACGGCATGGATGGAGAAATGATTGATGTCGCTTCTTACAGCGTGCAAGGCTGGGAGGCACTGCACCAAGCAGCCTTGGCGATGAACAATGATGCGGGCATAGCTGAATGGGCCGGGAAAAACGCTGCGAGATTGAGCAAGTACATCAATGAATACTACTGGATTGAAAGCGCGGGTACCTATGCCGATGTTCGCGGCACACCTTTTCAAGCCGTTTCGCTTATTCGAGATGCCATTCAGCGCGCGAAGGAACTGGACAAACCCTGGGCGGTGGCAGAATTGGAAGAAACCAAAAAAATCGCTTTAGATGATATGCTGCGCAGCATGCCGGATATTGATGAAGTGGATTGGTCACCAACTTCGTACCCGTACAGCATCCACCACAATTGGATCGTCAACACCCCAATGGAAGTGGGATTTGCACCTGAGGAATATGCGCTTAAAGCATTGGATAAAGCATCGCAATACACGAATCCCTTTGGAATGTTTGTCACCGGCATTGATCGTGATGAAAGTGCAGGTACGGACACCGACGGGTTTGCCAAACGCAAAAAGACCTTCACCTATGTCGGGGCAGTGATGACCTTACCTACGGGAGTGGCAGCGATAGCGGAAAACAATTACGGCCGTCCAGATAAGGCCTTGGACTACTTGCACCGAATGGCACGCAGTTGGGGATATGCGCACCCGGGGAGCATGTATGAAGTGAGTCCAGATTTCGGGATGATGTGCCAAGCTTGGAACATCTACAGTTTCGGCTATCCGATAGTACGCCAGTTCTTTGGAGTTCAGCCGGATCCACAGCAGCATAAAATTACTATAGATTTGGCCTTTCCGTCGAATTGGACCCACCCCCAGCTTAAAGGCATTGTGATTGGCGAAGGAGAGCTACAAACGCATTTGGACATTGCTTTTCTTCGGAAGGACGTGATCGGTAAAAACCAATTACTGCTCATTCAAGAAGGCCGGAAAAATTGGACGCTACGCACTAAAATTCCAGAGGGTGCCGAGGTAATGGTTGGGGGCGAAATCATTCAACCTACACTAGACGAAGAAGGCTATGCAGAAATGACTGACCGCGAAGTCGTCATACGCTGGTAATGTGGTAATATTGTCACATGAATTGGACCGCGACCATAGGCCTCATTGCTGCCGTATTGACCACAGCCTCTTTCGTGCCTCAGGCATGGAAAATCATCCGACACAGAAAAGTGAAGGACTTGAGCTTGACCATGTACGCCATGATGTTCGCCGGACAGGGCGGTTGGCTCATCTACGGCCTTCTCATTCAGGACTTTCCACTCATCCTTGCCAATATTATTGGCTGTAGTTTGACAGGTACCATTCTTGGCTTCAAAATCTTCATCAAGGAGTAGTCCGGACTTTGTCCGTCTAATTCGTCGGTAAATTCCTTCGCCCCATAAGGCTGTGGCATAAACTTTGCCTATTAGCGGAACAAAAAAGCGAAAAATCGCTTAATAGTGTAAAACAACCGCAATATGAAAAAATGGCTTGCCATATTAGGCCTAGCGTTTACTTTCTCCGCTCATTCTCAAAACGTTACTATCAGCGGATACATCCGTGACGCTGCAACCGGAGAAGAGCTGATTAATGCTTCTATTATCAATGAAGAGCGTCAGGGAACCGTGTCCAACATTTACGGATTCTATTCGTTGACCCTTCCTGCCGGAAAACAAACCTTTACGGTCAGCTTCATTGGATATACTAGCGAAGTCCGTACCATCAACCTAAGCAGTAGTCAAACCGTCGATTTTGAATTGAGCGAGGCGACAAACGAATTGGCCGAAGTAGAAGTTACCGCTAAGAAATTAGACGAGAACTTGAACCGCGCCGAAATGTCCACCACTCAGCTCAGTGCAAAACAAATCAAGGCCATCCCACAGTTTTTAGGTGAATTTGATGTGGTTCGCTCCATCACCCTCCTACCTGGAGTTACGACCGTGGGCGAGGGCGCGAGTGGATTCAACGTTCGTGGCGGTAAAACCGACCAAAATCTCATCCTACTCGACCAAGCTCCGGTGTACAACAGCTCGCACATTTTTGGATTTTTCTCCGTGTTTAACGGGGATGCCGTCCGCGATCTAAAGCTGTACAAAGGTGGTATTCCCGCACCCTACGGAGGTCGATTGAGTTCTGTGCTTGATGTCTACCAAAAGGAAGGGAACAATAAGGAATTTGCAGGAAGCATGGGCTTGGGTCTGCTTTCCTCTCGTTTGATGTTCGAGGGTCCAATTATTAAAGACAAGGCCAGCTTCATGGTGGCAGGACGCCGCTCTTACCAAGATGTGCTACTGAAATTGAGCCCAAATGATGATTTGAACAACATCATCGCCAACTTCTACGACCTCAATGCCAAGGTCAACTATAAATTCTCCGACAAAAGCCGTCTCTTCCTCAGTGCCTATTACGGCAAGGACGCCTTTGGAGTACCGGGGCTTGTAGGATTTAACTGGGGGAACCTAGGACTCACGGCTCGTTGGAACTACCTGCTCTCTGATAAACTCTTCATGAACGTCAGCAGCATTTACTCTGATTACGATTACGCCATCTTGTTTGATTTCCCACAAGCGAAAATTGACAACATCGCCTACATCCGTAACCAGGCCAACAAAATCTCATTCAGCTGGTTCCCGAACGCACAACACCAAATCAACTATGGGGTCGAAGCCACCGTATATGATTTTGAACCGTTCTCAACCACTTTGGATTATATCGACAGCAACCTCACGGACATCTCCATCGAACTTCAAAACGAGTACGCGGTAGAACCGGCACTCTTTATTGAAGACGATTGGAAGATCAACAACCGACTCACTGTTCGCGGAGGGTTACGCTACAGTTCTTTTTACAACGTGGGGGCACGCAATGTGGTGAACTACACCCCTACCTCTATCGGTACCGTTCGCAACGACCTCATTGTAGATACCACCTCGTATGCCTCTGGCGAAATCATCGAATCTTTCGACGGTTTACAGGGTCTAGAACCACGATTGGGCATCAACTACAAGACTTCAGAAAACTCAGCCATCAAAGCCAGTTATAACCGCATGCGTCAATACTTGCATTTGATTTCAAATACTACTTCTTCATTACCTATTGATACATGGCGACCCGCGGGTCGTTACATCAAGCCTGGTACTGCGGACCAAGTAGCCATCGGCTGGAACCGCAACTTCAATGACGGCGAGTGGCAACTCAGCATAGAGTCCTACTACAAGAGTATGCGCGATCTGGTAGACTTCAAAAATGGTGCTCAACCTACGGGTGTGGACAACATTGAAGTAGCCTTGATGACCGGTCAAGGACGTAGCTACGGTTTGGAAATGCAGTTGGACAAGAAAGTTGGCCAACTTACCGGCTGGATCGCCTATACCTACAGCCGCTCGGAACTTCAAGTTGACCTGGGAAGCACCCCGGACGAATGGATTAACCTCGGCGAGTGGTACCCTGCTGCCCAAGATAAACCGCATGATTTTGCTTTAGTAGCAGCCTATGCTTGGAAACCGAACATCAGCTTCTCTGGTTCATTCATTTACCAAACAGGCAAACCATATACCTACCCGGAAGCCAAGAGTGAATTTGAAGGCATCATTTACCCATTTGCTTTGAGCCGAAACAACAGCCGTACCCCGGCCTACCACCGCCTCGATTTGAGTATGGACATCGCCGTTCCAAGCAAAAAAGGCAACAAAGCCAGTTGGAACGTTGGGGTGTACAATGCATACGGCCGCAAGAATGCGTTCAGCATCTTCTTCGAGGAAGAATTGGACGATAACGGCGACCCAACAGGACAAACCAAAGCCACGCAGTTGAGCATCTTTGCTACTGCAATTCCTATGATTACCTATAACCTAGAGTTTTAATTCCCATGAGAAAGTACCTATACTTCATCATCGCCGCGGCAGTTATGACTGCTTGTGAAACAGACGTTACCGACAAAGTAAAAACCGACGCTTATGATGGCGCTGCCCTTCTTTCGGTCAGTGGCTCGGTTACAGACTTAATAGGCACCGGAACTTATGTCGACCTTGCCATCAGCTCTCCCTATTTGGAAACTGGCGTACCTACCACCATCACTGGAGCCATCGTGGAAGTGTACGAAAACGACAGCTTGGTGAGCACCTTATCAGAGGTAAGCCCTGGTCGCTATGAGGATACTACACTGGTTGCAACCATCGGTTACGGTTATCGATTACTTATTGATGTACCCGCCGGCTATGGAGATGCCACGGGCTTGTGGGAAAGCACCACCGATGTGGTGAACACGCCTTTCACCCTTCTTGCTCCTATGTTCCCAATTATGGAAGATGATAGCAGCTGGATCGACTTCCGCACCGGGGATTCTGTGTGGTATGCTGATGCTGATTCTTGTTACTACAGCGCCTATGCCCTGTGGAACGATCCAGTAGGAAAAGGAAATGCCTATTGGGTAAAGAACTACTGGACAACAGAAATCTACGCGCCAAACGGACTTTTGGGACCTTTCGAACCACAAGAGACTCAAAAGAGCTTGAATTCTGAGATCAATATTTTTAACGACGACCAATTCATTCAAGGCGCCCAGGTCAGCCGATTCAATTTCATCGGCCCTCCCTACACCGTTTACCGCGACACCTTGATTAACCTGGTGTTCGAGACGCGCACCTTGAGCGAGGGCATGTACGATTACCTGACCGTAATGGCCAATAACATTGGCGGCGGCGGCCTGTTCAGCGTGCCTTACAGCCCACAAATTGGAAATATTCGTCGTACGGATGATACAACAGTCTATGGTTTGGGATATTTTTATGCAACATCAGTTAGATTTGATAGCATAACTCTATTCCACCCGTTCTAATGAATACCCTTCACTGGACCACTGACTTTTTGATAAAGCAAGGCGTGCGCGAAGAATTCGTGCAGTGGATTGCCTTGGGCATTGATATCATTCTTTTAGTATTGATTTCATGGGTGGCCGATTTCATTGCGCGCCGCATCCTGCTTTCCGTGATCCACACCTTGGTCAAACGCTCCAAAGCCACTTGGGACGACTACTTCTTCGAGCAGAAAGTCTTCAAGAATTTAGCGCACCTAGTCCCGGCATGGATAGTACACACGAGCGTGCCCTTAATTTTTGACGACGTTCCCGGAGCCATCCCATTCCTAGAAAAGCTCGTGGTGCTCTATGTCATTATTCTTGGCGTTAGCTTGGTCAACCGCACCTTGCGCGCCTTGGAGAATTGGACCACCATGACCTCAAAATATGCGAACTCTCCCATTCGCACCATTTCCCAAGTCATTCGCATCCTCGCCTTCTTCGGAGCCGTCATCGCCGTGATCAGCATCCTCACAGGAACCAAGGCAGGAAACATACTAGGCGCACTCGCAGGAACCACAGCTATCATCATCCTCGTATTCCAGGACAGCATTAAAGGGCTCTTGGCGAATTTCCAGATCCACATGTATGACCTGATCAAGGTTGGCGATTGGATTACATTCAGCAAATATGGAGTAGATGGCGATGTGGTCAGCATCGACCTTACCACAGTCAAAGTTCAAAACTTCGATAAAACCGTAAGCACCGTTCCAGCCACGGCCTTTGTCTCCGATAGCTTCGTCAACTGGCGTGGCATGAGTGAGAGTGGTGCACGACGCATCAAGCGAAATATCCATATTGACATCACCTCCATCAGACATTTGGACGAAGGCTTGGCAGATAGCCTTAGAGAAATAGACCTCATCCATGATTTCATGGTGCAGCGTCAATCCGAGATTGACGCCAATAACCAAAAGAAAGGTATCAAAGGCGCCAGTAAGCTCAACGGCCGTCGCCAAACCAACATAGGCCTGTACCGAAAGTATGTAGAATTCTACTTGAACAACCACCCCGGCATCCACAACGACTTCACCTTGATGGTACGCCAGTTGCAACCCACCACGGAAGGGCTGCCTATCGAGGTCTACTGTTTCACCAACACCATCGTGTGGCAAGAGTATGAAGGCATTATGGCCGATATTTTCGACCACCTCTATGCCGCCACACGTCACTTCGATCTCGCGCTATTCCAGAGCCCCACGGGCGCTGATGTGAGAGCCCTCTCTGGGAAATAAGGGCTCGCCTTTTTCCGAAAAATTTTAAATCAAACAGAAACCCCCCGGGCGCTCCGCGCCCGGGGGGTTTCTTATTGCATATTTTGCCTCGGCTTACGCCTCGGCTATTTCTTCCATGTAGCTCTCGATAGGCTCACAAGTACAGATCAGGTTGCGATCCCCATAGGCATCATCTACTCGACGTACAGATGGCCAGAACTTGCTATCCGCAACGTATTCTAACGGGAAAGCTGCTTGTGAACGTGTATAAGGAAGGTCCCAAGTATCTGAACAAATCATTGCTTGGGTATGTGGTGCGTTCTTCAAAAGATTATTCACCATATCCCTTTCACCACGGGCGATAGCATCAATTTCCGCGCGGATACTCAACATGGCATCACAGAAGCGGTCGAGTTCGGCCTTGCCTTCACTTTCAGTAGGCTCTACCATCACTGTACCAGCTACCGGGAAGCTCACAGTAGGTGCATGAAATCCATAGTCCATCAAACGCTTGGCGATATCAGTAACCTCGATACCCGCATCCTTCTTGAACGGACGGCAATCTAGAATCATTTCGTGTGCCGCACGGCCGTTTTCTCCTGAGTACAATACATCAAATGCTCCTGCGAGGCGCTCCTTGATGTAGTTTGCGTTGAGGATGGCGTATTTAGTTGAATCTGTCAATCCTTCTGCACCCAACATTTTAATGTAGGCGTAAGAAATCAATAGAATCAATGCCGAGCCCCATGGTGCTGCAGAAATGGAGTTGATACCCTGCTCACCACCCATGTCAATCACTGGGTGTTTTGGAAGGAATGGGGCGAGGTGTGCCTTACAACAAATAGGACCCATACCTGGACCACCACCTCCGTGAGGAATTGCGAAAGTTTTGTGCAAATTTAAGTGACAAACATCAGCGCCGATCAGACCCGGTGAGGTCAAACCTACCTGAGCATTCATGTTGGCACCGTCCATATATACCTGACCACCGTGTTGGTGAATGATGTCGGTAATTTCCTTCACGGCACTTTCAAATACACCATGCGTAGATGGATAGGTGATCATGAGCGAGCTCAAGTTTGCACTATGTTGTTCTGCTTTGGCGCGTAGGTCTTCTACATCGATGTTTCCGTGATCATCACAAGCGACTACAACGACCTTCATTCCCGCCATTACCGCTGAAGCTGGGTTGGTTCCGTGCGCCGAAGAAGGAATAAGAGCGATATCGCGATGCCCTTCGCCATTGGCTTGGTGGAAAGCACGAATGACCATTAAACCTGCATATTCACCTTGCGCGCCAGAGTTTGGCTGCAATGAAGTCGCATCAAAACCTGTAATTACGCTTAAGTCGCGCTCCAAAGTTTCAATGACATGAGCGTATCCTTCGGCTTGCTCCACAGGTACGAACGGGTGAATGCTGTTCCAAGCTGCCGTGGAAAGTGGAATCATCTCAGAAGCTGCATTGAGCTTCATGGTGCATGATCCTAATGAAATCATACTGTGGTTCAAGGCCAAATCCTTGCGCTCCAAAGATTTCAAATAGCGCATCATATCCGTCTCGCTATGGTAACTGTGGAATACTTCATGCGTCATGAAATCAGATAAGCGAATCAACTCTTCTGGCAGGTTGCCGGTGGGATCTGCCATTTCAATAATCTCTACCCCTTCAACTTTTGCGAGGATGGCGACGATATCTGCCAAATCTGCATCAGTGGTAGTTTCGTTCAATGAAATACCAATGGTCTGCTCGTCGAAATATCTGAAGTTCACCTCAGCCGCCTCCGCCAACGATTTTACTTGAGTCGCTGTCGAGTTTTTCAGACTAATCTTAAGGGTATCGAAAAAGTACGTGTTATGTTGGGTTAGCCCCATGCCTTTCACAGCTTCATTCAATGCTGTTGCATGTAAATGGATGGTAGAGGCAATACCTCTTAATCCTTCCGGTCCGTGGTAGACACCATAGGCACCAGCCATCACCGCCAACAATACCTGGGCAGTACAGATGTTTGATGTCGCTTTATCGCGCTTGATATGTTGCTCGCGTGTTTGCAAGGCCATGCGCAATGCTGGATTGCCATCGGTATCGATGGTACGACCAATGATACGACCTGGAATGAAACGTTTATAGCTTTCCTTCGTTGCAAAATATGCAGCGTGAGGACCACCATAACCCAATGGAATACCAAAGCGTTGTGTAGTTCCTACCACGGCATCTGCGCCCCACTCTCCTGGAGGCGTAAGCAATAGGAGTGACATGATATCCGCTGCCACGACTAACTGAACCTCAGCAGCATTACATGCCGCCGCAAAGGCGCGGTAATCTTCTACAGAACCGTCGGCATTTGGGTATTGTACCAATGCACCGAAGAATTCTTCTGTAGGCTCAAATGTTTGGTAATCTCCGAAGACTAATTCTACCCCGATAGGCTCAGTGCGCGTGCGCAACAATGCGATACTTTGTGGGAAGGTGTTTTGATCGACAAAGAATTTATTCGCACCGGCTTTTTTCTTGGCGCGTGACATGGCACCATAGAACATGCTCATGGCTTCTGCTACGGCAGTGGCTTCGTCCAACAGAGATGCATTCGCAAGTTCCATACCCGTGAGGTCAACGACCATGGTCTGGTAATTCATCAAAGCCTCCAAACGGCCCTGTGCAATTTCAGCTTGGTATGGCGTGTAGGCCGTGTACCATCCTGGGTTCTCTAAAATGTTGCGCTGAATCACACCTGGAAGAACAGTCGGGTGGTATCCCATACCGATATAGGTGGTGAACACGGTATTCATCTGACCGAGCTCGCCGATGTGCTTGGCGAACTCTGCCTCTGTCATCGCAGGCGCAAGGTCCATTTCGCCTCTAAAACGAATGGTTTCAGGAACGGTTTGGTCGATAAGTGCGTCTAGTGATTCTGCTCCAATGGTCTGGAGCATTTCCGTGACTTCGAGTGGTTTAGGTCCGATGTGTCTGTAGGCAAAGGAATTGCGCTTCATACTCTGTTAATATTAGATAGGGCAAAAGTACGGCAGACTCGCCGAACAAAGTGTACTTTTATGAAACCATAATGACACGAAATATCCACCCGGTTATAAACATTTTATTAGGGCTCTTGCGGCCGTTCATTTACGCGAACTTTTGGGTCGCTGGGGCGGTTTGGGCGTTGACCCGACTCTCTGAATTTCAACTGACCCAATGGTGGGAAGCCGGAACTTTAGATGAATACGGTTATTTTTTGCTCAATCCATCCTTTGCTGGACTAAACGCAGCCGGTACGCTCATTGTTTATGGATTTGCCCGATTGTTTGAAACACCGGGTGAAGATGGCATGCAGAGCAGGATCAGCCAATGGCGATCGGCCATGCCAAAAACCTCACAATTAAGCATTGGACTTGGTGCCTCCTATGTGGCCATCTGGTGGGCACTTTACGGCTCTTGGAACCTCTTTTTTTTATATGCCGGTGCCATCGCAGTGGCTGCCCTATATCCTCTTCCTTTCATCCTAAGAAAATCCGGCGGTGGATTGCGCTCTATCCCAGGACTAAAGTTATTTGTTATCGCGGCCGTATGGGCATATGTGACCGCGGTAATACCAAGTGTAAAAGCAGGAACCTTTACCGTAGGCGTATTCTTTGAGCGATTCTGGTGGACAGCTGCCCTGACTTTACCCTTCGACGTTCGCGACATGATTGTGGATCAAGGCAGCATCCGCACATTACCTCACATAGTTGGCCCTCGAAACACGGTATGGTTGGCCAACTTGATGCTCTGGTTCAGCTTTTATATCCAGGTCCAATTATTTCAAATGCCCCTCGCCTACACCTTCGGGCTCTACCTTCTCTGCTCGATCATTATTGTACTCGCCAATCCAAAATTGGGCGACCTATACTACAGCCTACTCATTGAAGGACTCCCTTTCCTACTGTTAGGACTATGGGTCCTTAGTCCCTACCTTTAAGGCACCCATAATACAACCATGAACGTACTCAGTAAAGCACACGCACAGGAACTCGATGCCAACGATTCATTGGCCCACTTCCGCAACGAATTTCACCTCCCCGTGATCGACGGCAAGCAAACGCTCTACTTCACGGGCAACAGCTTGGGGCTGATGCCAAAATTGGCCGAAAAATACCTGGAAGAGGAGCTCGAGGATTGGAAGAACTGGGGCGTAGAAGGACATTTTCATGCCCGCCGCCCTTGGATGCCGTACCATGAATTCTTTTCGGAAAGCCTGTCAAAACTCGTGGGCGCCAAACCTGAAGAAGTTGTGGTCATGGGGTCGCTGACAAACAACTTGCATTTGTTGATGGTAAGCTTCTTTCGTCCGGAAGGAAAGCGCACGAAGATTTTGTGCGAAGCTAAAGCCTTCCCGTCGGACCAATATGCCTTAGCCTCTCAACTGCGCTACCATGGATTAGATCCAAAAGAACACCTGATCGAGGTGGGACCGCGCGAGGGTGAACACCACATTCGCAAGGAAGACTTCATGGCCGCTATCGATGCCCATGGAGAAGAAATTGCGATGATGATGATCGGTGGGGTAAATTACTACACCGGCCAAGTGATGGACATGAAACACCTTACCGCCTATGCTCAAAACAAAGGCATTACAGTCGGTTGGGATTTGGCGCACGGTGCAGGGAATATCGACATCAAATTGCACGATTGGAATGTAGATTTTGCCGCGTGGTGCCACTACAAATACATCAACTCAGGTCCCGGGGCAACGGCCGGGTACTTTGTGCATGAACGCCACCACGGCAAGGCCGACATCCCTCGTTTCGAAGGATGGTGGGGACACGATAAAGAAACACGATTCGAAATGCCCGAAACCTTTAAGCCTATACCTACGGCAGAGGCGTGGCAACTGTCCAACGTACCGGTAATGGCGATGGCACCGCTTCGTGCGAGTCTCGATTTATTTGATAAAGCGGGAGTAGAAAACCTGCGTGCAAAGAGCAGAAAACTGACGGGGTATTTGCAGGAGGTGTTGGAGTTTGTCGCAGAAGAATCGGGCAGTAATTTCGAGATCATCACTCCTGTAGAGGAGCGCGGCGCACAGATATCCTTGCTTGTGCACGGCTACGGAAGACCGCTGTTTGACTATTTGATGGAGCACGGCGTAATTGCCGATTGGCGCGAACCCAATGTCATTCGAATGGCACCGGTTCCGCTCTACAATAACTTCGAGGACATTCGCGCCTTTGGTGAAATCTTGTTGAACTACCTCAAAGCACAGCAAGTATGAAAAAAGTAATCATCGTCGGTGCCGGCTTGGCAGGATCGTACATGGCCTACTCCATGGGTAAAAAAGGCTACGAGGTTCAGGTTTTTGAAAAACGACCGGACCCACGCAAGTCCAGCTATGGCTCGGGAAGATCCATCAACCTTGTCGTCAGCCATAGGGGTTGGACGGCATTGGCCTACGCGGGAATAGAGGAAGAGATCCGCAAGATTGTGGTCCCGGCATACGGGCGTCAAATCCACGACCTCGAGGGCAACGAAAGTTACTTTGCCTACAACATTGACAACAAAGCCATTCACAGCATCAGCCGTGGCGAGTTCAATAAAACGTTGGTGGAATTGGCCGAAGCGCTGCCGAATGTAACGATCACCTTTGACGCCTTCTGTGAACATGTGGACTTCAACACGGGGACCGTTCACATGAAGCAAGGCGAGCAGCTCAATGCCTATTCAGCCGATCTCATCGTTGGGGGCGATGGTGCCAATTCTTCTGTTCGAAATGCTTTAATGAAGCAACCTCGATTCAATTACAGCCAAGACTACATCGACAGCG
>Ga0255752_10001688_pt1 | contig 25435 bp, 26 predicted proteins | sample 011ome_25_FD_179952 | JGI IMG/M metagenome (GOLD analysis project Ga0255752, IMG submission 179952) | Coastal salt marsh microbial communities from the Groves Creek Marsh, Skidaway Island, Georgia - 011512CT metaG (version 2) | ecosystem: Environmental > Aquatic > Marine > Intertidal zone >... | reverse complement strand
GGCGAATTCGGCGCCAAGGGGTGCTGCGACGTCGGCAATCGCGGTGCGGCGCTGTACAATGGAAAGCTTTATGTCGGGACATTCGACGGACGGCTGATCGCGCTGGACATCAAGACCGGCAAGCCGGTGTGGTCCGTGGTAACGGTCGATCAGTCGCGAACCTCCACCATCACCGGCGCACCACGCGTGGTGAAGGGCAAGGTGTTGATCGGCAATGGCGGCGCGGAACTGGGCGCGCGCGGCTATGTCACCGCCTATGACGCCGAAACCGGCGATCAGGTCTGGCGCTTCTACACCGTGCCGGGCAATCCGGCGAACGGCCCGGACGGAGCGGCTTCGGACAAGGCCATTGCCGAACAGGCCCGCCGGACCTGGTTTGGCGAATATTGGAAAACCGGCGGCGGCGGAACCGTATGGGATTCGATCGTTTACGATCAGGAACTGGACCAGCTCTATATCGGGGTCGGCAATGGCAGCCCCTGGAATCACAAGGTCCGCAGCGCCGGGAAGGGCGACAATCTCTTCCTGTCGTCCATCGTGGCGCTGAACCCGGACACGGGTGAATATCTGTGGCATTATCAGGAAACGCCGGGCGAAAGCTGGGATTATACCGCAACCCAGACCATCACCCTGGCCACCCTCACGATCGACGGCAAACCGCGCAAGGTGCTGATGCAGGCACCCAAGAACGGTTTCTTCTTCGTCATCGACCGGGCCACCGGCAAGCTGATTTCGGCAAAGAACTTTGTCGATGTGAACTGGGCGAGCGGATACGATCTCAAGACCGGGCGCCCGATCGAGGACCCCAAGGCGCGTTATGACGATGCGGGATATACAGCTGTGCCGGGCGCGCTTGGTGCGCATAACTGGCAGCCGATGGCCTTCAGCCCCCAGACAGGCCTTGCCTATATTCCGGCCAATCATGCCCTGTTCGGATATGAAAATCTCGATGCACCGTTCAAGTTCCGGCCGCATCGCTGGAATCTGGGGATCAAGACAAGCAACAACGAGCCACCAGACGATCCCGCGGTGTTCAAGAGCATCCGCCAGATGTTGAGTGGGCGGCTGATCGCCTGGGATCCGGTCAAACAGCAGGAAGCCTGGGGTTTCGACCTGCCTGAGCCCTGGAATGGCGGGGTTCTGACCACGGCAGGCAATCTGATCTTCCAGGGCGATACCAAAGGCAATTTCCGCGCCTTTTCCGCTGACAAGGGCAAGGTGCTGTGGACCGTCAAGCTGGGTATGCCGATCATGGCCGCCCCGGTGACCTTCGAAGCAGGCGGCGAACAATATCTGGCAGTGGCCGCTGGCTATGGCGGCGCATACCCGCTGACATCGGCCTTTGCTGATGATCCCGGCCCTCGCCCCAATGGCCGCATCTACGTCTTCAAACTGGGCGCGAAGAACGCAATGCCCGAGATCGTGCGACCCAAGGCCGGACCGGCAGTGGTGCCGGACGACGCCTTCACCCCGGCGCAGATCGCTCATGGCAAGGAACTCTTCGCGACGGATTGCTGGACCTGCCATGGCCCAGGCGCGGTTTCCAGCGGGGTCGCTCCGGACCTGCGCCGCTCAGGCACGCTCACCAGCGTCGAAGCCTGGAAGGCCGTGGTGATTGGCGGGATCCTGAAGGATCGCGGGATGATCAATTTTTCCGAATATTTTGACGCCAGAGACGCCGAGGATTTGCGCGCCTATGTGGCGGAACGCGCCCGCAAGTTGCAGGCGCAGGAAGGCACCGGAAGGAAATGAGTGGAACCCCCTTCGTCCTTCCCGAAACGGCGGCTGTGCTGGAATTCCTGGCTGCGCAGGAAGGACCGCACCTGGCCGACCTTTCGGCGCAGGACATGCGGGCCGTCTATGTGCAGCTGGGCAAGGCCTTCGATGCCGAGCCGGAAGCCGGCGTGCGGACAGCCGATTTTCAGGCCGACGGGCTTGGCCTGCGCGCCTATTTCCCGGGCCAACCCGCAGCTGGCCCGGTCATTGTTTATTTTCACGGTGGCGGCTGGGTCATCGGCAATCTCGAAACACATGATGCGCTGTGCAGCCTGATCGCGGCAGTGTCGGGGCTGAGAGTGGTGGCCGTGGATTATCGGCTTGCCCCCGAAGCGATCTTTCCCGCAGCGCATGAGGATTGCCTTGCAGCGACTCGGTTCGTCCTGTCCAGCCCGGTTGAGCTGGAAGCGCCGGTTACAGGCGTCGCGGTTGCAGGCGACAGCGCGGGTGGCAATCTGGCCTTTCATGTCGGCGCGCAGCTCGGTGCCGGGCAACTGCTCGGCCAGTTCCTGATTTATCCGGCGGGGGATTGCACGGGGCCCGAGGCCGGCTCTTACCGCCAGTTTGCCGAAGGTTATCTGCTTGATCGCAAGCTGATGGACCGCTTCATTGGCGATTATCTGCCCGATGCAGATGGCCGGGCGCATCCGCATGTCTCGCCACTGCTTCACCCCTTGGCGCAGGATCTGCCGGCGACACTGGTGCTAACCGCCGGGCTTGACCCGCTGCGCGATCAGGGGCGGGAAATTGCGGCAAATTGCGCGGCGCAAGGGATCGAAGCCTGTCTCGTCGAAGGCCGGGGCATGATTCACGGCATGGCGACCATGCGCCGGTCGTTCCCTGCCGCAGACCGGCTGATCCGCCGCGCGACCACCATTTTCGCAGAGATGATCCGCAATCGTCAGAACCAGAACGAGGAACCGAAATCGTGAGAGACTATCTAGAATTCTATATCGATGGAGCCTGGGTCGCACCGGCACAATCACGCCAACTGGACGTCATCAACCCCGCCACCGAGGAAGTCGCCGGGCATATCAGCCTCGGTTCGGCGGAAGATGTCGGCCGGGCAGTCGTCGCCGCACGGCGCGCGTTCGGCAGATTCGGGCGCAGTTCCCTGGCGGAACGGCTGGATTTGCTGGATGCGATTATCGCCGCTTTCGACGCGCGTTCATCCGATTTTGCCGATGCCATTCGCGAGGAAATGGGAGCGCCCGTGGCGCTGGCAACGGGCGCGCATGTGCCCTTTGCCCTCGCCCATTTCCAGACCGCGCGCCAGCTTCTGCCCGATTTCGATCCCACTCAGGACATGGGCAGCACGCGGCTGGTGAAGGAACCGATTGGTGTGGTCGGCATGATCACACCCTGGAACTGGCCGCTCAACCAGATCGCCTGCAAGGTCGCCCCGGCGATCGCAGTGGGTTGCACCATGGTGCTCAAGCCATCGGAAGTCGCGCCCTTCAGCGGGCAGATCTTTGCCGAGGTGATGCACGCCGCAGGCGTTCCGGCGGGGGTGTTCAACATGGTGCAGGGCGATGGACCGGGCGTGGGGGCGGCCATATCCTCGCATCCCGACGTTGACATGGTCTCCTTCACCGGATCGACCCGCGCGGGGGTGGACGTCGCGCGCAATGCCGCCGCCACCGTCAAGCGCGTGCATCAGGAACTGGGCGGAAAATCGGCCAATATCGTGCTGGAAGACGCCGATCTGGCCGCCGCCGTGCGCCAGGGCGTGGAGGCGATGATGGTCAACAGCGGGCAAAGCTGCAACGCCCCCTCGCGCATGCTGGTGCCCGCCGCGCGCATGAGCGAGGCAAAAGAGGTGGCGCGCGAAACCATCGCCGCGCAGAAGGTGGGCGCGCCGACGGATGAGGTCAACCTTGGTCCGGTCGTCTCGGACGTCCAGTGGAACCGTATCCAGACGCTGATTGACAAGGGTATCGCTGAAGGGGCGACGCTGGTCGCTGGCGGGCCGGGCAAGCCCGAAGGGCTGAATCAGGGCTTCTACGTCCGCCCGACCGTGTTCGGCGACGTCAACAACCAGATGACGGTCGCGCGCGAGGAAATCTTCGGGCCGGTGCTGGTGATGATCGGCTATGAGGACGAGGAACAGGCGATCGAGATCGCCAATGATACGCCCTATGGCCTTGCTGGCTATGTCCAGTCGGGCAGCATGGAGCACGCCCGCGATGTCGCAACGCGCATCCGGGCCGGGCAGGTAGCGCTCAATTACTCGCCGCTGGATCTTAACGCACCCTTTGGCGGCTTCAAGCAATCCGGCAACGGCCGCGAATGGGGCGAGCACGCCTTTCACGAATTCATGGAGGTAAAGGCGGTCCTTGGCTACGCCAATGGCTGAGCGTCAGGATTGGGGGCGGCACATTGCGCTGCCCCCGATTCGCCGCGAAGAGCACTGCGGCCGGGTGGTGCGCTGTTTTGCGGAGCGCGCGCACAGTCTTTACGCCCTGTTCGAGCAGGGCCTGCAGGCAAACCCCGCTGGCGATGCGGTGGTGTTCAATGGCGCGCGGCAAAGCTACGCCGCCCTCGCCGCCCGGATCAGCGAAATTTCGGCCGTGCTGGCGGCCCAGGGGGTCGGCAAGGCGGACCGGGTGGCCGCGCTGCTGCCCAATCGCGCGGATTATGTCGCGCTGATCTTCGCGATCGCGCGGCTGGGCGCGATCCTGGTCCCGCTGAATGTTCGCGAAGCAGCGCCAGAACTGGCCCATGTGCTCAATGACAGCGGCGCGCGACTGCTGGTGTTCGACGCAACGCTCGCACCCGGCCTGCCGGCGGAGGCGGCAACGCCCCAACTGGAGACTCGCCTCTCGATCGAGGGTCTGGTCACCGCCTGTTGCAGCGGCACCGCAGCCCCGGTGGCCGATATCGCCGAGGATGACGTGGCCCTGCTGCTCTACACCTCAGGCACCACCGGGCGGCCCAAGGGGGCGATGCTGACGCATTGCAATGTCGTGCATTCGGTCATGCATTACCAGCTGGCGATGGCAATCGGGCCTGCCGACCGGTCGATTCTGGCCGTGCCGATCAGCCATGTGACCGGGCTGGTCGCATTGGTCGCCACGATTATCGGCGCGGGCGCAACGCTGATCATCATGCCCGAATTCAAGGCGGACCGTTTCCTGGAACTGGCCGCAAGCGAGCGCATGACGCATTCGCTGATCGTACCGGCCATGTTCAGCCTGTGCATGCTGCAACCAGCCATGGACCGGGTGGATCTCTCGCCCTGGCGGATCGCGGGATATGGCGGCGCGATCATGCCTGCCGTCACGATCGAGGCGATTGCGCGCCGCCTGCCGGGCCTCCAGCTGATGAACTGCTATGGCGCGACGGAAACCTGCTCCCCCGCGGTGCTGATGCCGCCCGCTTACACCGCTGCCCGTTCCACCCAGGTCGGCCTGGCGGTGCCCTGCGGCGAAATCGCCATCATGGATGCGCAAGGGCGCGAATTGCCGCCGGGCGAAGCAGGCGAAATATGGATCGCCGGCCCCATGGTCGCCAAAGCATACTGGAACAATGCCGCAGCGACGGCGCAGGAGTTTACCGGCGGCTTCTGGCGGTCAGGCGATGTCGGCATTTGCGACGATGAGGGTTTCATCAGCGTGATTGACCGGATCAAGGACGTGATCAACCGGGGCGGATACAAGGTCTTCGCCTCCGAGGTCGAAAATGTCCTGCTCGCTTATCCGGGCGTCGTGGAGGCGGCGGTCGTGCCGGTGCCCTGCCCGGTCCTGGGCGAACGGGTGCACGCGCATCTGGTGACGGAGGCGCAGATTGCACCAGAGACGCTGGCGGCGCATTGCCGCGCGCATCTGGCCGATTACAAGCAACCCGAACATTTCCACTTCGCTGCGGCGCTTCCGCGCAATGCCAATGGCAAAGTGCTTAAACGGGAGCTGCGCGATCGGTCGGCGGGCTGAAAGTTCATCTGGCAGGCAGGCAAATTTTCGTGTGATTGACGCAGTCGCCCCCCATGCCTAGTCGCAGATCATGTCACTGACACATCTTGAGCGGCTTGAGGCCGAGAGCATTCACATCATGCGCGAGGTTGTGGCCGAAGCGGAACGCCCGGTCATGCTCTATTCGGTGGGCAAGGATTCGGCGGTGATGCTGCATCTGGCGAAAAAGGCGTTTTACCCCGCCCCGCCGCCCTTCCCGTTGCTGCATGTCGACACGACCTGGAAATTCCAGGCGATGTATGCGCTGCGTGACAAGGCGGCAAAGGATGCGGGGATGGACCTGCTGGTCCACCAGAATCCCGAAGCACTGGACAAGGGGATCAACCCCTTCGATCACGGCCCGCTCCACACCGATATGTGGAAGACCGAGGGGCTGAAGCAGGCGCTGGACAAATATGGCTTTGATGCCGCTTTCGGCGGGGCGCGCCGCGACGAGGAGAAGAGCCGCGCGAAGGAGCGCATCTTTTCCTTCCGCAACGCCAGCCATGGCTGGGACCCCAAGAACCAGCGCCCCGAATTGTGGAAGCTCTACAACGCGCGCAAGGCCAAGGGGGAGAGCATCCGCGTGTTTCCGCTCTCCAACTGGACGGAGCTGGACATCTGGCAATATATCCACCTCGAAGGGATCGAGATCGTGCCGCTCTACTTCTCGCAGCCGCGCCCCACGGTGGAGCGGGACAGGCTGCTGCTGATGGTCGACGATGATCGCTTTCCGCTGGAACCGGGCGAAGAACCGGTGATGCGTTCGATCCGTTTCCGCACGCTGGGCTGCTATCCGCTGACTGGCGCGGTGGAGAGCGAGGCGGCGACGCTGCCCGAGATCATCCAGGAAATGCTGCTGACCACTACCTCCGAACGGCAGGGCCGCGCGATTGACAAGGACGCGGGCGGCGCCGGGATGGAGAAAAAGAAGCAGGAGGGCTATTTCTGATGTCGGAAGGGGATGTGATCTACCGGCCCGAAGCCCTCATCGCCGAGGATATCGACGCCTATCTCGAACAGCACCAGCACAAGACCATGCTGCGCTTCATCACCTGCGGCAGCGTGGACGATGGCAAATCCACCCTGATCGGGCGGCTGCTGTATGACAGCAAGATGATCTTCGAGGATCAGCTGGCGGCGCTGGAAAGCGACAGCAGGCGCGTGGGCACGCAGGGGCAGGAAATCGATTTCGCGCTGCTGGTAGATGGCCTTGCCGCCGAACGCGAGCAGGGCATCACCATCGACGTCGCCTATCGCTTCTTCGCCACTGAAAAGCGCAAGTTCATTGTGGCGGACACGCCCGGGCACGAACAATATACGCGCAACATGGTGACCGGCGCATCCACCGCCGATCTGGCGGTGATCCTGATCGATGCGCGCAAGGGCGTGCTGACACAAACCCGGCGCCATTCCTTCCTCGCGCATCTGGTGGGCATCCGCCACATCGTGCTGGCGGTGAACAAGATGGATCTGGTCGATTACGACCAACCGACCTTCGAACATATCGTGGCGGATTACCGCGCCTTTGCAAACCGGATCGGGATCGGGCAGTTCACAGCCATCCCGCTGTCCGGCCTCAGGGGCGACAATATCGCGGCACGCAGCGATGCGATGAGCTGGTATGACGGCCCCACGCTGATCGAACATCTCGAAGCGGTCGATCTCGGCCTTGATGAACGGGCGGGCAAGAGCCTGCGGATGCCGGTGCAATGGGTCAACCGGCCCAATCTCGATTTCCGGGGCTTTTCCGGACAGATCGCCAGCGGCAGCGTGCGCCCGGGCGATGCGGTGCGGGTAATCCCGTCCGGCAAGACCAGCACGGTCGCGCGCATCGTGACCTATGATGGCGATCTGGAGCAGGCGGTGGCGGGCCAGTCCGTCACGCTCACCCTTGCTGACGAGATCGATTGCTCACGCGGGGATGTGATCTGTGCGGCGGACGACCCGGCCGAAGCCGCTGACCAGTTCGAGGCGACGATCGTGTGGATGGCCGAGGAGGAAATGCTCCCGGGCCGCAATTACATCATGAAGATCGGCACGCAGAGCGTGTCCGCGGCTGTCCAGCCACCCAAATACCGGGTGGATGTCAATACGCTGGACCATCTGGCCGCCAAGTCGCTGGGCCTCAATGATATTGGCATCTGCGAACTGGCGACTGACAAGCGGATCAGCTTTGCCCACTATGCGGAGAACAAGGATCTGGGCGGTTTCATCCTGATTGACCGGATGACCAACGCCACCGTGGCTGCCGGCGCGCTGCATTTTGCGCTGCGCCGCGCGCAGAACGTACACTGGCAGGCGATTGACGTCAGCCGCGAAGCTCATGCGGCGATCAAGAACCAGCGCCCGCGCGTGCTGTGGTTCACCGGCCTGTCCGGTTCCGGCAAATCGACCATCGCCAATCTGGTCGAAAAGCGGCTGCATGCGCTGGGCAAGCATACTTTCCTGCTGGATGGCGACAATGTCCGCCACGGGCTGAACAAGGACCTGGGCTTTACCGAGGCGGACCGGATCGAGAATATCCGCCGCGTGGGCGAAGTGGCCCGGCTGATGACCGATGCCGGACTGATCGTGCTGACCGCTTTCATCAGCCCGTTCCGGGCCGAACGGCAACTGGCGCGCACGATGATGGCCGAAGGCGAATTCATCGAGATTTTCGTCGATACACCGCTCAACGTGGCCGAGGAACGCGACGTCAAGGGGCTCTACAGGAAGGCCCGTTCGGGGGAGCTGAAGAACTTCACCGGGATCGACAGCCCGTATGAACGGCCCGAAAATGCCGACATCATCATCGACACCACCGCGATGACGCCGGAACAGGCGGCAGAGCTGATCGTCGAACAGGTTCTGGCGTGAGCGAGCCGGTCATCGCCTGCGATACAGAGCTGGCCGCGCGGCTGGCCGGGGCGGCGGGGCGGATCCTGCTGGAAGTGCGCGCCAGCGGGCTGGTCACGGGCAAGGCGCTGGGCCGGGCAGGCGATGAAACCGCCAACCAGTTCCTGATTCACGCCCTGCGCCAGCAGCGCCCCGATGACGGGCTGCTGTCAGAGGAAAGCAAGGATACGCAGGAACGGCTGAGCAAGTCGCGCGTCTGGATCATCGATCCGGTGGACGGCACCCGCGAATATAGCGAGGAACGCACTGACTGGGCCGTTCATGTCGCACTGGCGGTTGATGGCGTGGCTACGCTGGGTGCGGTGGCGCTGCCGGGGCTTGGCGCAGTGCTGCGTTCCGACCGGCCTGCGGCACTGCCGCCCGAAGGCGCGCCGCTGCGCATGGTGGTCAGCCGCACCCGCCCCGCGCGCGAAGCCGTCGCCATTGCCGCAGCCATCGGGGCCGAACTGGTGCCGATGGGTTCCGCCGGGGCCAAGGCGATGGCCGTGATCCGGGGCGAGGCCGACATCTATCTTCATTCCGGCGGGCAGTATGAGTGGGATTCGGCTGCCCCCGTCGCCGTCGCCGCCGCGCATGGGCTGCATTGCTCGCGCATTGATGGCTCACCCCTTATTTACAACAACCCCGACACATACATGCCCGATCTGCTGATCTGCCGGAAGGAACATGCCGCCGGGGTGATTGAACGGGTTGCTGGCCTTCCTGTCACTGAAGCGTAAGATGACGGTGAGAGGGTGAGCACCGCACCCTTTCTGAAAGCACCGCCGATGACCGACTCGCTCACGCCCTTCCCCGGTTCCTTCGATCGCCGCACGATCCTGCGCGCCACCGCCATGGCATTCGCCGCCTATGCCGCGGCCGGGTGCAGGCCGGGCCGGGCCTCTGCGACACTGGCCTCCGGCCCTTACGGCAAGCTGGTGCCCGATCGCGATGGCATACTCGATCTGCCGGAAGGCTTCTCCTACCAGGTCATCTCCCGGCTCGGCGATGCAATGGACGATGGCGGCACGGTGCCCGATCTGGCCGATGGCATGGGCTGTTTTGCCCTGGCCGACGGGCGCATCGCTCTCGTCCGCAATCATGAGCTGAAAGCGCATGAAGATGCGGGCGGGCCGATCGCCGCCGGCTATGACCGGCGGAGCGACGGCACAGTGTTGCCGGGCGGCACCACCACGCTGGTGCTGGATCCGGGAACGCTCGCGGTCGAGCGCCAGTTCCGCTCGCTCGCGGGCACGATCCGCAACTGCGCGGGGGGCGTTACGCCCTGGGGCAGCTGGCTGAGCTGCGAGGAAGACGTCACGCGCGCAGGTGCCGGGGTGAAACGCGATCATGGCTGGGTCTTCGAAGTGCCTGCCGCCGCCGCCGGGCTGGTGGATGCCGTGCCGCTGAAGGCCATGGGGCGCTTCAATCACGAAGCCGCCGCTGTCGATCCGGCAACCGGCCATGTCTATTTGACCGAGGATCGCGATGACGGCCTGCTTTATCGCTTCATTCCCGACGTTCCCGGAAAGCTGGCTGCGGGCGGCAGGTTGCAGGCGCTCGGCCTTGGGGAAGTATCCATCCGGGATACGCGCAACTGGCAGGGCAATGCACTGGTGCGCAGGCAATGGCATGCGGTTCGCTGGATCGATCTGGACCAGGTGGAAAGCCCGCAGGATGATCTGCGCATGCGCGGAATTGCCGCAGGGGCCGTACCCTTTGCGCGCGGCGAAGGCATTCACCTGGGCGCGGGCGAGCTTTATTTCTGCTGCACGTCCGGGGGCGCGAGGCGGCTGAGCCAGATCTTTCGGCTCTCGCTCGGCGACGCAGCACAGCGGCTTCAGCTCTTCTTTGAATCCGCCTCGGAAGCGGAATTCAATTATGGCGACAATCTGACCGTCGCCCCCAATGGCCATCTCATCGTCTGCGAGGATCAATATACGCAGGTGGTCGACAATCACCTGCGCGGCATCGCGCCAGACGGCACCGCCTATCCGCTGGCGCGTCTGCGCCTCCAGACCGAACTGGCGGGAGCGTGTCATTCCCCAGACGGTGCGGTGCTGTTCGTCAATATCTACAGCCCGGCGATGACAGTCGCGATCCGGGGGCCATGGGCCGGACAGACCTGATATTCCCGCCCGGCCTTGCCAAACGTTGCAACTCGAATAAGGCCATTCGCGAATGCTGCTGCCCAGCCCCCCGTTTCGGGCGGGGCCGCAAATGGATAAATCAGTTCCGATTGGGAGGATGGCATGAAGATCGACGGTTTGGCTGCAATCGTGACCGGGGGCGCGTCAGGTCTTGGCGGGGCCACCGCAAGGATGCTGGCGGACAGGGGCGCCAGGGTCACCATTTTCGACCTCAACCCCGAACTGGGCGAACAACATGCGGCCGCCATCGGTGGCCGCTTCCTCTCCGTCAATGTGGCAGACGATGAATCGGTCGCCGCGGCGGTTGCCGATGCGGAAAGCGCGCATGGCACCGCTCGCATTCTCGTCAATTGCGCCGGAATCGGCACGCCCTCACGCGTGCTTGACAAGGAGGGCAACCCGCAGCGCCTTGACGCGTTTCGCAAGATCATCGACGTCAACCTGATCGGCACCTTCAATGTCCTTTCCAAATTTGCCGCGCGCGCAGCGAAGGCTGCTCCGCTGGACGGGGGGGAACGCGGGGTTGTCATCAACACCGCATCAGTGGCGGCCTATGACGGTCAGATCGGTCAGGCAGCCTATTCGGCGTCCAAGGGCGGCGTGGTCGGCATGACGCTGCCCATCGCGCGCGATCTGGCCCAGTTCGGGGTGCGCGTGATGACGATTGCGCCGGGCCTGTTCCTTACACCGCTGCTGATGGGCCTGCCTCAGGATGCACTGGATTCGCTGGGCAAGCAGGTGCCCTTCCCGTCCCGCCTTGGCGATCCGTCAGAATATGCAATGCTGGTTGAAAGCATCGTCACCAATCCGATGCTGAATGGCGAGGTTATCCGGCTTGACGGCGCGATCCGCATGGCCCCGCGCTGAACCTTTGCGCTCGCTCGGGCGGCGAGCGCCCTGGCGCTGCGCCCTTGTCGCGCGGGCGGCAAGGGAAAGGGACGCGATTGCCACTGTGGAGGGGGAGGAGGGAGCATGGCAATCGCGCCGAGGTGCGTTTAACCGAAGCCAGCTGTCCATTGGCTGATGGCGCCGTTGTCCACCGTTCACATTCATGGCGCACCCGACAGGATTCGAACCTGTGACCTTTGCCTTCGGAGGGCGGTTGTCTATTATTTTACTACAATAATATCAACTATTTATGGCCTGCAATTTGGCCGCGTGCACGATTTGTGCATTAGGGCGCTTTGAATTTTTCGCGTGAAAGGGCCGTCAAAATATTGGCCCACACTCCGCGAGTTGTGCCGAATGTTCTGACGACGGAGACCCATTCGATTTCAAACTTTGGCAATCTCCACATAGCCGATCAACTCTGCCGATTCGCTATCATCACTTGTTGCCAATCGTTTGTGCTCGAGCTTAGGTCCGCTCCTCTGAGCCCTACGCCGTTCAATCTATGCAACTAGCTCCATCAACTTACCGTAATCGGTAACAACATCATACTTCACCCGATCTTCGGTGAACCGCTGGTTGCTCTCGTCGAAAAATTTCCGGGCGCACTCGATCTTCGTTTTCTCGATCTCCCGCAACTTCATCGAAGACATCGTGCCTTTGGTCTCAGCTACGAAATAGATGTGCCGAACGCTGCCCGCCTTAGAGCGATTTTCGATCATTCCGGGTCATATCCGCAAGAGCTGAAGTAGTTGGCGCATTCATCGGGCTGGAAGATGTCGACGAGCTTGCCGATCAGGTCCCACAGGCCGCTGACGGTTCGTTCGCCGATCTTTCGGAGCATGGCTTTGAGCCGGGAGAAGGCCTTCTCGATCGGGTTGAAGTCGGGGCTGTATGGTGGGAGGAAGCGCAGGGTTGCGCCTGCTGCTTCGATCTTTTCCCGAACCGCTACGCGCTTGTGGCTCGATAGATTATCCATGATGACGACGTCGCCGGGGCGCAGTTCGGGCACGAGCACCTGGGTGACATAGGCTTCGAACCAGTCACCATTGATCGGGCCGTCGAGCACCATCGGCGCGACCATGCCGGTCATGCGCAGACCGGCGACCAGCGTGGTGGTTTTGCGGTGCCCGTGCGGGTAGCCCATCCGCAACCGTTCGCCTTTCCGACAGCGGCCATGGCTGCGGGTCATGTCGGTGGCGGTCCACGTCTCGTCGATGAACACGAGGCGTTCCGGTTCCAGATCGATCTGGCCGTCGAACCAGTCCCGGCGCTGCTTCAGGACGTCGGGACGGTCCTGCTCGATGGCATGGCCAGTCTTTTTTTGCGCGTCATCCCCCGGCGCATGAAGAAGCGATGCAACCCTGCCACGGAGACGCTCAGGCCAACTTCGATCAGCGCCAGGCGAAGTTCCTCAAGCGAGATGTCCTTGCGCTTCTTCCAGATGGCAAGGATGTCCCCCGCACGCTCTTCCACCCGGCGCGAGCGCATGTCGCCGCCCTGTGGCTTCGGGGCAAAGTCACCCGTCTCGCGTCGCTGCGCCTGCCAACGGATCGCCGTCGATGGCGCAACACCAAATCGCGTCGCAGCAGCACGGCAACTCAGCCCGCCATCAACCGCCGCCAGAAGCCGGACACGCAAATCCATCGAGAGAGGTTGAGCCATCCATGCTGGCCTCCTTCACCAGCACGGATTCTGAATCAGAAATCAGAGCCTGTGGGAATCCCCGCGCGATTCAAAGCGGTCGAAAACCGCTCTAAACGATATGGCCCAGTCTGGGTTGTAATCCCCAACCGGGGTCGGGATCAGGAAGCCCCGCGGTAGCTTGGCGTACACAACGACCTCGCTGCTCGTGTCCAGCTCTTTGACGAATTCTCTTTCGACATCCGAGTCTGTGATTGCGTAGTCATAGACATGGTTCTGGAGCTTCGCCGTGGCGCGTGAGAAGTCCTGGCCTGTCTGGTTGGCAGTGAAGATGTCGACGTCATAACGCTCCTCGACTTCGTCGTAGGCCAAGCGCTCGATGACCATGGCAGCCTTCTGCTCGTAGATGATGCGCGAGGCCTCCGAGATGAAGTGTTCAGGGTTCATCTTGAACTGCCCGAAGACTGCTGGCTCAGTCTGGCTAAGGATGGTTGCGGCGGTATCTCGCGTCAGCTGCGCGCTTTCGGCGACCTTACCGACAAGGTCATATTTCACCAGCGAATGGATCGAGCCTCCATGTTCGGTTGTCGTGGCCGTAATCGTGAAGCCATCGCCAGCACGCAGTTGGTCATCCTGCAAACCATCATTCTGGACCCCTTCCTGAATGGTGTACTGAAGCGGTGTGACGCGCAGCTGGCTGTCCAGCTCGCCAGACTCGACGAACATGTCGTCGCGGAATTCCAACCGCCGAATCTGGCGCTTGATTTCACCAGACTTCAGCTTCACCTCGAGCTCGATCCGGGCAACCGGGGCCTTCTTCGAGATATCGATGCCTTCGAGATAGAGGTAGGCATTTGTGCCTGCGAGCCCGCGGATCTCAGCTGCAAACATCGGACCGAACCGGTTCCATCACAGCCGCACCGTCTCGTGACAAAAGTCATATCCTCGTTCGAATAGCAGGTCGTCGACATTCCGCAGCGACAGCGGATAACGCACATACATCATGACCAACAGGCGGATGACTTCGGGTGATGAATAGAAGTATCGGAACGGGTTTTCAGCCTTACTCATCCGCTTCGGCTAGCAGCGTCGCACATGCCCGGCCATCCCATTGACAACACCATCACAGCCGAACAAATAGAGTATTGGCAGCCAGAGGGCGCCGTCGAAACCTATGACGACACCTTCAGGGCCTATTACGAGGCCTACGGTGACAGCAAGCTGGACCTGGCCGACGGCCATCGGAAACCCGCAGCCCGCCCTTCTTCTAGTTCCAGTTTAGATCGTCGTTTACAATACGCGGTACCGACGGGCCAGGTAAGCGGTCGTCACGCCCACCTAAGCCTCGTTCAGTACGCTACCGATCTGCTCTTCTGAAAACCTCGTTCTCTTCATCTCGTCCGTCCTTCTTTGAGGGCCGGACTCTAATCCACCGTGGAGGAAGATCGGGGGTCAGGTCAGCCTGCGCCAATCGAGTAGCATATACTCTTTTTACTTGAATGCTAAGTGGTGTTAAAGTAGCTGTGGATAACCGGTTTCGGATATCTATCCGACTGCCTGCAAGCTGTCGGTGCGCCGAATAGGCGCGTTCAGTGATCCGGTGGCAGAGGAAATTGACCCTATTTTGGTTCGTCAACTAAGGATTGCAAAGATGACTAAATCTAATCTTAATCGCTCTTCGCAGCGCCGCAGGCAATCTGGCGTAACGCTGATTGAATATGCGTTAATTGCGGCTTTGATAGCCGTTGTTGCGATTGCTTCGCTGACTTCAGTGGGCAACAATCTCAAGGCCAAATTTACTTCGGTTGCGACCAGCTTGGGCTGATTTGAAATGTAACCCAGCCGGCTGAGGCCGGCTGGGTTAGAATTATCCTAAGGCGCAGCTGGAGGCCGCACCGCAATGCGTGGTGGAATTTTGATAACTTTTGCGATCGTTGTGGGTTTGATTGCGGCAGGAATGGTTTACTTGCGCCTGACTAGAAGTGAAGGCTCTGACCCGATGGTTGTGGTGGCGGCGCAAAACATATCGGCAGGATCGACCATTTACCCTGAGCAGCTTGAGGTGATCCGCTGGGGTGCGCCGGGCCTTCCATCGCAAGTCTTCCGCGATGCCGCCAGCGTTACAGGAAGGGTGGCCCGTGTAGATATAGCGCAAGGCTCGGTTATAGTGGCCGGATCGCTCGCTAGACCAAATGCCATGAGCGGTCTTTCCTCGGTCATCGGTGAAGGTTGGCGCGCGATTTCTATTGAGGCCAACGAGATTTCCGGCGTTGCAGGGTTTATCGCGCCCGGTAGCTACGTTGATTTGCTAGTCAGCGGAAAGGACTTAGCCCAGAAACCTTTTTCGCAGATCGTCCTGGATCGGGTGCGAGTTCTTGCCGTTGAGCAGGACACAAAAGCCGATCCGCGGGAGCCTCGTATCGTACGAGCGGTAACTCTGGAATTAACTCCCGATCAAACTGAGCGGCTTGATCTGGCGCGGTCGATAGGGACGCTGTCGCTTGCCCTGCGCAACGAATTTGATCGGGCGCCGGTCCGAGCGCGTGGCGCGCGCCTAGAAGATCTGTTGGTCAATGGAGAGGAGGCCGTACAAGCACCCCCCGCTCCGGCGACGCAGGTACGGCTGCGGGAACCTGCGGCCAGTCCAAGCGACCGTGGAGAAGGCTTGCGGGCGCCCCGCGGTGTGCTTGTTGAAGAAATTCGAGGAACAGGCGCAGGCGCGTGATAAAATTGAAGGGTAAGCGCTGCATACTGTTGCACGCGGCCGCAGCGACGATGTTGTCGGCTGGCAGCGCAAGCGTCAGCGCGCAGATCGCCAAGGCTCCAGAACTGGATGTACTCCCGGTTGGCGACACGGCGCTGCCGGAATTTCAGGCGACGGCGGTTTTAGCGGACCCCGCCGATATCGCCGGGCCGGATGACCGGTCAGTTGATGTTTTTGTAAGCCAAACTCGCACCATCGTATTTCCGGTCGATATCGTACGCGTTGCGGTGGCCGATGATCATATTGCAGACTTTCGCGCCATTTCGGAGAGAGAAATTTATGTTCTGGGCAAGGCTGTCGGGCGCACGAACCTGATCGTGTGGACCCGCGAAGGCCATTACCGTTCGATTGTGCTGGATGTAGGTGTTGACCTTGAGCCTCTGCGAAAGAGCATAGAGCGAGTGCTGCCTGAGGAAACGGGCATCGGGGTTGAAAATACGGGCGCATCGATTGTGCTTACGGGGGAAGCTTCCAGCACTATTGCTGCGCGCACCGCGGCAACCCTGGCGAATGCCGCCGCGTTGCAAATCAACCAGCAACTTGACGCGTCGCGCGGCCTTTCCAGTCAACGCGAAACGGAATCATCTTCGGTGACCGGCGCAACCCCGCAAGTTTTCGTGGTCGGGGGCACTGGTCTTCCCCGCGAGCCGGATAAGGTCGTTCAGGTGATTGATCTGCTCGGCGTCAGTTCTCCCCAGCAAGTTATGCTGGAAGTGCGCATTGCAGAAGTATCGCGCTCGCTGGCCGATAGTCTTGGAATTGGCCTGCTCGCATCGGGTGGTAGCGGAACGCTAAGCTGGGGCATTGGTTCCGGCTTTTTCGGGTTGGGTGCAGGCGGTGCAACGCTAGGCTATAGCAGCGGCAACACTGACCTATCGATTGATCTTGATGCCGAGCAGCGCAACGGGCAGCTTAAGATACTCGCTGAACCAAATATCGTCGCGCTCAGTGGCTCTGAGGCCAGTTTCAACGTAGGCGGCAAGCTGTTGATTCCCGTGGCTCAGGCGGGAAACAGCGGCACCTTAGGCGCGGTTACTCTGGAAGAGCGTAATTACGGTGTTGGGCTAGCATTCACGCCGATGGTATTGCGCGATGGCTTAATCAACCTGGAAGTGAGTTCCGAAGTTTCGGAAGTGTCGAAAGAGCCGATCACGTTTTTAGCCGGCAGTGCGATTCCGAACTTCACCACCAGTCAGGTTTCTACCTCTGTTCAGGTGCCTAACGGACAAAGCCTGATCATCGGAGGCCTTATTAAGAATACGTCGGGGGCCACGATTAAGCGGTTCCCTCTGCTGGGTGATCTGCCGATTTTGGGCGCATTATTCCGCAGCCAAGCGTTCCAGTCGGACCAGACCGAACTGGTCATCGTTATCCGACCAGTTTTAGTTGGGACAACAATCGATACTCCTGCCCTACCGACCGACGACGTGAGCGACCCATCGCGCGAGGATATGTGGCTGGACGGAACGATTCGGAGCCGCAGACAATGACGCGGGCCACGATAAAACGCGCAAGATTGGGCGAAAGTGGTGGTGCTTTCCCGGGTTCAAAGAGCTGAAACTATGCCTCTGCCAGCCTCCCGAAGATCATCGGCTCAACATGGGGCCTTGAGTGTTTTTACCGCGCTATCGATTTTCGTTCTGCTTGGAGCTGTCGGTTTAGCCATTGATGCTGGCCGGATATACACCGTCCATGACGAAATGCAGGCAGCGGTTGATGCCTGCGCCTTGGCTGGCGCGCTTGAATTGAATGGCGCTTCGGATGCGCCGGCACGGGCGGCTGCGGTGGGCGGCTATGTGGGCGGGCGTAACAAAGTCAATTTTCAGGCTGGCAGCGCGGCCATCCCTGTTTCCGGGATCAGTTTTAGCGCCACGCTTGGCGGCACTTTCGTGGGCGTCGACGCCATTCAGGGCTCGACTGCGCGTTACATCCGCTGCCATCTCAATATCTCAGGTGTGGCGGTCTATTTCATGTCGGCACTTGGCGTAGGAAGCCAGAACCTGGAGGCCACGGCAGTGGGGGCCGTTGCCCCGTCGCAGGCGGTCTGCGCCATTCCGATGGCTTTGTGTGAAGGGGCAAATACGGCGCAATCCAGCACTTTCGGTTACCAGGCGGGTGAAAAGGCTACCCTTGCCGATAGCCAGAGCAGCGGCTTCTTTACATGGGCGGATGTTATCAATTCCACGGCAGCGGCGGGCCTGAGCTCCTATGAGCAGGCGTTCATCAGTTCAGGCTCCTGCGGAGCGCAAACCGAACCGGGGCGCTGCATTGGCATCCAGACAGGCGTGGCGTCTTCGCTCGACGATGGATGGAACTCGCGGTTTGGCGTCTACAAGCAAGGCGGATCAGGCCTAGACCCGGCATTGGCCATCCCCGATCTCAGCGGGTATGGCTACCGAGATGCGGCCTCGCCGCTAGGAGGGCGGCTTGAGGACTATGAAACGCTGCGCGCGCCAAACCGCACCCCGTTCCAAGGATCAATTCCCGGTTATACAGTGCCCCCGGGGGTAAACAGTACCTATGGCGCGCCTTATCGGCGGCTTACGGTTATGCCCGTGGTGCAGTGTTCGTCCACCAGTTGTGGTAATGGCAGCAAACCCATTTCAGGCTGGGCATGCGTTTTGCTGCTGGCGCCTAAGAAATCGAGCGAGAACGCTGAAATCGAATTCATCGGCCGCGCTGAGGATACAAACAGCCCGTGCCGGGCGCCCGGAACGCCTGGTGGAGGCAACTCTATTGGCCCGCTTGTGCCGGTGCTTGTGCAATGAGCCCGCATGGTCACTGCAAGGCAAGTTTGCCGCGATGGAACCGCCAAAGCGGTAACGTACTGGTAGAACTGGCGATTATTCTGCCGCTGCTTATCGTCTTGACGCTAGCGGTAGTTGAATTTGCCAGCATCGTTTCGGATTACCGGGTAATTGTTAATCAGACGCGCAGTACGGCACGATACCTGTCGCAACGGGTTCCAGGCCAGGATCTCGATAGGGCGAAATGTCTGGCCCTATACGGCGTGGATGGCACTGAACCCTGCACGGGAACCCCACTATTGCCGAATCTTGCGACGGCCACGGTGACGATTACCGATGCCAATAACGCTTCGGCCAGCCAGTTTGCGCAGAAAGTGCCAATTACCGGAGGCAGTATTTCGGTCAATCTCGTGACAGTAACAGTTTCCGGCTATCGGCATGATCTGGCCACCGGCAGTTTTCTCACTGGCATGTTTGGCGGCGCATCATCAATTACCCTGCCGCCGATAAGCGTAACCATGCGGCAGGCACTATGAGGACCGCGGCACGTCCTCTTCAGACCGGCTCGGTCATCGTCGAGTTTGCCTTGGCGTTCATGCTTTTCTGGACGGCCCTGATCGCCGTAATCGAGATTTCGCTTTTCATGTTTTCGTGGGGCACGGCTCACGAAGCCACCCGCTTAGCGGTCCGCTTGGCCAGCATTTGCGACATGGGCTCTACGCAGGAAACGAAGATCCGTTTACGTGTAAAGGCGCTTGTCGAATCATCGGGCCAGATTGACCTCGATACCCGAACCGATTGGCTCAGCATCAGTTATTTTCCTGATGGATGCAGCGCAACGACCTGCCGCTTTGTGGAAGCTAAGTTGCAGGGCATTCACCCCGATCTGCTCATTCCCGGGCTTTCCGAAACCATAACTTTGCCGGAGTTTCGGATTCGGTCGCCTCGTGAGTCCATGCGCAACACCATCACGAGCGAACCCAATGCGACCTGCTCCTGAACTCACGCCCCTCCGGCTGACAAAGATTGTGAGAGCCTGACCCATGCGCGTTATTTTTGTATCGGACGAGCAGTGGCCATTGGCCGAGGCGCCCCAGGCCCCGCTTGCCTCTTTCGTCACCAGCATGATCGTGACGAGCCGCGATATCGCCGCGATCTCCGCCAAGATACTGAGCATCCAGCCCGACGTTGTCTTTCTGAACTATCCGCCCGATGTACTGCGCGAAATCGTCAAGGACTTGCGGGCCATGGCGGGGCATATCGCCATCGTGGCCAGTTGCGCCGATCCCTCGCCTGAGACGCTTTTAGAATTAATGCGGCTGGGCACAAGTGACATACTGACCGAACAGAGTGTTGCTGCATGCGACACAATCCTTGCGCGCCTGCGCCTCACCCCTAGCTCAAAGTTGTCTCGTCAGCCGGCAAAGCGCATAGGCTTTGTTTCGGCTAAGGGCGGTGATGGAGCATCCTTTATTCTGGCCAATCTGGCTGCTTCACTAGCTGCTCAATCTGATGGCAAGATCCTGTTGCTTGATCTGGCGCTGCCTTTTGGTGATTTGGACATCTACTTATCTGAAACTACGCCGACACACGATCTTTCCGATTTCGCGCACGAAAGTGAAAGACTTGATGCTGCGTTGATGCAAGCAATGGTACATCATGTCGCTGAAAATCTGGATATTATCCCCACCCCGATCAATTTTAGCAGGGTTGCTGGCATTTATCCGGGCGCCGTGGCAAATTTCGTCGATAAGGTGGCGGATCAGTACGCATTTATTCTTTTCGATTTTGGCGCCTCGGTAGATCAGGTGGGGCTACCTCTTATCGACACACTGGATAGCCTGGTGCTGATTTCGCGAATGGAATTGGCCAGCACTCGACGGGCGGGGCAATTGATCAAGTTTTTTGAAGATCTCGAATTTTCCAAAGCACAGATCCGATTGGTGACCAACGAATTCGGCGGGAAGCCCTCAATAGCCGTTAGCGAATTTGAATCCGCCCTTACCCATCCTGTCGCGCGGAGCATTCCTGATGCAGGCGGATCTGTTGTCTCAGCGCTGGCCCGCAGCACACCCGTTGTCGAAATAGCGCCGCGATCGCGCTTTTCCCGCGCGATCGCGGCTTGGTCTGCAGACATTCTAGGCAATGCACCCAGAGGTAGGAAATTATGGGAAGTCTTAAGTCTCAAATGGTAAGTTGGGGTGATCGGACTGCACTGCAGCATTTTGAGGCGGACAAAATGATCATCGGCTCTGAAATGAATGAAGAGAAGGGTGACTCTGCAAAGTTGAACGATTATTTCGTTATTAAAAACCAGCTGCATCAAAAAATGCTGGACAAGATCGACCTGAAACAAGCCGAAGCGTTGCCTCCGGATCAACTGAAGCAACAGCTGCGACTGATCGCACTTAGCCTCATTGCGGAAGCAGCCCTGCCTCTTAACGAGACAGAGCAGGAAAATTTGGCACGCGACCTGCAAAATGAGATCCTCGGTCTTGGGCCTTTAGAGCCGTTGCTGGCGGATACCACTATCACCGAAATCATGGTCAACGGTCCCCGCAAGGTGTTCGTGGAAAGGCGGGGTAAGGTAGAACTGACTGCCATCCGATTTTTTGACAATGCTCACCTCCTCAAAATTATCGATCGGATCGTTTCCCGCGCCGGCCGACGGATTGATGAGGCAAGCCCGATGGCAGATGCCCGGCTTCCCGATGGTTCACGTGTCAACGCGGTGATCGCGCCATTGAGCCTGGATGGCGCAAGCCTGACTATCCGGCGCTTTGCGAAAATACCTCTAAAGATCCCAGACTTGATCGAGAAGAACGCGCTGAATGCCGATATGGCAGATTTCCTCTCCTGCATCGTCAAGGCCAAAGCGAACATCGTGGTTTCTGGGGGTACTGGATCGGGGAAGACGACGTTGCTCAACATCCTGTCCAGCTTCATTCCTCCTAATGAACGGATTATCACGTTGGAAGATACAGCAGAATTGCAGCTTCAACAGATACATGTCGTCCGTCTTGAAAGCCGCCCGGCGAACATAGAAGACAAAGGCGCTATTCCGATGCGCGCACTAGTGCGCAACAGCTTGCGGATGCGTCCCGACCGGATCGTGGTGGGCGAAGTCCGTGGCGGTGAAGTGATAGACATGCTCCAGGCTATGAATACCGGCCACAGCGGATCGATGACGACGGTTCACGCCAACAATGCACGCGATGCATTGGGCAGGCTTGAAAACCTTTTTGGAATGTCTGGCTTGCAGCTGCCGTTGCCCGCGCTTCGCCAACAGATCGTATCTGCCGTAGATTTCATCGTCCAGACCGCGCGTATGGCAGATGGTACGCGCAAAGTGATCGGCATTTCCGAAATTACTGGCATGGAAGGAGACATCATCACCATGCAGGATATTTTCACGTTTGATGTCCAGACGGCCGATGCTGATGGCAACGTAATCGGACAATTCAACCCGACCGGTGTGCGGCCGCGCTTTGCTGAGAAAATAGTCCGGTCCGGTTTGAAGTTGAACCCGGCCATGTTCACGCCCAGCCTTTCTGGCGGGCGGATTGTATGATGCTTGGAAGTGGACCGCTTTTCTTTGCCATCCTAAGTGGCCTTCTGATTTCGGCGGGGATAGCTGTTATCGCTGGGCTCACCCGGATCATCATCGCCCGCCGGCAGAGCGCGATCGTGCGTCGTAAGCTCGAAACTACCTCTAGGCAGCACAGCGGGCCCAAACAAGTAGGCGCGGTCTTGTCGGGTGGCGGGGCAGAGAGCTGGGTTTCCCGGGTGCTAGAACGCGCAGGGATCTTTGGCGATATTGAAAAGCTGGTACTCAGCTCGGGCAGTGGAGGTTCGGCCGAAAGCTTAGCCAAGGCGAGTGCGCTGGCAACCGGTGGCGGGGCAATTGTGGCCGGGATCCTAGCCAATGGCAATGTCCTGATCGCGGTACTGGCGGCACCAATGGTGGGCGCGTTACCTATCCTGCGGCTTTACCTTCGCTCGATCAAGCGTAAGCGGCAATTCGAACAGCAATTACCTGACGCACTTGATTTCATGGCACGCGCATTGCAGGCCGGTCACGGTGTGACGATGTCGTTCCGGATGGTGGCGGAAGAAATGCCATCTCCGATCGCTGAGGAGTTCGGGAAGGTCTTCGACGAAATCAATTTCGGCAGCTCTTTCCAGGAAGCACTAGGCGGATTGTGCTATCGAATTGCTAGCCAGGATTTGAACTTTTGCGTGGTGGGTATGCTGATTCAACGAGAAACGGGCGGAAACCTGGCAGAGATGCTGCACAACCTCTCGACCACGATCCGTGAACGTTTCAAGCTGCAGGGCAAGGTGCGTACTCTGGCGGCGGAAGGAAAATATTCCGGCATCCTTCTGGGCGTCTTGCCCGCGATCATAGGGGGCATTCTATCGATGATTAATCCGACCTACATGTCGGTGTTGTGGGAGACCCATACCGGACAGAAGTGGCTCATGGTCAGCCTGACGCTGATGGCCATTGGCTTTGTCTGGATGTGGAAAATAGCGAAGATCAAGGTGTAATCATGTCCCTAGGCGCGCTGACATCGAGCATGGTGATAGCCGTGCTGGCGTTTGTCGCAGCAACGCTTCTGGTGATCGGTACAGCGCGTCTCTATCTCGAGGCGCAGGACAAGCGGCGCTTGCGCAAGGTCATCGCGCCAATTGTAGACGTCAAAAGTGAACAATCTAGACGCCAGAAGCTACAGGCAAGCAAGCGGCTACAGCATGCCTTGCAAACTCTGTCGCGACTGTCAGTCCCGGAAGATGGCTGGCAAAGCGACAAGGTCAGGCTGCGGTTCTTACGGGCGGGATTCGGTGGCCCGACTGCCCCACGTACCTACTATGCGATCAAGACTGCGCTAACTCTCATTGCGCCGGTGGTGCTCGGGGTAGGCTATGACGTGTTGAACCCCGGCGAGCGCTCGGTAACAGTTCTAGCTGTAATATTAACTTTTGGCGTTGGGTTATTATCTCCCCGAAATTTTCATCCACTTGCGCACCCAGGCGCGGGTTGACGAAATGCGAGTGGTTTTGCCTGATGTGAGTGATCTGCTGCTTATTTGCACCGAATCCGGTCTCGGCCTGGATCAGGCATTGGGCCGCGTGTCGCAGGAAATCTCGCGGTCCAGCCCGATGGTGGCTGCGGAATTTCAACTGACTAATCTGGAAATCCGCGCAGGTGCAAGCCGCTCCACCGCATTACGCAACTTGGCCTTGCGGGTAAAACTGGAAGACCTTTCCCGCTTTGCTGCCATGCTAATTCAGGCCGATCGGTTCGGGACGGGCATTGCTACTGCCTTGCGGATCCAGTCCGAAACCATGCGCGGCCAACGAATGCAGCGCGCGGAAGAAGCGGCAGCCAAAGTACCGACAAAAATGCTGCTACCGCTCGTGTTCTGTATATTTCCGGTGTTGATGACCGTGATACTGGGGCCCGCTGTGATCCGGTTGCTATCGATCATGTCAGACACCCCAGTTCAGTGATCCTGATCCCGTTCTTGCTTGGCATTTTGCTTGGCTGCGGCGGCCTTGCTCTTGCCGTTGTCCTGCCGCAGCGGATCTTGGATGCCGATGAGCTCTGGGTGCAGATGGCCCGCGGTGAAACAGCTGCTGAGGCAAGGGCACCTTTATGGCGACGGCTTGTTTTAGCGATCCGCGCCAACCGCACAGTTGCCGCAGGATTCGTTGGTTTAGCTGTTGTGTGGTCCTATGGGTTGCTAGGCTTGGGGGCACCAGATTTGCGGCATGCTGCACTGCTAGTCTTGTCGGTTGGACTTATGGCCTTGGGGCTTGCGGATGCTCAGACACGCTTGTTGCCGGACTCCCTGACTTTCTCGTTACTCTGGCTTGGTATGTTGGTTCAGATCAATCCAGCTACGCAGATAATAGATTTGGAGCAGGCGGTTCTTGGCGCAGCGCTTGCCTATTTGGTACCTTGGTTAATTGGTCAGGCCTTTATAGTTCTGGGGCGAGAACAAGCAATCGGCCAGGGCGATCTCAAGCTACTTGCAACACTAGGCGCTTGGTTCGGAATGCTTACAGCGTTCAAGGTGATATTTTTTTCATCATTGATGATTATTGTTTGGCACATCACACTTATTTGTAGATTTAAAAACGACCAATCTGAATATCCATTTGGGCCTTGGATATGTTCATTTTCATTATTAGTTATTTCACTTAGATATATGGCTCGATACGAAGGCCTCTAAACTGTTGTGAGTTTATCTTTTAGTATGCAGAAATTTTAAGTTTCATTAGAGCCAAAATGATTTTTTCGATGCGGGTCGCGGACGACGGACTCGCCAACCTTTCGCAGCGCGGCCTTGAGGCGGGAGGCCTTGCCTGCTCAGCGGCAACGGACTGAGCTACATCGCCGGTGAACTGGCCGATTATCTAGGCGCCAAGAACAGGGACCATGTGCCTGGTGCACCGTTTCATCCGCAAACCCAAGGCAAGATCGAACGCTGGCACCAAACCGATACCGATTGTAATTGGACTTCCGCCATACCTAGAAGTCTGCAAACTCCTTGGGACCGATTGTCTCGATCTTCATCTGCCCGAAGAACTTGACCGCATAGCTCTCAATCCGATGTATCGTCGCATCCTACG
>Ga0255752_10001676_pt1 | contig 25514 bp, 30 predicted proteins | sample 011ome_25_FD_179952 | JGI IMG/M metagenome (GOLD analysis project Ga0255752, IMG submission 179952) | Coastal salt marsh microbial communities from the Groves Creek Marsh, Skidaway Island, Georgia - 011512CT metaG (version 2) | ecosystem: Environmental > Aquatic > Marine > Intertidal zone >... | reverse complement strand
ATCTGTGATAGTGTCAAAAAATTCTTTATCTATGTATACCCAACTGTGTGATGGTATATTAAATTTAGTTTTTTCAGAGCCTCTGATATTCTTTTCAAAGTCTCTGTTGCGTCTATCTAACGTATTCTTTGCTTGTATCTCAGCCTTTAGGTTTAAAAATCCTTCTTTCTGGAATAACTTGTCAAATTCTGTATAAAACTTTTTAATTGCCGCAAATCTTTCTTTTACTAATTCTTTAAGAAAATGTGACTGTATTGGCCCATTGTTTTCTTTGTATCTAAAATATCTATCTAGATGTATGCTACCTAAAACGTAATCGTCATACGCACTAGTAAAATTATACGTTGCTTCGTCAGTGCCAATTTCACCCTTAATTCCTACAAGTTTGTCTAAGTAACTGTTCCACATTTCTAAATCGTGTCGTACTGCTAAATATTCCTCGCTATCACTTCCTCTTCTGTAACTATTTTCACCATCCCACAGATCTGGTCTAGGCTTTAAACCTTCCAGTAAATCCATTCCAATGTCGCATAATTTTTCTTTGAGTTTATTTGCTTTTTCAGGATCATCTGTTTCCAATTCTTTCAAGTGTTCTAATCTATCTCTCAATCTCTGCGTTAATCTCATTTGAAATACATTCGAGTAACGATCGTCACTTCTTATATTGATATGATGATCTGGACTTGTTGGGTGTTTGTAACCACTGTATGGTTCTAAAAACTTTAATAGTTCTTCAGGGGCGCCAGGAGTTGTTATTTTTCCTGCCTTTAATAAACCACTACTTCCGTAAGACCCACTTTTCATATATCTAGCAAATTCGTTTTCTTGCCTTGTTTTAAATACCTGTCTTAAATCATCTTGTACTTGATCTGTATCTTTGTAGGGAGATACTTTTACTAATAATTCTATAAATTTATTTAATTTAATATTATCTTTTTTATCATCAGACATTGCAAACTGCCAGGACTTTTTAAGTATAGCATCTACTTCTTGTGGTGTTAGAAAGTCTGGTTTTTTTATAATGTCTTGTTTAAATAAACTTTGTACACCTTTTTCTAATCTTACTATGTTCTCTTTGTCAGTACCATTAAAGTTTAAGTCGTCCATACTTTGGATGGCAATTTTTTCTAATTCACTATTGTTTAATTTTACTTTTTTAGCATAATCTCTGAATGTTCTTATGGTTTTTGCATTAGGCATTCCTCTAGCATTACCGTCAGCAATATCTCTTGCAAGAAGTGTTACTGCCCTACCAAACATTTCCTGGGATCTTTTTAATACTGCTGGTGCTCTTTTGCTGGGTGCTATTGCTTCTGGTTGAATATATCCTCTGATTGGCTCTCCCTCTTCAACTTCAACAATATCCATCTTGTCGCCTGTGCCTTTTTCATAATCTTTGACACTCTGTTTCCATTTTTTATCTGCTTCTGAATCGCTTAATTCTTCGTATTCATTAAAATAATTAACAGAATTATTTAAAAATCTTATAACATCAAAATAATCTTTTTTACCTACTATTTCTTTTGCAGAATCTATCACAGGATGATTATGAACTTCTAGGTCTTTTAATTTTTTAGGATCTATTTCATTTGCTTTACGCAAAAGTCTAAATACTGCTTTTACATAATCTTCTTTGTATGCATCGTCATCATATCCTGCTTTCATTACAGTAGCATATCTTATTACTGCATTAAATACTTTGGTAAACATTTGATTATAATCTTGTCCACCTGCAATACGGAACTCAATAAGTTGATTTCCTGAGTTTCTATCTCTCTCACCTTTAAAATGAATACTGCTGAATTTTTCTCTGCTGATGCCTTTAGATAATTCTTTTTCAAAACTCTTAAAACCTTGAAGATCGCCTTTTTTCATATCTTCTGCATATTTTAATACATTATTGTATTGACTTTTGGTATAACTGTTTTTGAGTCTTCCGAATTCTGCTAACAGATATTCGTCGCCTAGGAGTAATGCCATTTTTAATTTGTTTGGTTCTTCTCCTTGCATTTTGCCGTTTTCATCTCTAGGATCATCTGGATATCCCTGCCAACTCATAGTAACGTGCAAACCTGTAGTATTATTAGTGCCAAAGTTTTCTTCGCTCCAGTCAAACAGACTTTTCATTTCTTTCAGCATTTTTCTTGGAGTATCAAACACCGGTGATATCAATTCAGCACCAGCACCTTCATCTGGATCAATACTGCTGTCGGTTTCTACCGCCCAGCCTGATGTACTGGTATCTCCGTAATCGCCATACTCTGGAAACTCATCAAATTTACTATTCGCTTGTATCCAAACATTTAATTCATTTGCTACACCTTCCACACTACCTGTACTACTGCCATAGTCGTATCCATAGTCATCAAGGAAACTGCTCATATAACTGTATTGGTCATATATCCAGTCTTCCATACTGTAGTCTCTTTCAGCAAGTTCCCTGGCTTCTTGCTCTAAGTCGTATTCATCTCTAACTGCTGAGTCAAGCCATTCTAAATATTCGTCTTCGTATTCTTCTTCTACATATTCTCTGACCCAGTTCATATATTCCCAACCATCTTCCTCACGGTTTTCGTATTCTTTTGGGTCTGCTTCTTCAAACTCTGCTTTGTATCTTTCTATTGCTTCTGAACTTGGGCCACTACTGCTGTCTATAAAGTCGTTCAACCATTCTTCATCTTCTTTGACTTCTTGGACTTTATCACTCACTAAGTCGTCCAAGTATTCTGATTGTCCTTTATCATATAACCAATCTTGATAATCTTCGTATGCTTGGTCTGGTAAGTCACCATATTCGTATTCGATATCACTGATGCTCATATCATCAATATTAGAAGAACTTGAACCATCTACACTATAAAAAAATGTTTCTGCTTCAAAGCCACACTTTATTGGCATATCTAATGCTTCTGCGGCTATTTCTTTTTTTCTAAAATTTATTTCAAATAGATTTGCAGGATGTTCTTTTAGATGCTTTCTAGCAAGTTTGTTTGTGAGTTTTCTATATTTGTTTTTTATTTTGGTTGCTTTTTTAAGTTTATATTCTAAAACCAAATCTTCTAATGTTAAGTCTTTTGATTTTACAATCTCTTTCTTTTCTCCTAATGTTAAGTCTTTTGATTTTACAATCTCTTTCTTTTTGTTCTTGTGTTGTACAACAACATCTTTTTCTCCTGCTGTAGAAATTACATCAACTTGACTGCCTTTCTTGTCTGTTGCTTTTACAGGTTCTTTTGCTTTGTCTAAAACTTTGTCAAAGTCGGCAGGCTTATTTGTACCTGATTTTAAATCATTATACGTTGTACCGTAGCCTTCTAAAAAACTTTTTAACCTCATCGACGCCTAGCCTTATTCATACTTTGTACTCTTCTACTTGCTGGATTAATACGTTTTGTTCTTTGTGCCCTTCTTACCATTCTAGGACCCATTCTTCTTCTAGTCTTATTAAGTGTAATTCTTTTTTTGATATCAGGTGGTGCACTACATTGACTTGCTTTAGATACAAGTCTACCTTTACGTCTTCCACTTGTGCAACGAACTTTTTTGACAACTGTATTTCCTTTTCTTGCCCAAACAATTCTTGCTTCTTTTATGATATCTTCAAAAATCATTATATACCCCTTGTGAGTAATGCTACCACTATTGCAAGTAAAGTAGTAAATACTCCTCCCATAATACCTATTAACCAATTTTCAACTTTATCAAATCGTTGTTTGGTTTCTATTTTTAAAGATTTGACGTCTTGTGATAATTGGTCAATCCTTAACATATCTGTCAATATCTGTGTCGTTACCGGATCGTTCTTTACTAACTCTGAAGTAACTTTAACTTCTTTATCCGGATTATTATCTTTTGTTGACATTTTGCACCTTTAAAATTTCTGTGTTTACGCCTTTTCCTTTGGTTTTAATTATTCCTCCTGCTAATACTGTATTATCAAAAATATCTGATAGCAAATTCTCAGAATATAAACCTGTTTGGTCATACGCAAACTTTAATACCCATCCTGAACACTTAAACTTTTTAGAGCCAAAGACATTTAATTTATTATCTTTGGCATTTATGGGCATTCCTATCATTACAGGTTGTCCCCTTAAACCTAACATCTGTATAATACTTTCTAAATCTTTTCTTGATTTAGAATGAAAATTCTCAGATGGTCTAAGATTTAATTTTGTATACAATGTAAAAAATTCTAAATTACTATCTGGATTAGCCAAATCATAATCAGTTAAAGTAGTATTCAAAACTGTATTCATAACAGTATTTATCTATTCGAGTTTAGATGTTGTAGTCAAAAGAAAACCAGGACTAGCCTGGTTCTCCTAAATCTTTATGGATTTATCTTAAGTTTGTAATACAAACCCAGTTTCTGTTACTGCTGATGCTTCACAGTTTGCTGTATCGGCTCCGACACTTCCACCTAAGGCTCTAATATTAGCCTGTAAGTTTGTTGCTGTCCAGTCGCTGTTTGCTATTGCTACTGAAAAATTAGATGTGTTTGAATGATGATTAAAGATAACTGCTGTTCCTCTTTGCTCAATCACTTGTCTAACTTCTTCTAATGAGTTTGCATTAGCACCATTATAGCCAGCCACTAAAGCATCGCCATTTTCCACTAAAAAGAATGATAAAACACCGTCTAAACTTTGAAAGTCAGTAGTGCTACCACCTGCTCTTACTTGTGCCATTTTATATTCTCCTGAATTCTACGGACATATTTTATGCCCTATACACTTATTTATCTTTAGCCAATAAAAAGGGAGACCTAAGCCTCCCTTTAATTTACTATAAACTTGTTCTTATAGGTCGAAAGCCGCTACAGTAACAGATCCCATTGTGATGCCATCTGCGTCTGTAAGAGCCTGTACAACGTCTTCTAAGTGAGCCGCTAAAGTTTCACTGTTTGTTCCGTCGTATGTGTCAGTTCCGTGTGTGCCTTCAAAAAGAATTTTCATTCCTTGTCCAGTACCACCTGTATCGTCAACTGCACCTATAGCCACTGGTGTAAGACCTTCATTCATAATTGCTCTAATTATGATGTCAACTCCACCGTCAGCGGCAAGTTTTGCTGAGCAGTCAACTCCGAAGTCTAACTGAATACCTGCTAAAGGTAATCCATTGTAATGACCTGGCTTAACTACACTACCTGTTGCTTTTGATTGTGCCATTTTATTTCTCCAATAAAGTTTGTTACAAGTATTTATACATTCTGCGGTTTTTTTGGGAGGTTTTAATTAATTAAATTATTTTGTATATTGAGGTCTTGACTTTAATGAGTTGTCACTGTAGTTTTTTATTCCTTTAGCAATGGAACTAACTCCGGTATATTTTCCTAAATCTCTTGGCAATGCTTTTGCCAACTGATTGCCTGCCGACATTGCTCCAAAACCCGAACCACCTTGGACGGCGCCGGCAATACCTTGAAGTGCTTTTACAGTATCTACATCTTGTACTACATCACCTAATGTTCTGTCTCTATAGTATCTAGGATCCATTAATCGTCTACCATCAGAACCATATCTCTGCCCGAAATTATCCATATTTGTAGAAGATTTACCTCTAATGTTTTGCATATTTTTATCTACTTTGGATTGTTCATCTCGGGTAATTTGTTTAAATTTATTTTTTAATTCATTCCATTCAGGATCAGTGTTAAGTTTATTAACAATATCTGTTCCTTTCATATTGCCTGTGTTTAAATCAATACCTCTTGTTCTTAAAATCATACCTGTTCTTTCTTGAGCAAGGCCTACCACAGTGGCTTCGTCCGCAGTTGGATCCTGTGCTCTTACAAATTGATATTGTTCAGAAAACAGTTTTTGATATTCAGGATATTTGTTGAATAACTGAAAAATATCCTTAAAGGCTTCTGCTTCTTTTATTATTTGCTCAATTAACATAACTATATTTATCTATTTTTTATTTCTTCCCAATGCCCAGTATGTGCCTATTGCCGCTAAACTTCCAGCAGTTTTAGGTTTTATCTTTCCTTTTGTTACTTTAGGTAATACTTTTGCCGCGGCATATCCTGCCACACCTGCGGCGGCTAACTTCTTAAATGTATTTCTTTTTTCTGGATTTGTGAGTTCTGTTTCATCAGCACCAGGTATAATATATTTTTTCTGCTTGGCTAAACTCATTAAAGGTGTATAAACTTCACCGCCTATGCCTCTTGCTCTTACGGCGTGTAGCAATCTAGTTACTGCTAGTTGCTTTTGTCTATATTTTACTTTGTTAAAGTCTTGTACAATTCTGCGAACTGCTTTGTATGAACTGTCTATTATTAATTGATTTTCTAGTCTCACAAAATAAGTTCTAGCATAATCATCCAATCCCATAGCACCTCTAGATAATTTTCTCATAAAGTCTGTAAACATTCTTTCATTAAAAAGTATTCTGTCCTTCATATTAGAAGAATCTTTAATAGTGTTTTTTGAATGTTTTAAGGCGTGTACTAGCATATACAAATCATTATTATTGCTTCTAGCCTGCCTAAAATTGTTAAACTTTATAGTGTCTTTGGCATATTGCCTAGCAAAGTTTTTGTATGAATCTGTTTGACTCATCATATATAATGTAATTGTGTACAAATAAATTAAGTCTTTGATATCTTTGAATTCAAAAGTTTTAAAATTTCTTGTACGTCTGTACAATCTACTTTCGTTTAGTTCATCTATAAATTTATATTCAGTTGATTCTTTACTGAATATTTTATCAAAGTCTTGATTTAATCTGTTTGTGATAGCACTTTGTGGTGTAACACTTACAGGAAAATATGCTGGTAAGTGTGTTTTACCCATTTGCTTTGCTTTTTCTACCCTGTGATTACCGTCTATAACACTTCTTTTATTTGGTGCAATCACAATAGGCTCTGATAAATCTGCTTGGTCAATATCATTAGTATCTACAATTCTGTCGTATGGATCTTCGCCACCTAATCTATACAAAGGATATTTGTTGATTAACTTCCAACTATTATTTCGTATGTCATCAATCATTTTCGGAATGTGTATTCCATCATCCCAGTCGTGAAGTTTATTAATCAATTCAAGCATTTCAGGGCCGGTCATTGTATCTGGATAACTACTCATAACAGTATTTATCAGATATCAAATTTAATTTCTGGTACTAGTACTGTTTGCTCTGGACGATATGTGTTAAGATCCACATTGAATGCTATGGTTAATCTATCTTTATTAGTTGGTGGTACCCAATGCCATAAATCAGATTCAAATAAAACCAAGTCTCCATCTCTAACTGCTGGAGCATACACATTGTTTTGAAATGCCTTGTTTGGTGTAACTGGGTTGCGTTCTGTTAAAAATACTGTATTGTCTTTGTAGCAGTTCCGTACATATATTATACCTGATAGCCAACTACCTGGATGATTGTGAGGTGTATTAAAACTGCCGTCATTAAAATCGTTTGACCAAATTGTATTGATACGATATGCTGGCTTTTCCGGTGTATAGAACTCACACACATTGTCTATGTAGGCATATAATTTCTTTTTAATGTTGTTGGGCCACTTGTTTGGTAAGTCTAAATTTGCTTGTTTACCGTTGTGCAAGGAGACTTTTCTTTCGGTGTTGTCTTGCGATGCCAAAGTTTCAAAAAAATCTAATTCTTCATTTAAAAATGCAGAATCTTGATGAAAATACCATCTAGGGAATACCGGAGTTGCTCTCATACAATTATTTAAATGAAATTACTTTTGAAAGTTTAGATTACTGAAATCTAGTCTGTCGACTAATTTGATTGCATTGCCTATCTTATCAACAGCAACGAACCCTTCTTCTCCTACTACTTCGAAACTGCCATCTTCTGTTCTGGTAAATGTATCCATTACTCTTAATCTAGTTAGTTTGTTTCTCAGTAGTTCTTTTGCTTTGATAAGTTGTAGGTACAGTTGATATGTAGTCATAATATCTTGAATATTATCTCTTAAAAATCTTACGCCTTCGACTTCTTTTTGAATCCATTTTTCTTTTGTAGCAGGATTAGACACACTATCTTCTGCATCTTTCATTTTCTTTGTGAATCTTTGTATAAAGTTTTTAGCCATTTGTTGTGGATCTTGTGTGAACCCTGTGCCTGCTATTACACCTGCATTAATGGCTGACATCATTTCTTGCTTTAATTTGAATCTGCTAAATCCACCTTCCGTGTTTTCCAAAAAGTCAAACACTTTTTTGTCTATGCTGTTAAACAAATTTTGTGATTGTGCAATAGCAAGTTCTAAGTCTTTTGATTCTTTTGCTGTCAGGTTCACCATACCACTAACATCTTTTATAGTAGCATCTCTAAACCATACATTAGGTGTTTTGGTTAAACTGTCTGCATTAAATCCAAACTTAGCATCCATATCTTCTAATGTAGCACCTTTATACTCTGTATGGAATACAACTCCTATTTTTGCACTGAGTATCTCGTTTGCTAAATCACTCTGCTTGGGTACAGCATATATCAATGTGTTTGGTTTAAAGATAATAAAATCTTCCCCTTTGATGTTTGCTTCTGATATATCTTTGTCAGTGAATAATAAATCACCTTGTAGTACACCTTGTATGTTTAATTCTTGCAGGTGTGTAAAAGCATATCTAAGTTTTTCTCTTAACCCTTCTTTGCTGATAGTTTCACCTTGTTGTGTTACATCTGCGTGGTTTTCTTCTATGTCTGCTAAACTTTTATTGAGTTTAGGATTTCTATTAAATACACCTTTGGTGCCAACAAAAAATTTACCGTCTGCTGGATCTGTGCCTACAAAGACTGCAGGACTGCCATCCCATTTGGTTGTGATATTCATTCCTGTTTCGGAATTTCCTTTAAGCATATTGTACAAAGAATTTAAGTAATTGATGCTGTCTTTTGCTCCTTCATAGCCTTCTTTGTAAATTAAATCTTCCAAGTGAGTTAGATGAGTATTCTTTGCTTCTAATAACAAATGTTCGAATACAAGTGTTCTTACCACTTTCTTTTTGATTTCTGTAAGTCTCATTATTTGTCGAAATAGTCTCTAGAGGTTTTCCCAGGATCGTATGGTTGATTCTTAGTTAAAAAATTATTAACTAGTCCTTTGCCTGCTTTCCAAATTCTTTTAGCAAGTTGTCCAACATTTCTAGATTGCCAAACTCCATCGTTTTTTATTATTTCTCTATTATATAATCTTTCAACTGCTCTGGCGTAAATCAAGTCATTTTGAGAAGGATAAAATTTCTTGTCCCTTGGATCTTGCACATATAATACACCATCCTGTGATATAACACCAAAAAATCTTTTTCTTGCACCTTTGTTACTATTGGGTTGGTGGCCAGGTTCATCTTCGCTCAACCCCACTTTTGTAGGATTGTTATAATCATCACCATACATTGTTTTCCAATTGTCTTGTGTTTGCTTTGTGAACTGGTTCCATTCCACTCCACTTCCTTTTGCAAGAGTGGCAGGTTCACCTTTTCTACCTGGTTTTTGTTCTGGTCTAGGAACTACTTTTTTGTCTAGATTTGCAAACTCTGGGTTTACAATTTTAACAGATTTAGGGTTTAAATCAGGCAAATCTTTTATTCGTATTTTGATTGGTGCTTCGTTTAACTTTTGAAGTGCTGATTTTATAACACTTTCGCTTACACCTTTTGGTTTTAAATCCATTGATAAGAACTTTAAGTCTTTAATTTCTTGGTCTGCATATGTTGACCAATTAGGCTGTAGTAAACTTAACCTTTTGTTTATATTCCTAACTTGGTTTAATGTTTCTGGAAATCTTTTTATTCCTGTAATTTTTTTAATTAACTCTTTATTCATTTTTAAGTTGCTGATGAACTCTGGGTTTGCCCAATTTTCTTCATTTAAAAAATCAGTAAATAATTTTTCACTAAGACCTTTACTAAAAGGATTACTAGGTGTATAATTTGGATTATTTTGCTTTGCAAATTTTGTATCTCGATTCAATAGTGCTTTTGTAAATTCTTCTGATCCTTTTATACCTTCTCCTGATACTTTTCTCTGAAACAGATCATTAGATTTAATAACGTCAGAAATCTTATCATTTGACATTACTTTATAAGGTGCGTAAAATTTTTCTATTTTTTTGTAGAAACCTGTAATAGATTTCTTATAGTTGTCTGCTAAGTTTGATGTGCCAGGAGCATTATCTATGCTTGGTACTAGGTTCTTTGTTGGAGTATCAGATTTAATTTTATCATTGTCAGTTCCAGTGTATATTGTAGGTGAAAAATCACTATCATCTAAAACTTTTACATATCCATCTCTATAAGCATCAACATATCCAAATACTTGATGGAATTGTTGGTCTTTATAAGAGGCTATGGTGGCATTTATATTTTCAGGATCTTCTTTGTAATCTTTTTGTAATTGCTTTGGAGAAATATCTTGTCTAGAACCTATGCCGCTAAAACTATCAAACTCACCTTCTATATTGAAAATGATTATTTGTTTATCTAAATGTGGTATATCTTTACCTTTTATTTCTTTTTTATACTCTTTGTTTTTAAATGCTGAAGGATTTTCATCTGATTTAGTAGTAAGTTTTTTAGGCGTACCGTCTGTATTATGAGTTCTTTTATACTTGTAATCCCATTCATCTGGAGTTAAATAATCTGCAGAAGATTTTGAAAAAGTGACTGGTAAATCACCAAGTGTATCTTTTGCTCGCCTGTTTGCGGCTTTTCTTTCTTGCCCATCTGGACCAAAATATCTTGGATCTGCGTTTGGATCTATGGCTTTAGTATTTTTAGGATCTAATATGCCATATTTTTCCATCTCGCTCTGCGTCATTGTGGGTTCATTAGATTCTGGGTGAGGCATACCTAGACGCCATTCAGGATATGCTTTTTGTAATTTCGCAACTGTATCATTTATTACGTTATAACCGCCTACTTCTAGAAGATTATTTTCGCCTAGTGATGTTACTAACTCATTTATCTTCATTCTTAGACTCTTTGATCCTTTGGAAACCTCTAGCAAGTTTTATAGGATTTTTACCCTTTATGCTGTTGATTAACCTTCTCTCCAAGTCTAATGCATCTTTTTCGTCAAATTGTTCGTGTAACTGTGCTATTAAGTTTATGGCACTATTCACAATATGGTCGCCTCTGTTTTTAAGGACTTGCTCTTTGTCTTTTTCTAGTACGATGCTGTTTAATTCTTGAAGTAAAGTTTTTTTCATTATTGTTTCCCTAATAGCAATATTTATCTTCTTTTAACTTTTCTTTTTAAGAAAATCTTTCAGCATCGATCCCTGAGCAATGATATCTCCCGACTCTTCTGTGTGATCCGGACTAATTTCATCTTTTATACTGCTTGAACGTTTTAAAGTGTTAATTAAACTACCTGCAACCATTGTGTCTGTGTCTTCCTCGCCCTCATCTAAATCTTCTATTCTCAATGTTTCAGGAACAAATTTTAAGTCTATTTTAGTTCCAACACCGCTACTAGAACGTGTTTTCATAAATTGTAATTGATATCTGCCACGTTCTCTCATAGCATTACTTGTAAAAATACCAATAACATTATCTGCTGTTTGTATTTTACTAATACCGCCTGCAATATGATGGTGGTCAAACTCTATTTCTTCTACTGCACCTCTGTTTAACTGCGATGCTGTGACCATTAACACATTCCATTCAACTGCTAGATTACGCAATTCTTCAGACACATACTTGTCTTTGATAAACAAGTCTCCTGGATTAACTCTATTACTAACAGGCATCATTAGATCTAAATAATCAATAATAACTGCATCTACTTGCACACCACTTTGTATTTCGTATTCTCTTAAAAATGCTTGTATATCATTTGCTGTGACGCCGTTGCTCAACTGTTTTACTCTAAGTTTACCTGCGCCTTTGCCTTTTGTTCTCACTTTTAAATCAACATCATCGATGTTTTTCATAACTTCACTAGTACCGTATCCGCTAATCATACTGTCAAGTCTCATACTACATAGTTGCTCACTCAACTCTAAACTAATTAAAACTGTGTTTAATCCACTTTGACTCCAATTGAGTGCTAAGTTTTGTAAGAATAAACTTTTACCTGCACCAGAACCACCTGCAAAAAATGTAAGTTCTCCTCTATTCAGTCCACCATACAGTTTTCTATCCATTGCCTGCCAACCAGTACTGATTGCACCTGCTTGGTTTTTAATCCATTCTAAACGTTCTTTGGGATTGGCATAGTAATCTAATCCTAAATCTTTTACTAATCCTATTTGACTTGCTTCTTTGATTTTTACTTCAACTGTGCCATAATCTTTGCTTTCTAATAAATCAGTGCTGTCAAGTATTGCTTTTTCTAATGCCTTATGTCTACAGAATGTTTCAAACTCATCCATAAACCATTCTACGTGTCTGGCGTTGAACTCTTCCACTTTCTCTAGTTTTATGTCTGCAGATGCTTCTATTTGCTCAATAGTAGGCATACTGTTATATTCTTGAACGTGTTCTTTTATAAATGTAATAGCATTTCTAAACTGTCTATCAAACATATATGGTTGCACAATACTGTTTACTCTTGCAATAATATCGTTATCCGATACCATAAAACGTAAAAACAGTTCTTGCATTTCTTCGTTGTAATTCATATTCTTCATAACATTTTACTCTGCACTTCTATTTTAATTTTATTAGATATACTATGTTTAATTATACTATCTAATGTCAAAAGTTTGCCATATTTGAGTACAGCATCGCCTACATCTTTGCAATCATTATGCCAAGGCGGGAAACTTACTTCCCACCCCACATCTGCAACTGCTCTAATTAATTCTTTACCTGGAGCATCTCTGTCTGGGCAAAGTATTACTCTTTTCTTCAAAGAGTTTATTTGGTTTATCTGTTGCTCGTTGATAGTATTACCCAAGCAACTTATACCATTTATCAGCATTGCATCAAATACGCCTTCCATCAGTATAATAGTTTTTGTATCGGTGAATATATGATTATCTAAACCAAACACATATCCAGGTTGACTGTTCATCAAATACTTTGGTGTTTCTTTGTTAGGAGGATTTATGTGTCTTGCTGTGTATCCGACTAACTCTTGATTATACACAAATGGCACAATCACTCTGTTTCTAAACTGCAATTGGTTGCTGTAATATAATTTGTGTTTGTTTATTTGCCTGTTTACAGCATATTCATATACTGCTGTTGCTTCTGGAGGACTAGTTTCGTCTAGTTCTTTCCAATGTTCTGGCATCTCAACTTTTTTAAACTTCTCAAACTTAACTTCAAAACTATCTTCTATGTCGTCAAATACATCTTTATGTCTCATTAGATTTAATACAACTTCTTTGACAACTTTGTCTGTTGTACCTAGCCTATTAGAAAGATCTCTAAGTTTTTTACCTATTCGCGGACTAGGTGCCCAACCAGTAGTATAGCCGCAATTAAAACAGTTGTAACTTATCTTAGCACCACTAGTAATAACTCCTGCTCTACCTCTTGTATCATTACACATAGGGCAATCAAACGTATTCCACCCACTAGGTGTACGTTTAGTTTTAGCCGGCATATAATCCAATACTAGATTGTGTACCGATGTAACCAAGTCAGATAATTCCATACTTTAATTATACTAGAAGTAAAAGGATTTGTCAAGTATTAGTTTCTTAGTAAAACTTTTTCTACTGTGCCTGCATTAGAACTGTTTGGACTGTATTGGAATCTAATACTGTTGAAGTTGCCTGTAAAGTTGTACGGCAAGGGGCCTGTCGCATTCGTTAACGGTATTCTAAATATTTGTGTACCCAAAGGATCAATACCAAACCACATAGCATCGCTCGAAGATGCTACTAAATCATTATTGCCTTGCACATAAATGTTGCCTGAAAAGTTAGTACAATATACTGCAAGTGTGTGTCTAGCACCTCTGAAGTTTTTACGTGAGTTGCCATCTAAATTACCACTTTGAAAAATATTAGCACTATCGCCATCATTAATATTACTAACTTGCAACCAAGTATTTGCTGTTTGGGTAGCCGCTGGTACCTTGAGGGCATCGTCTTTAACTATCACAGTAATACCTAACTTGTTATTTTTATCAGCATAGATTGGTGTTTTTGAACCATTTGAATCAAGTTGGGAAATAATAAGTTTATAATTACCAACCGCTAAATCATTTAAATCATCTTCTGTTAAGGTTAGTTTTGCACTACCTTTATCTAATTCTGATGTTAAAAACTTTGTTAAAACTCTTTCATTATTTTCAAAACTAATTAACTCAGCCTGAAATTCGCTATTACTAACGTTTTGTAATTTTCTATCTTTATTCCTAACATCAAAGAAGTAATCGTTATCCATTCCTTGATATGCTATAATTTCTGTTCTATTCATCGATGAGTTTTCCAAGTAAGAGAAAGTATCTCCTATAACTATATTTATCGCAGAGTTGTTATATTTGTATAAAGTATAATTTGACATATTCTATTCCTGTAGTACTATTTATTTAAAAAGCATAAATAAAAACAATGCCTGATAGCAAACAAACATTTAATCAACAAGAGATTGAAGAGAACTATCCTTTTCTCACCTGTATCAATTATGGTGGAAAAGATTACCTAGGTATAGTAACCAATCGAGATAAAACTTTTTTAAGTATGTTTGATATGGATTTAATATCTACTCCTGAGAATACAAAGAGATTTGTAGAACTTGGTGAGAATTGGTGGTGGGAAAGTAACAGACAAATACCAATTGACGTGTTCTTGTTTCAAGAACTTATTCCTTTTAGATATGCTATTCGAACTTTCGAAAACAAACACATAGAAGTAAAGTTTGGCCCAGTAACCGAAATTAATAACTTGGTCAAAAAACGTATTAAAAGACGTACAATTACTTTAGTAAAGAACGTTCCTCCTAAAGACTCTCAATAATTTTATTCAGTTGCACCACAATACTAACCGCATAACTTAATGCGTGGCTTCTTTTAAAGAAGTAGTCTTCAGTCTTTTCCCATACTTCTTTTTCAATAACTTCCCAAGTATGACCCACCAAATGCCTTTTACCAGGTCTAATCATTGCAAGTATCATTGCCAGTTGCTCTATACTTCTTGGAGGGTGTTGCTCTATGATATCAAAATGATTGCCGATATGTGCTAGTTGCTCAACAATTTCTTTATATTCAAATAAACTCCAATTGACTTCTGTTTCTAATAGTTTATCTAGATGTTTTTCATTCTCAATACCATTATATATACTGTTGTTAAGTAAGTCTATTTTAAAGTAACCTCGTTCTTCTGCTTCGTCATAAGGTATAGTCGAAATGTTCTGTATTGGATACTTTGGAATGTTCTGTAAATACACACCAGAATTATGTTTGGTCAAGTCTCCGTCTTTTTCTTGGCTGGCATTAACATATCTAGGTAATTTATCTAATAGCAAATCTCTATTAGCCAAATCGATATCTACATCAAAATCCAATTTCATATGTTTGCCTTTTCACTTATTTCCTGTACTGCTTCAACTTCTTCTGGATTCTTTCTGAATAAGTCTCTCCAAAATACTGGATCAGCAATTTCTTTTATCATTTCAATTTGTTCTTTGTTAAATTTAGTCCAAAGACCTTGCCCACTTTCAGTTAAAAACATTAACCAAGGAGATATTTTTCCTGCTTTAATATGAAAAACTGCAAGTGGTGTTGTTACATCTTTAAAATAATTTTGTAAGTCTGTGTTGTGTTCCTTTGCCCATTCAGTCATTGTTAATATTGTGCGTTCAATTGCCTTAAGAGCAGGTTCTTTTTTAACATACTGATTTAAGTATCTGTTGTATGTTGAGTCTGATGTCCACAATTTTAGTTTTACACTATTTTTAATGCACCACTCTGTGTACTTTTCTGGGTGTAATAAATCTTCTTTTGCAAGTTTTCTTCCATACTTTACAAATGCTGTATAGTATTGGCTATTTGCAAATTCTTCAAATGTTTTTATTTTGGTAGCATTGGTTGATAATTCATAAAACATTTGGAATGCTCTAAGACCTAATCTGACGTGAGTTAACTCTTTTTCAGTAAACCTTTGCTTCTTAGGACACATATGAACTGCAAGTGTCCTTTCACTAGCAAAACTTTTACCACAATACTTGCATTTCATTTTAATATTTCTTTTATTTCTTTATCTTCATATCCATAACCAACTAAGAAGTCTGTAAGTTCTTGCTTAGTTGATAAACCAATAAACAGTTCTAATTCATCTGTTTTAGTATTTGGAAACAGTTTACCGAACTCTTCCATAATTTTATTTTTCTTTCTTTTAGATGTAGGAGCCTTTACATAAGGGTGCCACATCTTTCTTCCTGAGCCTGCAAGGCATAAACATTTCCAAACCAACTCTGGATGTCTACTTGAACCTGCCGCACTCCAATTATGATTAACACAATCATTTACCATTGTGAGATAATGGGAGTCATAAACTTTATCCTGTACTGAAGAAGCATATCGTTGCATCATCCAAAAGTTTATTCCTTTCTTTTGTTCATCTGACAGTCGAGAATAATAATTCATATCTCTTTTGTCCAATGCTAACATTACATCGGCTATCTTAGGTACTGCCATTTGTTTGGTCCTTGTCTGCATCTAATTTTTCAAATGTTTTACTATACCAAGCATTGCTACAATATGCATCACAAAATACATTCATTTGATCCGGAGTATGATATTTTATATCCATTACATTTATAAGTTTATCACACTCAGCACATTTTAGGAATCTACTCACCTTCGAACTCCGTCAATGCTATAACATTGTAACCTGCTTCTCTTATTATAGCACTTCCTCCCAAATCGGGCAAGTCTATTACTGCAAGTATTAAAATATTTTCTTTTGGTATATTAAAATTTTCGTGTACTAAATCAGCACAGGCTAATGCTGTTCCGCCTGTAGCAATTAAGTCATCTACTATAACTACCTTACCTTCAACAGGAGATAATTTTTGAATATGTAATTCTGCTTCACCATATTCTAATTTGTATTCTTTACTGAATGTTTCATTTGGTAATTTGCCAGGCTTTCTTGCTAACACAAAAGGCAAAAAGAACTTAGTTGCAAGGGGAGTACCAAATACAAATCCTCTGCTTTCAATCCCCACAATACAAGTTGCATCGAAGTTTGCAATATGGGTAGATAGTTCTACAATACAATTTGATAATGCAATGCCGTCTTCTGTGATGCCTGTCACATCTCTAAATTGTATGCCAGGAATAGGAAAATCTGGTACTGTTCTAATATATTTTTTAATTTCAGTCATTAAATAAATCTACTTGTTCCCACGGCATATCTTCTTTACCAAAGTGTCCATAGTTTGTTGTAGTAGTTAAATCTAAATTAAATAAATCAAATCTTTCAATTATACCTTTTGGTGTTAAATCTATATTTTTTAAAAAGTAATCTGCAAACTCTTTTCTTACTTCTCCATCTGCATAAACATATATACTTGTTGGTTCTTTTACACCAATAGCATAACTCAATTGTACTGTGGCATTTTTAGCCTTACCACTTGCCACAATGTTTTTAGCCAGGTATCTAGCCATATAAGCCGCACTTCTATCAACTTTGGTACAGTCTTTACCACTGAAAGCACCGCCACCGTGAGGAGAATAACCACCATAGGTATCTACAATAATCTTTCTGCCTGTTATTCCTGTATCACCATCTGGTCCACCAATAACAAATCTACCTGTTGGATTAATATGCCATACAGTTTTTAATAAATGAACTTTATCTTTAACAACTGGCAATATAATATCCATTACACGTTCTCTAACGTCTTCTATGCTAACTTCGGCACTATGTTGAGTACTACATACCACTGTCTTTATATCAATTGGCTGTCCTACTTTATCATAATTAAAAGTAACCTGTGCTTTGCTGTCAGGGCCTAACCAATCTGCTCCATTACGCCTAGCATTTTCTAGTGCTTTAAGTATTTCGTGACTGTAATAAATTGCACTTGGCATATAGTTAGGAGTTTCATCACACGCATATCCAAACATAAGTCCTTGGTCACCTGCACCAAAATCATCTGTGCCTAATGCAATGTCAGGCGATTGTCCGTGTAGTTCGTTATATACATTTAATTTTGCCCAATGAAATCCATCTTGCTCATAGCCTATGTCTTTAACAACATTTCTAACTATGTGTTCTATAACATCTTTATCAAATTTATCACTTTTGTACTCACCTGCAAGTGTAACCATATTGGTTGTTACAAGAGTTTCAACAGCCGCTCTATGATTAATTTTTCCGTCAATAAGATATGTTGCTACGGCATCTGATATTGCATCTGCTACTTTATCAGGATGCCCACTACTGACACTTTCACTTGTAAATTCGTACATTATAAATCTCCTTCTTTTACAAAGACGCCGTCGACCATTCTGCCTTTTCTGTCTTTGATATCGTTATATGCTTGTTTCAAACAATCTTCAATACTGAGATTGTTTCTTTCAGCAATGTTAATTAATACTACAATCATATCACCAATATCATCTGCCACATCATTACCTTTACAAATATTATCACTTAGTTCACCCATTTCTTGAATAAGTTTTGCTAATTGATCCTTGTCTGTTGCACCATCAATTAAGTTTCTGTCGTGATGCCATTGTGTAATATTCTTGATATATTCTTCTACCATTATAGTTTTCCTTCTTCTCTCATTTGTTCACGTATTTTTGTAGCACTGATATCGTGTATAGCATCGTCAAAAACTTCTTGCTCAATTTTATATCCAACATCTCTACCATACGTTATGTTTAGGAGGTTAGGTACAACCTCTATTTTTACTTTACCAGCAAATTTATATAAACTCTGTTGTAAGTTTTCTATAACTTCATATGCTGGAAAAGGATTCTTTTCATCTGTTGGCATATCTCTAACCATCAAAAATACTTGTCCGTGTTTGGCTAATGCTCTATCAAACAATGCTTGATGCCCAGGGTGCCAAGGTTGGAATCTACCAAGCATCTGTGTAGTAGGTGCTTTGTTATCCCAAATAAATCTTTGTCCAATTTCATAAGCAATTATTTTAGCATCTACATCACCACGTTGTTCGTGTACATTGTAGTCCGAAACATAAGGTCTTTCGAATACTTTGTTTGTGTCTTCGAATCTTCCTTCTTTGATGGTGTCTACAAATATTTCATAGTCAGCACTAAAATTATTTCTTGCCTTTTCAAAAGGAGCAACAAAATCTGCGATTGCAATCTTGCCTTCTGCTTCTGCGTTTTCACACAAAGACAACATTCGCTGATTCTGTCTTAGTCTACCTTCTTCAGAGAAGTCCCAATCGTCTGCTTCTTCTCTGACTTTATCTGCGTTGAACCAAGCAACTTTGTCGCCTAAATATTCAACTAGTCGTTCTGCCAAGTATGTTTTACCACTTCCTGGCAGTCCAAATATTAATACTCTCATTTATTCCTCGTTTTGTTCACGTTCCCATTGAGCGTTCTCGTCAAAGTCTAGCAAGTAGTCTTCATCGAGTTCATTGTACTGGTCTTCTGAGTCGTGCCACTTCTTATTTAACCAACCAACTTCTGCATGATAACTTTTACCGGTAGTATCATTTTGATCGTATTCTGCGTCAAGTTCTACCTTGTCATAGTACACTCTATCAATGAATTCGCCCACGTTAGTTTCCACAATACCCATGCCTAATTTGTATTGGTCAAAGTCTTCCCCATCTGTTTCTACAAAGTAACTGGCAAAAGTTCCTTTCTCACAACTGTGAAATGCTAACACTGGTACATAATGATTGCCCTCGTCGTCCTCTTCGTTTACAAGTTCTGGCTCTTCATTACTAAAGTATCCACCTTCTCTACCATACATGTGAATAGGACTAAAACTACCTACTTCATTTTCGTAGTCATAATCATCTTCGCCATCTGCTGGAACTTCGTATACAGTCAATTCTGAATCACCGTATGCACTATTAATGTGTTCTATATCATCACATTCCCACATGTAGTAATCTTCTCTTGGTGCAGGGATTTGCTCAGGGTCGTCATGTTCTGCATTTTCGTCAAGATCTTCTTCACCGCCCCAGTCATCAAATGATAAAACTGTGTCAACTAGTTCACCTTCATCCATACCTATTGTTTTTGTTACAAACTCATTGGTAACTTCACCTATTACTGTTTCGCCACCGTAATAACCGCTATCTATTCTAAATCTTCTTTTTGCCATAATTTCTCCTTATAATTAAAATACATCTCCTAAATCAACCACTTCGGGTATTTTATTTGCTTCTTTCACAAATAATACACTTTTAGGAACAGCCTTTTGTTCTATAGGTGTTACTAATAAATGTCCTTGCTTTAATTTTGGAAAGAACCATTTGATGTCTTGGTAATAATTTGTAATAAATACCTCTTCTATTTCTGGTATCTTATTATTCATAGGATTAAAAACAGGAGTCTTAAATCCTCTATTATTTAAACTTGTAAGTGGAACTATTTCTATTTCTGTGTGATAGTCGTCATCGCAAATTGCTATACTCCAATCCATTGGCATTTTTACTTCATGCCCGCCAATGTTTAGAACAACTGCTGGTGAATAAAAACTTTCTAGAAAAATTAATTCTAGCCAATAGTAGTCATAAAATTCTGGGTCACTAACGTCTAATATGCAGTACCTGAGATCGTTGACTTGATCAGGTACACTATCTAAATCATAGACATCGTTTTCAATTGTTAGTATATTCATATCTTCTCCGTAAACATAATTATAGCACCTTTATTTTAAAAGTCAATCTATATTTAAATATATTCTATTTTTGTAACCTTGAACGGATACTCTGCTTCTCTGTAAAATTTCTTTCTTTCTGTTAAATGTTTTTTACTGTATTTTAATGTGCTAGTAATATCAAACACATTTACAAAATCTTTGTCTTTGGCTTTTCTTATGCCCCTACCAATACTTTGTATAACCCTAACAAAACTTTTGCCTGGCTCTATTAATACTAGATTAAATATCCTTGGTATGTTAATACCAACTGCCGCTACACCATAAGTAGCAACAATTACTTTGCCTTCAGCCTCACTGATTTCGTCATAGTTTTCTTTTCTTTCTGCCTGTTTCATGCCGCCACTTACAAATACCCAGTCTGGATTTTGTTCTATTAACAACTCGCCTGTTTTTATTCTGTCTACTAAAATTAATGTATTCCCATTGTCAGTCATGCCATTAATTAGTTGACTTATAAATGCTATTCTTTCAGGATTAGTTGTTATCCATTTTAGTTCTTGTGCATAGTTACTAAAGCCTACATGCGTATCTGCTAACTGTAAAACATTAACTTCTAAGTTAGATAGCACACCTTTATCCTGCAATTCTTTAGCACTTAACTGTCCAATTACTGGACCAATTGTGCTAGTCATTGCAACTGCTTCGTGTTGATCTTTAGGTATAGTTCCTGTTAATCCCCAACGAATTGGCACATTAGAAAACACACTACTAAGTAATTGTTTTAGTACATCTGCTTTTGCTTTATGTACTTCGTCAATCATAATACACACAACACCGTCAATGAATTCACCTATATCAAAATCTACTGCTTCTTTGGCCTTAGACTTTTTATGTAATATTTCTAAACTTTGCCAAGTGCAAATTGTGTGTGTTTTATTGTATTCTTTTCTATCCCCGTAGAAAACACCAACATCAAGTCCTAAATGCTTGTAGTCCGCTTCTGTTTGCGTTACAAGGTCCTTATTTGGCACTATCACTATTGTTCTACCATACTTCTCGCATTGGTGACTTAGTGCGGCCGTTACTAGAGTTTTACCAGCACCTGTGGCAATCTCTTGAATACATTGTGGGTTTGCTAAAAACTTGTTAATTATTTCTACTTGATAATCTCTAAGTATAATTGGTAATCCTTCTGCAGGGTGTTTCTTTGGCCAACTGAATTCTTCATATGTATCTTGCTTTACTTCATCAAAGCCAAAATCCCATTTTTCTCTTTTATCATCAAGTACAACTTCGTAGCCTAATTCAGTTACTACAGGAATAAGTTGATCTAATAGATTCAAATAACTTCTGCCACCAACATCACAAAATCTCACATAGCCGTCCCAACGACCTAGTTTGTATGCTGGCATGTGATATGCATATGGCAAGAAGTATTTGCAAGTGTCAGATAGTTTTCTGCGTGTGGCTACATCTAAGTCATGAAACTTGATGTTTACTTCATCTCTAATTTCTAATCTTGTTTGTCTAGCCATAAAATTTATTATACATTATATATGTGTGTTGTCAATCTATTCATAGTATACTTTTACAAATTTCTATGCTTCTTCTGTTGTATCCTGATTGCGATACTGAGCCAAATCCCAATGAATATCCTGTGCTGTCTTGCTTATGATATGGCAAATAATAATGTAACTTTTCTATAGTTGCTACAGGTCCAAAAACAATTATGTCAACACCGTTGTTGTACAATTCTTTACCTCTTAAAAAATCTTCGTATGATGCAATTTTAATTGTTATAATATTATAGTCCTTAACTATGTCACATACTTCTTTAACATTCTCTGTGTCGTCTGGTAATATAATACACGATATAAATTCTGCTGATTCCTCACAATGTGTTTTAAGAGTTTCGATGTCAATTTTATTATCCTTAAATCCTACAGCAAGTCCTGTGGAATTAGTATTTGATAATGCATTTATTGTGTTCATCTCTGCATTATTAACAGTAATAACACAATCTTTATGTGCTAACATATTATGTCTAAAGTATTCTCTTGCAGTCATTATTGCTGTAAAGATATCGTTGCTATTGTTAGTAGATTGAAATGTAATATCGAAATATCCTGTTAATGACAGTATATTTTTTCTTATATCAGACACATCAATATCCTTTTCTAGGTTATCATAAAAATATGAAAAGGAAACATTTACTTCTGATTCTAGTACTAATCTGCTTGGTGACTGATGTAATGTTGCAAAGACATTTTTGCCTTTTGCGTTAGGTATTACTTTAATTTGGTGCCATTTGAGATAGGATTTTAGTACATCTTCTAGAGTAGACTCAACAGATTCGTCGAGTGATAGTACAAATTTTTTGTTGTCTTTGAGTTCGTGTATTGATTCAAGTAAGTCATCCAATATATCTAAATTGATATATCTTCCATACCTGCTGTCCTCAATTTCACTATGTGTCCTATCTGCCATTGTTTGGTGTCTAATCCTTTCATTATACCGAGATACTTATTTCGTAACAAACCAAATTGATTAGCCAATGATGTTAGTGTAACTACTTCATCATCGCCGTCTACATATTTGTCTGCATCTCTAGAGGTTAATTGTCTGTTATAACTTTCTAAAAAGTTTCTAAATACTTTACTGCGTGTTTTACGCAATTGAATGTTTATGTGTTCTAGTATTGCTTCTATTTCTTGTAATTGATTAAACCGGTGTTCAGTAATGCCAGGTAATGCGGCACTATTACGTTCCACATTACCCCTAATATAACATTCTTTTTTTGCTTCATCTAATTCTGCTTCAAAGTAGTCTATCGCATCTACTATGTTACTTAAATTATCAGAAACTTTGTTATACCATCCTGCCATTACTAATCCCAGTCTTCCTCTTCGTCGTCATCGTCTTTATAGTCCACTTCAAAGTATTCTTCTATGGCTTGGCGTAAATGCTTGTCGCATTCGTTTATACCTACTTCGTCATAGTCAACCATTCCGTGTTCATCAAAAACTCTAACTAAGTTTGCACAAACCTCGTCACGTTCTTTAACGTTTACAGAAGGCTTGACACATTCCCAAGTCTCAATTATTAATGCTAGATCTACAGTCATTCAACATTCTCCTCGTATACTGAAGGGTCGTCAATTTCATTCTCGTCAATATCGTCATCGATATCTTCTACTATTGCTTTTGGATTTTGACCCCATTCATCTATAATTACCTGAAGTTTATCTCCAGACCAACCTTTTCTGAACTCTTTGATTTCTTCACCAGTAACCGGAGATACATAAGAAAGTTTGTTACCAACTTTTTCCACAATGCCTTTTGCTTCAAGCATTTCTAACATACCACTGTAAGGGTCCATTCCAGTTTCATATGGAATCTTAATTTGCACACCTTCAAAAGGTTTGCTGTATCTGGACTTCATAACTTTACAAGCGGCTCTAATACCTTGTACCGTTGATACTTTATTTCCGTCTGCATCTTCTTTTAATTTTAGTTTCTTGATAGCAACTACTATGCTACTTGCGTACACAAAGCCTTGTCCGCCACTTATTTTATCATCTGGGTCAAACATATCCTGTGATGCATAAGTGTGGTTTGTACACACTAAGCCGATTGGGTATGGTGCTAATTGGTTAACAGTATTTCTAACCAATGCTGTAAGAGCCTTAGGCTTACGACCCATGTCACCTTTCATGTCACCTTTTTGAAACTGATCTACATCTGTAGGGGTTAGCAACATACCCAAACTGTCAACAACAAACAGTAATTTAGGCATTTCGTCATACTCTAAATCACCGTAGTTTGCTTTATAGTCTTTCATAAACTCTGAAATAGATTTTGCTACATCATCAATCATTGACACACTAATCTTTAATAGTTTTTCTGGACTAGTGTCAACGTTTAATGCTTTGAGCCAATCTTCATCAAGAGCATTTTCTGAGTCAAATAACACAACTTGACAGCCATGGTCTTGTGCGTTTCTGACTAAATTACCTGAACAAATAAAACTTTTACCTGAACCGGACTCACCAGCGAACACACTAACTTTACCTAGTGGTACGCCTTTGTTAAAATCACCACTGATCAAATAGTTGAGTGTGTGGTTTCCTGTGCTGATCCAATCTACTGGATCGTGAAAACCGGCACTAATACCACTAATACTTTTAGTGATGCCGGTTCTAAATTTGCTTAAATCAAATGGTTTTTGCATTTTATACTCCGTATATATTCCTTTCTTTTAATTCTTCGACTAGTTTCTGTGCCCATCTCTCATGCCCTGCTTCATTGGCATGGCCTCCGTTAATTTTAACTTCTGGAAATTGTCCACCCATAATCCAGTCCCAATAACTTGTTTCCATATAATTGTTTTTATCTATTGCATTATATAATGATTTATCTACTGGGTGATCACCAGACCAAAATTTTACATCTTCGCCTTCCAATGGTGCCTCATCTTTTGTGTTAGCCATTACGTCAAACATTAGATATGGAATGTTATTATTTTTGCATATATTTTCACATATATACAATGTCCTATATTTTTGTGCTAATAAGTCTTCTGCTAAACAGATAGGTAAAAACTGTTTGTATGTTTCATACCTTTCTGAGCCTTCTGTCATTTCTGGTGCTCTCCAACTGTTCACTAAATTATAATGATAAGAACCGTTATCGTCAAAGCCGTCTGCATATTCAAATCTACCCAAACAAGTCCAACCTAGTATAATTAAATCTGGTTTAGTATTGCCTGCTAAGTATTCGACTAACAGTCTTTCAGTTCGCATAATACTAGCACC